>OHAY01002910.1_pt1 | contig 12674 bp, 9 predicted proteins | sample 1577191 | NCBI WGS metagenome assembly OHAY01 (sample SAMEA3541504, study PRJEB24748) | human gut metagenome | biome: human gut; feature: human-associated habitat; material: faeces | place: China | collected 2012 | reverse complement strand
CACTGTCAATGACAACGATCACCGGAAAATCTTTCACTTGAAGCTTACGGATTGCCTCAGCTCCAAGATCTTCATAACATACGATCTCAGATTTTGTGATACATTTGGATAAAAGCGCCCCTGCTCCGCCGACTGCTGCAAAGTAAACTGCATGGTTTCTGACAATCGCGTCAATGACTTCTTTCGAACGTTTTCCTTTTCCGATCATCGCCTTTTCTCCGAGATCTAAAAGAGTTGGCGCATATTTATCCATTCTGGTTGCAGTTGTCGGTCCTGCAGAACCTATTGGACGTCCCTCTCTTGCCGGAGATGGTCCCATGTAATAGATTGTGGAATCTTTGATGTCGATCGGGAGTTCTTCGCCACGCTCCAATGCCTCGATCATTCTTTTGTGTGCAGCATCTCTTGCCACATAAATGGTTCCTGTTATGTAAACGTAATCACCGGACTTTAAATTTTTTGTCACTTCCGCGGTGATCGGTGTTGTAATATGTTTGTCCATATTCTGCGCTCCCATTTCTAAATTTATATTTTTCTTCATTTATGACTGTAAAATAAAAACTACATTTGTAGTTATATGTTTTTTCTTACACTTCTCTTATCACATGTCTATTCACATGACAGCAGATATTGACTGCCACCGGAAGTCCTGCAATATGTGTCGCGTAAGTATTCACATTCACTGCGAGAGCAGTGGTTGTACCGCCAAATCCACCCGGTCCGATTCCAAGCCGATTGATTTTTTCTAACATTTCTTCCTCTAACTCTTTCACGTATGGGATAGCAGAATGTTCGCCCACCGGTCTGGTCAACGCCTTTTTTGCTAAAATCGCACATTTTTCAAAAGTACCGCCAATACCAACTCCGACAACCATTGGCGGACAGGCATTCGGTCCTGCATCCTTCACTGCTGTAAGAATTACATTTTTTACACCCTCAATTCCATCAGCTGGTTTTAGCATGAACACACGGCTCATATTTTCACTTCCGAATCCTTTTGGAGCCATTGTAATTATCACTTTATCTCCCGGAACAATGCTGTAATGAATCACCGCTGGGGTATTATCTTTCGTATTTTCGCGGATGATAGGATCACCAACGACTGATTTTCTTAAATACCCTTCCGTATATCCCTGACGGACACCTTCGTTTACCGCATCTTCGATTGCCATTCCCTCAAAATGAACATCCTGTCCGACTTCCAGAAAAATAACTGCCATTCCGGTATCCTGACAGATTGGGATCATCTCTTCATCTGCAATTTTCAAGTTCTCCTGAAGCTGATTTAATATTTTTTTACCAAGTTCTGATTTTTCAGAAGCGGTGGCATCTTTCAGGGCTTTATCCATATCTTTGGAAAGATAATGATTTGCCTCGATACACATTTCTTTTATATTTTTTACGATATCATCTGTATTAACTGTTCTGATCATGTTAATTTCTCCCGATAATTGTATTACATTTGTAATTTAATATATATTTTCCTATTCATCTTTCTTATGATCCGGTTTGCGGATGTTAAAGTATTTCTTGTATTTCTCCAGAGATTCATTCTGTTCACGGGAAGTCATATCTGGGAACGCCTTCATCAAACGCTTGAAACCAAAATTCTTCTCTGCAAATAATTCTTTGTACTTTTTCTCGAGCTCTTCTTTTTCTTTCTGTTTTGCAAGTCGGGCTGCTTCTCTGTTTTCTTTGTATGCAGCAATTTTCTCTTTTGCTGCTTCGGTCGATTCAGCAAATCTCTCTCTTGCATTTTCTGCAGACTCTGCAATTCTTTCTTTTCTTTCCTCCGCAGAGAGTACTATTTTTTCTCTGGTGGATGATTTTGTCTCCGCCAGTTTCATCCTTGTTGACTCAGCAGATTCTTCGATCCTTGCTTTCGCATTCGCTGGAATCTCTTTTATATTTTCTTTTTTGTCTGAAATTTTTGTGAGAAGTTCCTCATGTGTTTCCTGGAACTCCTCCGATTTTTCTACTGCAGTTGTCACATTTTCGTAGATATTTTCACCGATTTCATCGGATAATTTATGTATTTTCGCAGCCATTTCATCCATAACTTTTAATCGCTTGTTAAACTTCAAAATTGTAGTAACAGTAACACCGCAGTCAACAGCGAAAGCCGACATGATAATACAGAGCAGCACAACACCCAGAATATGTGGAATCATGGTGATTCCTTTGTAAATGATTGGATGAATCACATCCATAATAAATGTACATGCGAGTCCCCAGTAGATGGAAAATTTCAAACATATATATCCGTGAAGATTAAACGGCTTATTGCTATAGTCCCACCATTTATTGTGAAATACTTTCTCCAGAATAAATCCTGTAATGTATTCCAAAATGGAAGTCAGTAAGAAAGAACCCGCAAATAATATCAGCAGGTTGTCCTTTAGCGGAGTCAAAGCAGCTACAACAATCACCACTCCACATCCGTAAATTGGACAATACGGTCCATTTAAAAATCCCCGGTTTACAAAAATTCCCCGGTCCAATGCTGCATAAGATACTTCTGTGCACCATCCGATAAATGCATAAATAATAAAAATCCATACTAACTCATAAAAATTTTGCGGCACTTTTCATTCCCCCTGTTGTTCTACTTTCTATTGGAGTTTTACTACAATTTTAAAACTCATGTATTCTATATTTACGCAAAAGTATAAACGAAAGTTTTTGCTATGACAATGAAATTTTTCCACGGAAGTTGGATTTTCGCAACACGTTATCCACATTTGCACTATGGATTTCTTGATAACATATGTTGTTTTTCATTTTTGTGTTGACATCATTCATTTTTCAAATAATCAAAATTGAACATCCTTTTTTTCAAATCAGGCTTGTTATCATGAAAAATAATTTGTTTTTAGATAGACAAATCGGCTGCTACATAAAAATGTGGCAGCCTACTGTCCAGACCACAGTGAAGTCTTTGTATCACTGCGGTCAAAATATTTTTTTATTCCTCTTCCGAATCAGACTCAGCACGGCTTAATAATTCCTGCATTAATTCATCATCCGTTTCTGTCATCTGACCTGCCGCTTTTTTCGCAGCCTCTGCTGCAGCCGCAGCACTCTTGGCTTCCTCTTCCTCTGTGACAAGTTCAGATTCATCTGTATTTTCCATGAGGGATTTGTCCTCACGTACTTTTGCAATGCTTGCAACTGTGACATCATCCGCAAGATTCATCAGTTTTACACCGGAAGTAACTCTTCCGAGTAATGCCGTATCACTGACTTTGATACGGATAATGATTCCCTCCGTTGTGATCAGCATCATCTCATCATCCTGATTGACTGCTTTCACACCGACGATATTTCCGGTTTTCTCTGTGATCTTATAGCATTTCACACCTTTACCACCACGGTTCTGGGCTGTAAATTCAGATGCAAGTGTGCATTTTCCAAGACCTTTTTCAGATACGATCATCAGTGATTCGCCCTGGGATTCCATCTGCATTCCGACAACTTTATCTCCATCCGTCAAATTCATACCGATCACACCCATAGAGGTTCTTCCGGTACTTCTGACATCTCTCTCATTGAAACGGATACACTGTCCGTATTTTGTCACAAGGAAAATATCCTGTTCGTTATCGGTCTTTTTCACTTCGATCAATTCATCATCTTCACGCAGTGTGATGGCTGCAAGTCCTGTTTTTCTGACATTCGCATAATCGGTGATCGGTGTTTTCTTCACAATACCATTCTTAGTTGCCATAAACAGATAGTGTCCTTCGGTATATTCCTTGATTGGGATCACTGCGGTAATTTTCTCTCCCGGCTGAAGCTGCAACAGGTTAATGATCGCAGTACCTCTCGCGGTTCTGCCCGCTTCCGGAATTTCGTATGCTTTCATTCTGTATACACGACCGGTATTGGTAAAGAACATCATGTAATGATGGGAAGTTGTCATCAAAAGTTCCTCGATGTAATCTTCATCGATTGTCTCCATTCCCTTGATTCCCTTGCCGCCACGGTTCTGGGCACGGAAATTATCAAGGCTCATTCTCTTGATATAGCCAAGTTTTGTCATTGCAATCACAGTGTTGGTTACCGGAATGAGATCCTCCATGGAAATATCATACTCGTCAAATCCGATGGAAGTTCTTCGCTCATCACCGTATTTTTCTGCGATCAAAAGGATTTCCTCACGGATAACACCAAGGAGTTTTTTCTCATCTGCCAGAATTGCTTTTAACTCTGCAATACGATCCATCAACTCTGCATACTCAGCTTCGATTTTCTCGCGTTCCAGACCAGTCAGTGCGCGCAGACGCATATCGACGATCGCCTGTGCCTGGACATCTGTCAGGGAAAATCTCTCGATCAAACGATTTTTTGCTTCCGGTGTATTTGCACTGCTTCGGATAATATTGATCACTTCATCGATATTATCAAGCGCGATCAGTAAGCCCTCCAAAATGTGAGCGCGTTCTTCTGCTTTGTTTAAATCGTATTTTGTTCTTCTGGTCACAACATCTTTCTGGTGATCCAGATAATAGCCTAACATTTCCTGAAGATTTAATACTTTCGGCTGATTGTCCACAAGGGCTAACATGATAACACCAAACGTATCCTGCATCTGGGTATGTTTGTAGAGCAGATTCAAAACCACATTCGGATTTACATCACGGCGCAGCTCGATACATATACGCATACCCTGACGGTCAGACTCATCACGAAGATCCGTGATTCCATCAATTTTTTTATCTCTTACAAGCTCTGCGATTTTCTCGATCAGTCTTGCTTTGTTGACCATGTATGGAAGTTCAGTCACAACAATACGGTTTTTACCGTTTTGCATTGGTTCGATATTGGTGATCGCACGAACTCTGATTTTTCCACGTCCGGTGCGATAAGCTTCGTTAATTCCGGTTGTTCCAAGAATCATCGCTCCGGTTGGAAAATCCGGACCTTTTACAATACTCAAAAGTTCTTCGATATCTGTCCCCCGGTCCTCTAGCACTTCGTTGTCGATAATTTTTACGACAGCATTAATCACCTCACGCAGATTGTGAGGCGGAATGTTTGTGGCCATACCGACAGCAATACCGGTTGTTCCGTTTACCAGAAGATTCGGATAGCGGGAAGGAAGCACCGTCGGCTCTTTCTCAGTCTCATCGAAGTTTGGTACAAAATCAACGGTATCTTTATTGATGTCCGCGAGCATCTCCATGGAAATTTTACTAAGTCTTGCCTCTGTATATCGCATTGCAGCGGCACCGTCACCGTCGACGGAACCAAAGTTTCCATGACCATCAACAAGCGGATATCTTGTAGACCAGTCCTGTGCCATGTTGACCAATGCTCCGTAGATGGAACTGTCTCCATGTGGATGGTATTTACCCATGGTATCACCGACAATACGCGCACATTTTCTGTGTGGCTTGTCCGGTCCATTATTTAATTCGATCATGGAGTAGAGTACACGACGCTGTACCGGTTTCAAACCATCTCTTACATCCGGCAATGCACGCTGGGCGATAACGCTCATCGCATAATCGATGTAGGATGTCTCCATTGTTTTTTTCAGATCGACATCATGGATTTGATCAAAAATTTTGTCATCCATTCTATTTACCTCATTCCTGCAAATTCTTTTTGGTTAAAAATCTGCATTTCTCTAATTAAACTACATTTGCAATTATATTATAAATTAACTTCCTATCACGCTATTAAACTACATTTGCAGTAATATATAGTTTTCTGCACACTTAATCTTAGATATCAAGATTCTGCACATACTTCGCATTTTCTTCAATAAACTCACGTCTCGGTTCTACTTTATCTCCCATGAGAGTTGTAAATGTAATATCAATTTCAGAAGTACTCTCATCATCGATCATGACACGTTTTAAAATTCGTTTCTCCGGATCCATGGTCGTCTCCCAGAGCTGCTCCGCATCCATCTCACCAAGTCCTTTGTAACGCTGGATCTTATTATTTCCATCACGTCCGATTTCCGTTAAGATTGCATTTAACTCATCGTCACTGTAGGCATACCATACATTTTTATTTTTCTCGATCTTGTATAGTGGCGGCTGTGCCAGATATACATGGCCTTCTTTGATCAGATCCGGCATGAACCGATAGAGGAAGGTCAGCATTAACGTACTGATATGGGCACCATCGACATCGGCATCCGTCATAATGATAATCTTGTTGTAACGAAGTTTGCTGATATCAAAGTCTTCATGAATACCTGTACCAAACGCAGTGATCATCGCTTTGATCTCAGCATTTCCATAAATCTTATCCAGTCTTGCCTTCTCGACATTTAAAATCTTACCACGAAGTGGGAGGATTGCCTGGGTTGCACGGCTTCTCGCAGTCTTAGCGGAACCGCCGGCGGAATCTCCCTCAACGATGAAAATCTCACAGTTCTTTGGATCTTTGTCAGAACAGTCTGCCAGTTTTCCCGGAAGAGACATTCCCTCCAGTGCTGTTTTTCTTCTGGTTAAATCTCTCGCTTTTCTTGCAGCCTCTCTCGCACGCTGCGCCAGAAGGGATTTTTCACAGATTGTCTTGGCAACCGTCGGATTCTGCTCTAAAAAGTAAGTAAGCTGCTCGCTCACAATGGAATCCACCGCACCGCGGGCTTCGCTGTTACCCAGTTTCTGCTTGGTCTGTCCCTCAAACTGAGGTTCCTCGATCTTGACACTGATAATGGCGGTCAGTCCTTCACGGATATCATCACCCGTCAATGCCGGTTCACTGTCTTTTAATAATTTATTCGCTCTTGCATAAGCATTAAATGTTTTCGTCAATGCATTACGGAATCCGGCAAGATGTGTACCACCTTCCGGTGTGATAATGTTATTGACAAAACTTAACGTCAACTCATTGTAGGAATCATTATGCTGCATAGCAACTTCCACATAGACACCATTTCCACTGCCCTCACAGTAAATGACTTCCGGGTATAAAGCTTCTTTGCTCTTGTTTAAGTAAGTAACAAATTCCTTGATACCGCCGGCATAATGAAAATCATGAGTTCTCGCCGGGTTTTCTCTTAAATCTGTCAGCACGATTCTTAAACCTTTTGTCAAAAAGGCCGTCTCACGCAGACGCTGTTTTAACGTATCATAATCAAAAACGGTCTCTTCAAAAATCGATCCGTCCGGCCAGAAAGTAACCTTTGTTCCGTGCTTGTCCTCGCCGCATTCTCCGATCACTTTCACCGGTTCATCCGGTTTACCGATCTTGTAACTCTGGAAATAAACCTTTCCTTCACGGTAAACCTCAACTTTTAACTTTGTGGAAAGTGCATTTACAACTGACGCACCTACGCCGTGAAGTCCACCAGATACTTTGTAGCCTCCACCGCCAAATTTTCCACCGGCATGAAGTACAGTGTATACGACTTCCAATGCGGATTTTCCAGCTTTGTGATTGATGTCGACCGGAATACCACGTCCATCATCTTCTACGGTAATAGAGTTATCTTCATTTATGATCACTTCAATATTTTTGCAGTATCCGGCAAGTGCCTCATCTACTGAGTTATCTACAATCTCATATACCAGATGATGTAAGCCCCTGGCTGATGTACTACCGATGTACATACCCGGTCTTTTACGAACAGCCTCAAGTCCTTCCAAAATCTGGATCTGGTCTCCACCATATTCGTTTTCTGTACCCATTTATTCCTCCATTCTGCACATAAAAAAATATGTACAATGCAATTATATTTCTTTTCTCTCTTCCACAGTCCCCTGCACAACTTTAAATATCTTGTTGATATGAAATCTGTTTTTTACAAATTCATCCAGCCCTGTGCAGGTGATCAGCGTCTGTGTGTCATGAATACTGTTGAGCAGATAATTCTGCCGGTTACTGTCAAGTTCCGACAACACATCATCGAGCAACAAAACCGGTGTATCATGAATGGACCGTTTGACCAGTTCGATCTCTGACAATTTTAAGGACAGCGCAGAAGTTCTCTGCTGTCCCTGCGAACCGAACTTCCGGATGTCCACCTCACCGATGGAAAAAAGAAGATCATCCCGGTGCGGTCCCACCGATGTCATACACTGCCGCATATCCCTCTCTTTGACTCTGGAAAGTTCATCCTCGAAAAAAATATCTTCAATACTTGGTTCATACTGCAAAAGCAGATCTTCTTTTTCACCGGAAATCCGATAGTGAATATCATGCACGATCTCATTTAGCTCATCAACAAACTGTTTTCTTCGCCGAATGATTTTCCTGCCAGTTTCTACCAGTTGCATATCCCATACCGGAAGTGTATCCTTTAAATCCGGTCTGTAAACCATATCTTTTAATAATTTGTTACGCTGATTCAAAATTTTATTGTAAGTTGTAAGATCTGACAAATATATTTTATCCAACTGGCATAATTCAGAATCCAGAAATCTGCGGCGCTCCGCCGGACCATTTTTGATAATATTCAGATCCTCCGGCGAAAAAAATACCATATTGAGAATTCCAAAAAGCTCGCTGGCTTTTTTGATCGGAACTTTATTGATTGCTATTCCCTTGGAACGATTGTGTTTTAAATGCATATCAATCTGATATTCTTTATCTTTTTTTACAACAACCGTTCTGATATGGGACTCCTGCTCCCCGAAACGGATCATTTCCTTGTCCTTACTACATTTGTGGGACTTAGTTGTTCCACTTAAGTATGCAGCTTCAAGGATATTCGTTTTTCCCTGCGCATTGTCCCCGTAAAAAATATTGGTTCCCTCATCAAATGAAATATTTAAATCTTCATAATTTCGAAAATTCTGCAATTCAATTGACTTTATGATCATTTTACAATCTGAATTGTCTCGCCGTTAAAGGAAACAACATCTCCATTGTATAATTTTTTTCCACGCTGAAGCTCTGTCTCGCCGTTTAATTTTACCTGTCCATCCTGAATAAAAAACTTTGCATCTACTCCGGATTCTACAAGACCTGCTTTTTTCAAAGCCTGTCCCAGTTTGATAAATTCATCCGTCTCTCTGATATTTACTGTGATCATCTTTCTGCCTTTCTTAGTTAGTGGCTGCGTTAAAGTTTACCGGAAGAATCAGATAAATGAACTTTCCTTCATCATCCTTGATAAAACATGGAGCCTTCGGGTTTACCATATAAAGAGAAACCTCTTCCTCATCGATGACTCTCAGTGCATCGATAAAGAATTTCGGATTAAATCCAATGAGGATATCTTTTCCCTCTTTTGTGATATCAATATCTTCATTCATGGAACCAATAAAAGAATTGATCTTTAATTCCATATTTCCATCTGTGATATTCATGATAATTGGTTTCTTGTCACCCTCTTTTACGAGAAGTGTTGCACGGTCGATACAGTCTAATAATTCACGCTTATTAATCTTAACTTTTGTATCATAATCAGAGGAAAGCATCTGCTCAATCTTGAAATACTCTCCTTCGATCAATCTGGATACAACTGTAGTATCATCAAATTCAAATACAATATGATTCTCTGAAAGGAAAATATTGACTTCTTCCTCTGCACTTCCAGGTAAAATCTTACTTACTTCCTGAAGTGTTTTACCAGGAACAACTACTTTCTTATGATCGTAATTATTCTTTAATTCAATATTACGGATGGAAATTCTATGTCCATCCAGAGAAACTACTTTTAACTGATTCTCTTCAATCTCGAAAAGTTCACCCGTCATCAGTTTATTGTTGTCATTGTCAGCAATTGAGAAGATTGTCTGACGAATCACTTCTTTTAAAGTAAACTGGGAGATTGAAATACATTCATTTCTTTCAATAAATGGAATATAGGAAAAATCATCACCTGATTTTCCAACAATGTTAAACTTTGCTTTCTCACAGGTAATGGTAGTTTTAAAATTGGAATCTGTTTCGATCACAACATCACTGTCCGGTAATTTACGGACAATCTCAGAAAAAATCTTAGCATCTAATGCAATGATTCCCCTCTCTGCAATTTCTCCTTCAATCTTAGTTTCAATTCCAAGTTCCATATCGTTTGCTGTTAATTTGATTTCATTAGCAGAAGCATCAATTAAAATGCATTCAAGGATTGCCATTGTGGTTCTGGTTGGAACAGCCTTGGACACAATGTTAACTCCATGAAGCAGATTTGATTTAGAACAGATTAATTTCATAATGTGAATAACTCCTTCCTGCTTGGCGAAAGCCAAAATAAATATAATTAATAAAAGATATTAAAAGTAGTCGTATTAGTGTGTGTGAATAAGTGAATAACCCTGCAACCCTTGAAAACATAAGGGCTTGTCCGAAAAATCCGACTGTATAACTATGTGAAAAGCATGAGGATTAACCTTGGATAAAATGTGAATTAAAATTTTAAGCCTCCTCAGAAAAAATTTGAAATTCATCTTGAAAAGTAGGTTATCCAAAACTTTAAACATTAATTAAACACGATTTGAACAGGTTATCCACAAAATTTTGTTAATAACTCAAAAAAAAGTTGATAACTTTAGTTTGGATTGATTTTTTTCTTGATAGTTTCAATTAAATTGCGTGTCTGTTCGTTGGAATCGTACTCATCCGCAATTTTTTTGATGCCGTGGATAATGGTCGAGTGATCTCTTCCGCCCAGTAAGGAACCGATGGAATCCAATGGAATATCCGTCATGGTTTTACAGAGGTACATGGCAATCTGCCTTGGTCTTGCAATCTCATTACTTCTGTTTTTTGAGATCATCTGATCCAGTGAAATCTGGAAATGTTCCGAAACAACTTCAATGATAAGCTGAGGAGTGATTTCTCTTGGCTTGTCCGGTGTGATAATATTCTGAAGTTCTTTCTTGGCAATCTCCATGGTGATCTCTGTTTTTTCCAGATTCGAGTAAGCGAGGAGTTTGTTCAAAGCTCCCTCTAATTCACGGATGTTGGATTTAATATTATTTGCGATGTAATTTAAAATGTCATCGCTTAAGGACATATCATCAGATTCCACTTTCCGGCGAAGGATTGCCATTCGCGTCTCGTAATCAGGAGCTCCGATGTCTGCCATAAGTCCCCATTCGAAACGGGAACGGATTCGTTCTTCTAACGTTTCCATATCCTTTGGCGGTTTATCCGATGTTAAAATGATCTGTTTGCCTGCGGAGTGGAGAGCGTTGAACGTGTGGAAAAATTCTTCCTGTGTACTTTCTTTTCCTATAATAAACTGAACGTCGTCGATCATGAGAACGTCGATAGTTCTGTATTTTTCACGGAATTTATTCATCGCAGAGGCGTTACCACTACGGATAGATTCGATAACTTCATTGGTAAATTCCTCGGAAGTAACATACAAAACTTTTGCTTCCGGATTTCTTTCCAGGATGAAATGTCCAATGGAATGCATCAAGTGGGTTTTTCCAAGTCCAGGTCCACCATAAATATAAAGAGGGTTGTAAGCTTCTCCCGGAGATTCCGCTACTGCTAGGGAGGCAGACTGTGCAAAACGGTTATTGCTGCCGACAACGAAAGTATCAAATGTGTAATTTGGATTTAAGTTGGAACGTTTGGAAGCTTCAGGTTCCGGTGTTTTCTTTCCTTTATTATTGGAAGGTCTGATATTCTTGGTCTGTTCCGGTAAAATAAACTGAATCTCATATTCGGTTCCGATAATTTCAGCAATTGCTACTTTTAAAGGAAGATAATATTTTTTTGAGATATAACTTAAAGTCATCTGTTCAGATGGAACAAGGATATAGAGGGTATTTCCCTCAACACCAAAAACTTCCAGAGGTTTGATCCAGGTATCAAAAGAAATGTCGCTGACATCATGCTCTGTTTTTACTGTCTGTAAAATTTCATCCCATTTTTCCAAAATCTTGTCCATTTTCTAACTCCGTTTTCTGATAGCACTAAAATATAGCAGTTAATCTTAACTGCTTAAAAAACTCTAAAAAATTCTATATAATGCTATCCTACACTATTTTTGCGGAATTATCAACGTTTAATTGTGGAAGGACTGGGGATAGGGCGTTGATAAAAAAAGTGGCTATATGGGCGTTTTAACGCTTAATGTGAATATACTAGAAGTTATTGTTAATAATGGAAAAATAGTTATAGACCGGAAAAAATAAGGCTTGTACACATTTATACACAAGTTATGATGATATTATCAAGAAATTGTCCACAAGTTATCCACAAATTGAGGATAACTTATGTAAACGGCATAAATACTGGGTTTTCTGTGGAAAAATTTTTAATTTTCTATGTGTATAACATTATACCATATATAGATAAAATGCATTTCTTCCTTATATATATAGTGGTAAAAAAACAAAAATGACAGAAAGTGGAAAACTAAATATTGGCAAAAGCCTTATTTTATGAGATTTTGCTTGACTTTGTCCGATTATTTTGATATAAATAAAAATGATGTTTTGTCGCTATTGAAGTAGACTTATCATAACATTGAGTAAAATATATGTTTGAATTGTAGAGGAGGTGTATGTGACATGAAGATGACATTCCAACCTAAGAAGAGACAGAGAGCGAAAGTTCATGGATTCAGAAGCAGAATGAGTACTGCAGGCGGAAGAAAAGTATTGGCTGCAAGAAGATTAAAAGGTAGAAAAAAATTATCAGCATAGGCCACATATTTGTGGTCTTTTCTTCTTTTATGATCAATTTTTGGCAAAGGAATATTAGATGAAATATTCAGAATCATTAAAGAAAAACAGAGATTTTCA
>OHAY01002909.1_pt1 | contig 12683 bp, 6 predicted proteins | sample 1577191 | NCBI WGS metagenome assembly OHAY01 (sample SAMEA3541504, study PRJEB24748) | human gut metagenome | biome: human gut; feature: human-associated habitat; material: faeces | place: China | collected 2012 | reverse complement strand
GTTCTGAATGGTTTGTATAAGTCAATGGGTAAGCCGGAACTTTATGGTCGGAATTGGTCTTATGGAATGTTGGATTGTATGGCCCAGTTATATAATTTGGAGTCCGGCTCATTCAATGACGAGATGTGTAAAGCTGCAGCCAAATATGAATACACAAACACGCAAGTATCTTCAAGTATAGAGAGTGCGTGGGGAATTGCCTATAATATTATTGCTAATGCAAATGACTTATTGCAGAATATCGAAAATGCTTCTAATGATATTTTTGCGGAAGGAGAAATGGAAAGGAAGATGATCACGGGAGAGGCGTATGCTTGTCGGGCCTTGATTCATTTTGAATTGTTACGTTTGTTTGCTCCGGCTCCCGTAAATGATGATGGACGTGCGTATATCCCTTATATCGAATCTTATCCGGTGTTGTCAGCCACAAAACTTGGGGTGAAACCTGTGTTAGAAAAAGTGATTGCAGATTTGGAAAAGGCTAGAGGGTTAGTTGCTGTTTACGATACAACAATAAATGGACAGGGAATTAATTTATCCGGCACGGGACGTTTTAATAATGATTTTACTTATAATTATCAGACTATATCCGGGCAACAGATCGAGGATTTTGATGCTGCATTGATAGATGATTTCTTTAAAGGACGGGGGTATAGAATGAGTTATAATGCCGTTACTGCTTTATTGGCGAGGGTTTGCCAGTATGCGGGACGGGAGCAGGAAGCCTTTAATTATGCTGATGAAGTGGTAAAAGCCCATGTGGTATTTAGAGATGGTTCGAAGAATTTGATGTATAAGGATGATTATAGCGGTTTGACACAAGGTTGGGGTAATAATGAAGCAGATTTTAATAATCGAAAAGATTATAAAACGATGTCTAATTTAATATTTGCTGCCTATAACAGTTTGTCTTATCAAGGAACAGGTAGTTGGTTGAGTGCGGATTGGAAAGGTGGAGTTTCTCCGAATTGGTTTCAAATTTCGGAAAGTTATTTTTTACATGGAGGTGTTGATGAGAAAAGTTTGGATCATCGATGGAATCATATGATTTTTTTGGGTAGTGGCGCCTATCCTGTTTCTGCTAAATATTTTATTCCTACTAATTTGGATACGAGAGATAAAACAGTGAATTTGTTTCCTGTAATTCGTCTTACCGAGATGAAATATATTATGGCCGAGTATTATGCACGTAACGGGAATGTAGGTGATGCCTATCGAATTTTGAATGAAATCCGGGAGAATAGGGGAATTTATGGAAGTTCACTTGGAGGATCGACTTGGAATGAATTTGAGCAGGAATTACTCCATGATGCGCGTCGCGAGTGGATTTCTGAAGGACAATTGTTTTTCTTGTATAAACGTTTGAATGCGGCGATTGTGAATGATAAAGGAACATTGCGTCCTATGACTCTTCAAGAAAGTATGTTCCCTGTGCCGGCAGATATTAAATAATGACATAAACTTTGAATCATGATGAAAAGATATTTATATTTTATGATAATGTTGATGTTTTTGTCCTTCTTTTCTTGTAATGAAGATGATATAAAAGTTTTTGATGGGCAGGCTCAGCTTTATTTTGATAAATTCTATATGAATGCCCTTCAACCGGGAACGGAGGGGGCAGACTCGACTGTGATGTCGTTCTTCTTTTATCCCGATGATACGAAAACAATAGAAGCAGAGGTGGTTGTGAACTATTCCGGATTACCGTTAACGGCAGATATTCCTTTTACTTTAAAAGTGATAGGAGAGGGAACAACGGCTAATGAAGATGAGTATGATTTGGATGACCAGTATGTGTTTCATGCAAGACCTCTGTTGGAAGGGCAATTGGATATTCAAGATACGATAAAGATTCGGTTGAATCTGTCCGAGCGGTTAAAAAAAATGGAGAAGGGGGTACAGTTGTTTGTTGAGTTAGTACCAGGCGAAGGGATTGGCTTGGGACAGTATGAACGTCGTCGTGCCGTGATAATTTCTTCTTATGTGGCAGAAAGACCGGATTGGTGGAAAGAGAATGGTGAAGTTGAACTTACGCTTTTAGGGAAGTTTTCCAATACAAAATATAAGCTTTTCGTTGAACATGCTGATCCCGGTATGACAATGGATGAAAAGATGATAGAGGAACGTCCGGATTTGGCTATCGGATTGGTTTTAAAATTTAAAGAGTGGCTGATTGCCAATCCCGGACAAAAAGATAAGTATGGTAACGATATAACAGTTGTGATTTAATGATTAAAAGTTGCTATTATGAGAAAGATTCATATATTATTTTGTTTGTCGTTTTTCTTGATATTTGGATGTTTAGAGGATGAAGGAAATTATGATTATGACGATATTAAGGAGCCTAAATGGCATACAGATCAGCCGATAAGCGTGTATGCGACAGAGCATAACGTGATGAAATTGCGCGGACATGATGCTTTTAGATGGGATACGGATTCTGTTTCGAGGGAGCGGGAAGTACGCTATGAGTGGAAGTTGAATGATGTGGTTATAGCTACAGAAGCGGATATTGATATTCCGGTGGATAGCGTGATTAAATGGACAAAGATGGAAGAACTTTGTGCTACTGACAAATGGGTAAGAGGTTCATTTACGGTTATCGATAAGGAGTTTGAAACTCATTTCATGAAAGTGGTTTCTTTTTTTATAACACCGTATCGTAGTAATGGAGACTGGTTCGTTTTAACGGAAAAAGAAGGTGAAGGAGAATGTTATTTTGTAAAAAGAACATATAATCGGGAGGAATCGAAGGATGAATTTGAATTGCAGGATTCTTTTAGTGAAATAAATGCATTGTCAATTTCCGGCAAACCTGTTTTCTTGGGATATACTAGAACGGCTAAGAATGTGGGACCGATGGGGTCGATTACGATTATGACTGACGAGGTTGCTTATGAAGTGGATGCCGCTACGTTCGAATTACATTCCGAACTGAAAGATTTGTTCGGCGGAGGAGTCCCGTCCGGGTTTTCTCCGGTTGCGAGGGTTGATGCGTGGGAAGCTGATAGGGGAACTGGGTTATGTACTTTTTTAGCCAATAAAGACGGTAAGCTTTACAGACGGCAATTGTCAAAAAATAATTTGGGAGGGATGTTTATCAATACTCCTTACGAATTGGATGAAAAAGGGTATAAAATTACGGAATTCGGTACCCGTTTGTATGGATTTACCTCGATCCCTTGTTGGGATGAAAAAAATAATCGGGTGATTATGATTGCTTTCGCTTCGAAACAGGCTGGAAGTGGTTGGGGAGATCCCTCCTATTTGGCGACTAGTTTGATCCCTTTAAAAAATGATGGTTCCTTAACGAATTGTCCTCCGGTTTGGGGATTTGAAAGTGGAACTAAAGTATTGAATATGGGATATATGAAGAGTGCAATGTTGAATTTTACGACAAGTCTTAATGTATATTCTGTAATTTATAATGACGCATCAGGAAAGACTTGGTGTGGGGAGTTTATAATGAATCCGTCTGACGGTTCTATAAAGCAGTCTGTTGCTCCGATGCCTCCTTTTTATCCTGAGGGTGCGGATTCTCGTGTAATAGAATGCCCTGCCAGGATTTCTGATGATGCTTTGATATTAGTTACTTGTTCGTCATCTAATGCAAAAGCTAAGAATCAAGTGGTATATACGGATGGCAATCATGTGAATTATTTACTTGTTGCTAGCGAGTATGCGATTAAGCCGATGATTACGGATTTTCCGGAAAAGGTGACCTATATCGGATATGGAACCTCTGATGTTGGTGCGATAGGTAAGTATGACTTGTTAGTTGTCGGAGGTGAAAACGGTACGTTGAAGTTTTATGACATCTCGGATAGAGATCGGCCGAAGTGTGTGGAGACAATGACGTTTGACGGAAAGATAACTATGGCGAAAGAGATGGCCACGGGAGTGACAGGTGTAGATGAATATTAACAGAAGTTTGTATAAAATCATATTGTATGGAAGAATCAATTGTAAAGGTGGAGCATTTGTCCCATCGCTATAGTGTGCAGTGGGCGATTCGGGATATTAATTTTGAGATAACGAAAAATGGTATTTATGGGTTACTCGGCTCTAATGGAGCCGGGAAATCCACGACCATGAATATTATGTGTGGGGTATTGAAACAGACGGAAGGGGATGTTTGTATAAAAGGGATTAGTATTAGTAAAAATCCTGTTGAGGCGAAACGGCATATCGGTTTCTTGCCGCAAGTGCCGCCGTTACACCCGGATTTGACCGTGGAGGAGTATCTGGAGTTTTGTGCGGAGTTGAGGCATATCCCGGATCGGGAGGTGAAAAAGGCGGTGCGGGAAGTTATGGGTCGTTGTGGTATTTCTCATTTTGCGAAACGGGTTATTCATAATTTATCCGGAGGTTATCAGCAACGGGTAGGTATCGCACAGGCAATAGTGCATAATCCTCGTTTCGTGATTCTCGACGAACCGACGAATGGCCTCGACCCGAATCAAATCGTGGAAATACGCCATTTGATCAAGGAAATTGCCACCGATCACGCAGTGTTGCTTTCCACTCACATTTTATCCGAAGTTCAAGCAACCTGCAATCATATCAAGATGATTGAACAAGGCAAGCTCGTATTCTCCGGGAGCATGGACGAGTTCAACAATTACGTGGCACCCTCGACTCTATTGGTCAGGTTTGACTCGACTCCTTCCGTGCTGACACTCCAAGCAACAGAAGGAGTCAAAGAAGTGGAACATCTTGATCGCCATTGTTACCGAATCAAGTTTGACGCATCAAAAGACATTTGCGAGCAAATCGTTCAACTTAGCGTGACCAACGATTGGCAACTGACCGAGCTTCAACTCGAACGACTATCGCTTGATTCCATTTTCGCCCAATTATCAGGGAAAAAAGTACAACTGTAAATGTATATTCAATCTATGAAAACGATATTAAAGATAACAAAAAATGAACTAAGCACGCTATTCTACTCGCCCATAGCCTGGCTTATTCTTATTATTTTCACGTTTCAATCAGGAATGGCTTATGCCGAAGCCTGGGCAGATGCCCTGCGCTCTCAAGCCCTGGGATACACCGTTTACGGGGCCACGGAACGCCTGCTTCTAGGGTGGTCCGGAGCTATTTCAAGTATGCAAGAACATCTTTACTTGTATATTCCCCTGCTAACCATGGGACTTATGAGTCAAGAGTACAACCGGGGATCCATAAAATTACTTTATTCCTCTCCCGTGACCAACAAGCAAATCATTTTCGGGAAGTACCTGTCCATGATTATCTATGCCTTGATTCTGGTTGCCATCTTGTTTATTTATTACGCTTTCACGGCTTTTACTATCAAGGCGATAGACACTCCCTTTGTCATGACTGCGTTACTGGGAATATTTCTCATGATTTGCGCTTACGCGGCCATTGGGTTATTCATGTCTTCGTTGACATCCTATCAAGTTGTCGCTGCCGTTGGCACGCTGGCGATTCTGGCATCCTTGAATTACATTGGTAATGTCGGACAAGATATTTCATTTGTTCGAGACATTACGTACTGGCTCTCTATTTCAGGTCGGGCCGACACGTTTTTCAACGGTCTGATTGGTAGTGAAGATTTGCTCTATTTCTTACTGGTCATCACACTTTTTATCACGCTCTCGATCATTCGACTACAATCGGAACGGACAAAACGCTCGGTACCCCAGAATTCACTCCGTTATGGTGGTGTTATTCTCATGACACTTGTTATCGGTTATCTAAGCGCCCGCCCTGTCCTTCGCTGGTACTATGATGCCACAGAAATGAAAGACAACACTTTAACCCAGAAGAGTATCGACGTAATGAAAAAACTGGATGGTCCGTTAACCATCACGACTTACATTAACATGTTGGACGAAGATTATTTCCGTGGGATGCCTCGTTATTATAATGAAGACTTTGAACGCTTCGAAAAGTTTGTTCGTTTTAAACCGGAAATGAAACTCAAATACGTTTACTATTATGACAAAGTGCAAAATTCCAGTCTTGATAGACGTTACCCAGGGCTTAGTGATGAAGAACGTTTAGCCAAAATATGCGAAGTGGAGGAATGGGATGTCAAAGATATTCTCACTCCGGAAGAGATTCATAAAATAGAAGACCTTTCCGGGGAATACAACAAGTTTGCACGTGTAATTGAAAGGGGAAACGGGCAGAAATCTATTCTCCGCATTTACGATGACAATATGCGTCATCCTTCAGAAACGGAAATCACGGCTGCTTTTAAACGTATGGTTGTAAAATCGCCCATGGTAGCATTCCTGGAGGGACACGGGGAACGAAGTATCAATGGTGCCGGTGACCGGGATTATTACGCATTCTCTCGATATAAGGCATTCCGTAATTCTCTTGTTAATCAAGGATTCGACAATATGACGCTCTGTCTTGACAGCTTGGATAGAATACCTGAAAATGTAGACATTCTCGTTATCTCGGATGTCCGTACCCCTCTTTCCGAGAAAGAGCAGGTAATCATCGAAAATTATATCGCTCAGGGAAGAAATCTTTTGATCGCAGGCGAACCGCGTAGACAAGAACAAATGAACGCGATCATAGCCCCGCTCGGTTTAGCATTCCTGCCCGGATTACTCGTGCAAGAAAGTAAAGATTATCCCGCAGACCTTATTCTTTCCAAAGCGACACATGCAGCAGCCGGATTGACCAGAAGTTTTTACCGCATGGCATATTACAATTATTGTATTACCATGCCTTCTGCCGTTGGTATTGAACAGGTTGCAGACAAGGGTTTCAATCTAATCCCGCTATTGACGAGCGACTCAACCGATTCATGGAATGAATTGGAGACGACGAATTTCATTGAAGATACTGCCCGGATCAATCCGGCTATCGGGGAGATTGAAAAAGCCAACATAACCATGGCCTACCTGACGAGACAGGTAAATGGCAAGGAACAACGAATTATTGTTCTGGGAGATGCCGATTGCATCGGGAATGGAGAGTTGAGCCGTCAACGGGATGGTATTAACGCATCCAATTTCAGTGTTATCACCGAATCTTTCCGTCTACTTTCTTACGACGAATTCCCTGTTGACACAAGCAGGAAACGGACATCTGATGATAAAGTTTATCTAGGTGAAAAAGCCGGGGTATGGATCAAAATTCTCTTCATGGGTGGCCTCCCGGGCATTTTGACGATACTTAGTCTTGCACTCTGGTGGAAACGTCGTAAAAAATAATTGATTTTCCATTCATCCTTTTGACATGGACGTGTGTTCTACAAATAGATATATAGCCATCTAATCATGTAATGTATGTCAGAATTTACAAAAGAATATAAGATCGCTCAATTTCTTGCCCAAAAAATGACAGGGGAACTCTCTCTTGAAGAGGAACAAGAACTGGCCAAATTAAAAAAAGAATCCGGTTCAGCCATTGTTGACGAGCAAGTATTGAACCCCGCAAACAAACGTGAACGGGATGAACTTATAAGCCATCTCGACACGAGCTCTTCCTGGCAAAAGGTTGTAAAACGTATTCACTCGAAGAAGCAGAGCCCAAGAAATCTTGTATGGTGGGGAAGTGCCGCGGCAGCCGTAATTATTATCGTGTTCACTACCCTTATTCTGCAGGAGCCGATTCTTGTCGTGGACGAGAGTTTACCCGTGGCAGAGGTTCAAGCCGGTAGTCCCAAGGCAATATTAATTACTCCTGAAGGCAAGCAATTCAATCTATCCAGACAAGATTCTTCAAAAACATTACAACTTGGAAATGGTTTTACGGCGATAAATAAGGGAAATATCGTTGAATATACAGGTAATTCTGATTCTTTATCTTTTCAGGGAACGCAAAAGCATGTTATCCAAATTCCTAAAGGGGGAGAATATGAGCTTATTTTGCCGGATGGAACACATGTCTGGATAAATTCTGATTCAGAACTTTCTTTCCCCACACAATTTGATTCAACAAGGCGTGAAGTTTTTCTAACCGGAGAAGCCTATTTTTCTGTCACGAAAGACAAGGAAAAACCTTTCATTGTAAAAGTGAATGAAGATATTGAAATAAAAGTTTTAGGGACTCAATTCAATGTTCAAGCATATCAAGATGAAAATACGATAGAAACGACATTATGCGAAGGATCGGTCAACGTATCCGACGGGAAACAAAAAGTTACATTAACCCCTTCCCTACAAGCCGTTTATTCCAAATCAACGAAAAATTTGATCACCCGCAAAGTAGATACCCGTTTATATTCTTCGTGGAAAGATGGTCTATTCGTCTTTGAAAACAAACCGCTTGAGGAAATCATGACAACCCTCTCCCGCTGGTACAACATTCACGTGTTCTATGCGAATCAAGCCGTAAAGACCTACCATTTTACCGGAGATCTGGAGCGATACGGCGATTTCAGAAAAACATTAGGCATGATCGAGAAAGCGACATCTATTCGATTTGTTATCAATGGAAATAATATTATGGTGGAAGAAGTATCAAATTAAAATACAAGAAGGGATATTGGCATTATCCCCTCTTGTAACCAATTCATAAACAAGCAATTTAGAAATTGATTATTTAAACCATTAAGTATTCAAAATTATGGAAAAAAAACGAAAGTACACCTTTGATTTTCATCAAAGGTGGGAAAAAATGCTCTTGATCTTACGAACAGCCTTTCTGATGGTGCTTATCACGACCATCAATTTTGAGGCAAATGCATCTGCCCAAATCATCAAAGTAAGCGTGAGAATGGAAAACGCAACTATTGACGAGATGATTAAAAATGTCCGCATCGGAACGAATTACCGTTTTCTTTACCGGGTAGAAGAAGTCAACAAGTACGGGAAACGGGATATAAACCTTCAAAATGTATCCATCGAGGAATTTCTTCGGGTTGCTCTTGAAGGCACAAAACTCTCATACGAAATCGAAGATGACGTGATTATCATCCATCCATCCAAAGATGATAACAAAAAAACGGTTGAACCACGCAAAGTGACGGGAACGGTCATGGATATGCAAGGAAACACTCTGCCCGGCTCAACCATCTTAATCCAAGGAACCAGTCTAGGTGTCGTAACGGATGTCAACGGGAAATTTACGTTGGAAATACCTCAAATGGATAGCGTGGTGCTGGTCGTTTCGTTCGTGGGGTATGAAACTCGATACGTGGCGCTTGGGAATGAACAAAAAGAACTAACGATCAAATTAAAAGAAGACGTGACAGAGATGGACGAGGTGGTGGTCACCGGATACGGGAAAGTACGTAAAGAAAGTTTCACGGGAAGTAGTGTCAGCGTATCGAAAGAACAACTCATGAAAGTTTCAAAAACGAACGTGCTAAAAGCATTACAGGCATTCGACCCGTCGTTTCGGATTCAAACCAATAACCAATGGGGTTCGGACCCGAATGCTCTGCCGGAAATGTATATCCGGGGACGTTCCGGTGTTGGAGTAAAACAGTTGGATCCCAACTACACGAGTAAAGGGAACCTGCAAAATAACCCGAACTTACCCACGTTCATCATGGACGGGTTTGAAATCAGCGTGCAAAAATTATATGATATGGACCCGTCTCGGATTGCAAATATCACTATTTTAAAAGATGCCGCAGCAACAGCTCTTTACGGTTCTCGTGCTGCCAATGGAGTGGTTATTATCACGACCGTAGCCCCGAAACCGGGAAAGTTAAATATATCTTACGGTCTGACAGGAGAAGTGACCATGCCGGATTTGTCTGCCTATAACTTAATGAACGCAAAAGAAAAACTGGAAACAGAAGTATTAGCCGGAGCTTTCGAACCTTATCAATCCGACGTAGCAATTACCTTGGAAAAAAGATACAATGCAAAACTCAATAACGTTGTAAAAGGAATAGATACTTACTGGTTATCCTTACCTCTACAAACCGCCTTTAACCACAAACACAGCTTGTTCGTGGAAGGAGGTTCAGAAAACTTACGCTTTGGTGTTGATCTGTCTTATTATAACGAGGACGGAGTGATGAAAGAATCTTTCCGGGATCGTTTGGGAGCAGGCGTGACGTTGGATTATCATCTTAAGAATCTTCAGGTGAAAAACCAAACGACCTATAATATCACAAAATCAAAAGAAACTCCTTATGGTTCTTTCAGCAATTATGCAAATGCCCTGCCTTACAATGTATATAAGGACGAAAACGGACGTTATTTGGAAGAAGTTGAAAGTTGGGGAGAAAGTGGCACTTTCCCGAATCCGATGTACGAGGCGTCTCTAAACAACTTTGATAAATCGCAAACAGAAGAATTTATCAATAATCTATCTATAAACTGGAACATTAATCCCTATTTATTATTAAAAGGACAGTTCAGTCTTACCAGACAATTCAGCAACAGTCGTCGTTTTCTAGACCCGTTGTCCAAGCAAAATACAAATCCGATTTCAGATTACAACACGACTTCCGGAGAACTGCACACGACTGACGGAAATAATTTTAACTGGGATATGCAAGCCACCCTTTCTTATAACAGAACGATCAACAAACACAATTTAAACTTCCTAGTCGGTATTAATCAACGAGCAACAAAAACGGAAAGTGTTTCTGCCCAATATAGAGGATTCCCTAATGGAACGCTTAATTCACAGAACTATGCTGAAGAAGTTTACGAGAAACCCCGTAGTTCAGAGAACAGCACTCGATTAGTCGGTTTTTTAGGAACCCTCAATTACAGCTATAATAACATCTATTTATTAGACGCATCCGTACGTATGGATGGTTCTTCGGAATTCGGATCTGACAAACGGTTCGCACCATTCGGTTCATTCGGGGTCGGAATTAATATCCACAATTACAAATTCATGAAAGATTGGGGAAAATTTGATATTTTGAAAATAAGAGGGACTTATGGTGAAACCGGTAAAGTAAACTTCCCTTCTTATGTCGCACGGACAACCTTCAAAATCCTCACGGACGAATGGTATAAAACCGGTTTAGGCGCAAGCCTAATGGCCTTGGGAAATAAAGATTTAACTTGGGAAACAACAAAAGAATATAATATCGGTATCGAAATCGGGATATTACACGATCTTCTGTATCTGGATGCCTCTTATTATCGGAAAAAGACCGTTGACCTGATCAATGACGTAACTATTCCCAGTTCCACGGGATTTACAACTTACTCGGACAACATCGGCCAGATTGAAAATAAAGGATTTGAATTGAATTTCAGAGCCAATATTATTCGAGAAAAAGATTTATTCGTGGCTCTATTTGCCAATCTAGCTCACAACAAAAATGTAATATTAAAAATATCCGAAAGCCTAAAATCATACAATGAATCGGTAGACAAGCATTTTAAAGAAAACGACGAGTCGGCCCCTTTCCTGAAATATGAAGAAGGGGGATCACTCACCTCCATTTTTGGAATGCGTTCCCTTGGAATTGATCCGGCCACGGGTAACGAAATCCTTCTTAAACGTGATGGAGGACAAACCCAAACATGGTCTTCCAGCGAACAAGTTGTTCTCGGAAACACGGAACCGGATGCACAAGGTACTTTCGGTGTAAACGTCACCTGGAAAAACTGGAGTCTTTACGCAACGTTCATGTATGAATTCGGAGGAGAGGCTTACAATCAAACCTTAGTTGACAAAGTTGAAAACGCCAATATATACGAAAACAATGTAGATAAGCGCGTGTTGACCGAGCGTTGGCAAAAACCAGGAGATATAAAAAAATACCGACAAATAGCCTTAAGAGAACGAAAAGGATCATTTGTAGTTCCGACTACACGACCGACAGAGCGTTTCGTGCAAAAGAATAACAATTTATCTCTTAACTCTATCACGCTAGGGTATAGTTTACAAGCCGATTCCTATCGTTGGTTGAAAACGGCCGGAATAAGTATGTTACGTTTCGAGATCGGGGCAAACGAATTATTCTACTGGTCCACGATCAAGGCTGAAAGAGGCTTGGATTATCCTTTTGCCAGAACAATGAATTTCTCTTTAAATCTAACTTTCTAAATGGAGCGATCATGAAAATACTTTATATTTTTTCGATCATATTTGATGATCCGCAATCCCGGTAACTCCTCGTTGATGATAGGGATTGTGGTGGTCTCACCGGCCACCACCGTGGCGGTGTAGACGGTATCATCCAACTGCCAGCCCACCGGAGCAGTCTTCTCCTGAATCCGGTATGCGCCCAAGGGAATCGCATCGAAAATAGCAACGCCTGCACTTGATGTCGTAGCGGTAAAGGTCTGTCCCGACTCAATATGCTCGACTGTGATGACTGCCCCCGGCAGGTTCATGCCGGTATTGGATTTTTTCTCAATACGCAGAGTACCGTAGGGGTCATTAAAAAATGTCACCTCGGCTACTTCATCGTAGACGACGGTGACATTCTGGGCAGGCTCCTCGCTGATCATATAATGCTGTGGAGCTTCCCGTTCAACTACGGTATAATTCCCGCTCTTTTTAAGCGGAATTTCGATGCGGCCGTCCCCGTTGGTCACAAAAGTACCTACGGAATCACCGTCGGGGCCGATGACCTCGAACAGTGCCCCACTAATTGGAATCTCGGTGCCGGTCTCATACTTGATGATGCGCAATCCGGTTTCATACTCGATGGTCGTACCGTCCGAGTAGTTGCTGTATGCGGACAACTGCGTTGTTGTAGTGGGGTCAGTATCTACCACATAATTCTGGAGTTCGCCATATTCATCTTTCTCTTGACATAT
>OHAY01002907.1_pt1 | contig 12687 bp, 9 predicted proteins | sample 1577191 | NCBI WGS metagenome assembly OHAY01 (sample SAMEA3541504, study PRJEB24748) | human gut metagenome | biome: human gut; feature: human-associated habitat; material: faeces | place: China | collected 2012 | reverse complement strand
CGCCGGATGATAAAGAGGCTTTTAAAACACCTCTGACGAAAGATGTAGCCGAAAGCTATGCTTTGGTGATGGCAGATTTGAATAAAGCGGTAGAAGGATTACCCGAAACTTCAGATCAAGGCCGTGCCAATAAATATGCAGCATTGGCATTACGTAGCCGGGTAGCCCTTCAGGCCTACGCTTATACAAAAGATGAGTCCTATTTGGATCAAGTTATTACTTCGGCAGATGCAGTTATTAATTCCGGTCATTATACACTCACGGATAATTATGGTAGCATGTTCAACCAGGACGCGCCTGATGACAATGAAATTATCTTAGCTCGTTATTATTTGGATAAGGATGCTACAGTTGATCAATTCTCGGAAATGATTCAGGCTATTCCTATGATTGGTTATGATGACTGTCGAAATGCCAGTGCGGATGGTACGACTACAATGCCAGTGAAACAATATTTTTGTGGTTGGGCTATTTATTATCCGACACAAGATATGGTAGATCAGTATTTGAGTATTGATGAGAAAACGGGAGAAGCCAAACCGTGGTATGAAACATCTCAATATTTGGATAATATAGAACCTATACCTACTGATGGTTTGACGTTGGGTAGCATAGAAACTTTTACACGATTTGATGGAGAATTACGTCGTTTACCAACAGAACAAGATTTATTAACTGGCCGTACGGACTATCCTTTGTTTAAACAAGTCGGTCGAATAAAAGAAGGGTCCAACCGAACAATTACAGACATTCTTTATAACAATCGGGATAAGCGTATGGATGCAACAATCATTCGAGATTTATCTTCGGTTGCTGGATATACTCTAGAATTGAATTTGGGAGGGAACGCATCACAGGGTTTACGCTCAAAAGAAGATGGAGGCTGGTATACAACGACCACTGGTTATTATTGGAAAAAGAGTATATATACTGAAGCTCCTATGCTTGGTGCTGGAAATCCAACAAATATGCACTATGTAATTTTTAGATTGGGCGAAATATATATGAATCAAGCTGAAGCCTATTTGTTGAAAGGAAATGTAACAAAGGCTATTGAAGCATTGAATGCAACACGGGTACAACATGGAGGATTACCAGCATCCAAGGTTACCAATCTGAAAGATGCTTGGCAAGATTATTTGCGAGAAAGACGTGTAGAAATGGCGTATGAGAATGGAGATATTTATTTCAGCTATTTACGGTGGGGTAAATACGGAGGTGAAAGTAATTACGGGCGTACACCTAGTGATGTCATAAAGGATTTGGATGCTCCGGTATATAAAATCGGTATCACGAGCGATCGAAAATCTTTTTGTATCGGCCAGTTGACATTACTGAATAGTTGGAATCGTAATTTTACGACACGACGTTATTTATTCCCGATACCGCAAACAGCTATCGATAAACGTGCGGCTGATGGTATTATTGATAAACAAAATGAAGGATATTAATATTAAGTATTTAAGTATATGAAAAAGATTGTTTGTAACATACTGTTTACATTAATGATAGTATTGTTTTCTTCATGTTTGACAAGCGGATTGGAAGAATTGGATGTCTACGATGGAGCAGATATAACATCTGTTAGTTCAGTTCGTTATCGTTATATAACTGCTGATAAGAATCCGGCTTCTGGGGAAAATGAAGTGAAGGAAGTAGAGTTGATCTTTACCAGTAACATAGATACAGAAGCAGAAGTAGTATCTATTTCAATAAAGAAACCAGAGAACTTTCCGCCAGAAGAATTAGATAATTTATCAACTTCGAATCTGTTGGTCGTTGTTGGAGTTTCAACCGCCGCTCGCGTATTCCCGCAAGATGGAGCTCCTAAATTAGGGACACCGGGAGATTGGTCTAAACCCAACAAGTTTGTGGTTGAGGCCGCTGATGGTACAAAGAAAACTTGGACTATTGAAGTCGTTCAATTAGAAAAAATAATCAGATAATTAGTACGAAAGATGAATATACATAAATTTAAATTATTGCTTTTCTGTTTAATTGGAAGTCTTTATTCAAAAGGGCAGAATGTGAATCCTACTGTAGAGAAAGTGTATGTTGTTTTTAAAACGCATTTGGATGTAGGGTATACGGATCTAAGCTCAGTAATCACGGATCGTTATGTCAATGAGTTTATCCCTAAAGCTTTAGATCTTTCTGAACGTTTGGCAAAAGAAGGTTCAGAAGATAAATATATTTGGACGACCGGTTCGTGGTTAATTTGGAAATATTTCCAAATCGCCAAACCTGAAGACGCTGCTCGTCTTGATGCTGCTATTCGTCGTGGCGACATTGTGTGGAACGCTGTTCCTTACACATTCGAGTCAGAAGTGGCAAGTAAGGATTTATTTGAAACCACTCTTCTACTATCACAACGTTTGGATAAGAAATATGGCAAACACACCATTGCCGCCAAGATGACGGATGTGCCTGGACATACGCGCAGTATTGTTTCGCCTATGTATAAGGCGGGTATCCGTTTCCTTCACATCGGAGTGAATCCAGCCAGCCCTATTCCGTCCGTACCTGAATTTTGCCGTTGGCGTGCGACTGATGGTAGCGAACTAATACTTGTCTATCAGCAAGATTACGGTTCAGAAAACCTATTACCCGATGGCAAGGGGGCAATTTCTATCAATTTCACTGGAGATAATCATGGCCCCCATTCCTACGAGAAGGTAAAGTCCATATATGCCAATCTGCGTAAACGTTATCCAAATGCCCAATTAATCCCTAGTTCGTTCAATGAGATAGCAAAAGAACTGCTTACTATAAAAGATAAGCTTCCCGTTGTCACTTCTGAGATAGCGGATACTTGGATTTATGGATTTGGAAGCGCGCCCATACGAGTGGCTAAGTTGAGAGCATTGCAACGCCTCTATTCTCAATGGATAGCTCAAGGTAAAATAAACAAGCAGAGTGACGAAGCACTCAACTTTGCACTCGAACTAGGCTTGATTCCTGAACATACGCAAGGGCTTTACTGGTTGCCACTCAGAAACCATTGGAACTATTCCATGGACAAATTTATGGCTGCCCGTAAGCACAAAGATCTCTTGCGGATGGAGGCCTCTTGGGATGAACTTGACCAATACATATATACTGCCATCGACTATCTACCCCAATCACTTCGAGAAGAGGCTATTGAAGTGGTCAACAAGGTAGATGTACCGTCAATTCCTCACTTCACGAAAAAGTCCAAAATGATTGAACCACAAACGTGGGAAATGAGAGTGTTACAAGGGGAGAGTGTGAAATTAGGAGGACTTTCCTACGAAATGCTCGACCAAAAGGATTTTGACAAGTATCTTGAAAATTATGTTCGAAATCCTCAAAAAAACAGATGGGCATTTGGTGAATTTGGTAAACAGGAACTGAGAAATTCAGGTGCGGTGAGTGTAACCATCAAGGCTGATGTCGTGCGCAAGGAAGTTCGTAAGGTGGAGAAAGGTGTAAGTACTGTCTGTGAATTGGAATTTCCTCAGTACAACGGAATTGATCCACGCGTCTATCCTCAAAAGATGTATGTGGAAGTGTTAAACCACAAGGGAGGCAAAAAAGCCGATGTCAAACTCACCATCCTTGGCAAACCTGCAGTGCTCTATCCTGAGTCATATTGGTTCTCGTTCACAACAGAAGGTATTACTTCCATCATTGCAGAGAAGATGGGAGAACCTGTAGACCTTTACGATGTGGTAGAGAAAGGAAATAGATATCAACATGGTATCGACAGATATGTAGACATGAAAACCTCCCATGGTACTATCCGTGTATGGAGCGACGAAGCATTGCTTGTATCAGTGGGTCAATCCAAAAGCATCAATTATTCATTGTCCTATCCTGATATGAAAGGAGGAATTCATTTTAATTTAAGTAACAATTTGTGGAATACCAATTTCAATTTCTGGAATGAGGGATCGTTGACTTATCGTTTCACAATTGAAAAGATAGATTAAGCACCATGGATATTTCCCGGATTTCCAACAACAGCTATCACTCAGTTGTTGTGTATGTAGCAAGTTAATACCTATGTGAGTATTTGTACTTTACATTGCAGGAATTAAGCCTACCAAGGAAATAAATTAATTCCTATGTATTAATTGGTGTATCCTATTTGATGTTCGAACTTTTAGCATTTATAAAAGATGTATATTGTTGATTCTCTATTTATTATAAATCATTAGATATACAAGAGTAGAGATTAAGTTTAATGTGTTCAGTATTGATATCCTCATCTATATTACAGATAGTTACAAGATATTGGTTCTAAAATCGTTCAAAACTTAGAACATCAAACTGGACACCCTAATTATTAATCAAGAGAGTCTCCACCTCTTGAAGCTGCTACTTCTTGAGGTGAAGGCTCTTTCATTTACATGCCACCGCCAGCATCTGCGCCCTCGTCTTTATCGACGGTGAAGCGGGCGAACGCTCAGTGTCGCCCAATGTCGCCCAAAAGGATAAAAAATATATTTTACCCTCTTTTTTGTGTGTATGGTCGTTGGTCGAACAAACCCCACATCGAATTTTGGGTATGACTTCCATGGATTAAACCATTGTCCCATTTCCACAGATACCCGCTTGCGTTTATCCCCATCGTATAAGGATTCCCTGCAACTATATTCAAATCTTTTGATGTCGGGAAATAAACAGACGGATCGAGTAGGATGGGAGATGATGGCATCTCATCCGGCAATCTCCATTGTATTTCATGCTCTTGTTTTAACGGATTCGGAAGGTCAATAACATTCTCTTGAGAATATATTTGCTGCGTATATCCAATAATGAAGAAGATCAGTTCAAACAGATAAATATTCGTTTTTCACATTCTATATCCTCCTAAAGAAAACTCCCGTCCTCTTGGCTTCCGGGTCGTGAAGTCGAGGACGGGACTTTTCAGTGTTATGCCGGTTGCTCGCCTTTCTTGCGGTTCAGCTGGGCGATACGCTGGTTGTAGCGTGTGTTCACCTCGTCGATCAAGGCGTTGAGCGAAGTGACAAAAGCTGCGGTTGCCTCTGTCGGGTGCGCCACGCTTTGCACAAAAGCCATGGTCGACATGTAATCGTACAGCTTGATCATGCGGGCACGTACCGATTTGGTTTCTTCCAGTCGGGCAGCGGCATTCTCTTCGGTCCGCTTAGCCATCAGGATAGCATATTCTCCATTCGTTTCCTCCAGGCCGACGATGATCTCATTCAGTCCCAAAGTTGTTACCAAACTGGTATTCTCCGGCTTCTTCAGATCGATCAGGAGACCTTCGATTTTACTCGTTTCTTGCATACCAGGCAAGCGATAACAACCTGTGTACGGTTTAATGATATTGTACAAAGAAATAGCGGCTTCGCGGCGGCTGGCAACCTTCGATGCCTTTCCCGAACGCACCTCGGCAAACAGGCTGACCACCCATTCGTCTCTTTCCTTGTCGATACCCTGCAACTGGGCTGTATAATCACTGATCCGGCTTTGATCTACCAAGTCTTTGATCAGGTTCAGGTCACTGTCGAAATCTTCCAGTTCCGTTATGGCAAAGCCCAACGCCGATTTCTCTTCTTCCCCTTCCAACGTCCCAGCTTTGGAAACCAGTTCGTCAAAACGGGTCATGAAAGCCACGAACTCAGCGTTATTCAGCTTGTCTAGGCCGATTTCTTGAATTTTGATAATGTCATTCATCTCCAAATAGATTTTTGTTAAACCATCTTTCTGTTTCCATCAGCTGCGATCCGTCAGCTTGAAGGCGGAAACAGTTTCTAACTCTTGTTTGAAACATGTCATGGTTCCCTAAAATAAACCCCGGAAAACGTGTAAAACTCCAGATAGAGGTCTTTCTTGCATTTTGCACGTCTGCGAGAAGTGATTTAGTGGTCTTTCTGGCATTCCGCACGTCGTGTAAAATCCGAGACAGAGGTCTTTCTTTGGCTTTGCACATTTACGAGAAGCGATTTGGAGGTCTTTCTTGCATTTTACACGTCGTGTAAGGTCCCGTAAAGACCTCTTTCTCGCGTTTTACACATCTTCCGATCTGTTTCGGGGATAAATATACGAGGAAAGACAATAGGTTTGACTTTTTGGGAGGATTTATAGGATATGTTATTAAACAGATGTTTTATGGCCTGTCATTAAAAACAAGAGAAATGGTATGAATTAAAAAGAAATCTGTTCGCTTTTATTAGGTAAACCTGTATTTTTGCAACCTGTAATTTGGATAAAAAAACAGCATATAATTATGGCACAGAAAAGTTTGTTAACCCTGGTTTCCTTGTTGGTTTTATCTCTCGGAAACGTATTGAATGCCCAAGAGTATGTAGTCTCATCGCCCGATAAAGCGATTCAGATGAAGCTCGTAGTGGAAGAGGACATTTCGTATGATGTCATGTATCATGGGAAAACATTGATAAGTTGCCTTCTTGCCGGTAACAGCTGATTGTGGCGATGGCGTTAAGGTGACGATTCTGGAATCTGATCTGGAGAATTATCCGGGTATGTTTGTGCTTGCAGATCCGAAAGCTCGCGCTTTGAAGGCCGACTTTGCTGAATATCCGGAAGAATATGCGGTACACAGTACACGTGCCATGAAATATGTAACGAAGCGGAGTGATGATATAGCCCGTTGTCAGGGTACGCGTTCTTTCCCTTGGCGAATCATGGCGATTACGAGTGACGATACGCAGATGCCGGTGAATAATCTGGTTTATGCCTTGGCTTCTCCGAATCGGATCGGTGATTATTCGTGGGTAAAATCTGGTAAGGTCGCTTGGGACTGGTGGAACGACTGGGGCATTTGGAATGTCGATTTCAAGGCTGGCATTAATATGGATACCTATAAATATTATATCGACTTTGCCGCAGAGAATAAGATTGGTTATGTCGTGTTGGACGAAGGCTGGTATAATCCGAAGAGTGGCGATATGCTGACTGTCATTCCGGAATTGAATCTGGAAGAATTGATCGCTTATGGAAAATCCAAAGGTGTTGACCTGATTCTTTGGACAGTGTTTAATGTATTGGACGATCAGTTGGAAGAAGCCTGCAAGAAGTATTCGGAAATGGGTATCAGTGGGTTTAAAGTAGACTTTCTGGACCGGGATGATCAGACAGGCGTTGAAATGGTTTATCGGATTGCCGAGATGACAGCGAAATATCATCTGACACTGGATCTGCATGGTATTTATAAACCGACAGGTTTGAACCGGACTTTCCCGAATATTATCAACTTCGAATCGGTGTTTGGTATGGAAGAAATGAAATGGAGCACGGTGGAAAAAGATATGATGGAATATGATGTCACGATGCCGTTTATCCGCATGATGTGTGGACCGATTGATTATACTCCTGGAGCCATGCGCAATGCAACGAAAAAAGATTTCCAACCGATTTATTACAATCCGATGAGTCAGGGAACACGCTGTCATCAGCTGGCTACGTATATTGTTCATGATTCACCTCTGACGATGCTGGCTGATAATCCTACGATTTACAGGCAGGAACAGCCTTGTGTTGATTTTATCTGTTCTGTTCCTAATACCGGTATTGACGAGACACGAGTGCTTCAAGGGAAGATGGGTGAATATATTGTTACGGCTCGTCGGGTAGGAAAGAATTGGTATGTAGGAGGTTTGACTGACTGGAATGCCCGGACTGTCAAATTGGATTTATCTTTCTTGGGAGAAGGCAACTATGAAGCCGTATTATTCTCGGATGGTGTGAATGCCGGTAAGCAGGCTGCTGATTATAAGAAGACGGAACAAACCGTAGAGCGTAGCAGTTCTTTACAGATAGACCTCGCTCCTGGAGGCGGATTTGCTCTATCTCTTATTCAGAAGTGATATGAATTTAAAGTTAAAAGCAGTCAATGAATGTTGACTGCTTTATTTTTATCTGAATATTTGGTGAATCAATAATGATTTAAAAGATAAATCAGACAAAATGTTTGAAATAATAAATAAATAATATACTTTTGTCTTGCCTAAATAATAATAGTACAAAAATGAAAGACAACAAAATTATCGGATCAAAGATCCAACATATACGTGAGATGAAGCAGCTTTCTGTTGAAGATGTAGCTGAAAGATCAGGTTTAAGTGTAGAACAGATTCAGCGGATTGAAGGAAATGTTGATTTCCCATCACTAGCTCCGCTTATTAAGATAGCGCGTGTTTTGGGCGTTCGCCTGGGAACTTTCTTGGATGACCAATCTCAATTGGGACCGGTAGTTTGCCGCAAAGGTGACATGGCTGGCGACGGTATTGGATTTACCAACAACAATACGGAAGGTCGTAAGCATATGGCCTATCACTCTTTGTCACAAGACAAGTCGGGACGTCACATGGAACCGTTTATGATCGATGTGGCTCCGTCGGCTGAAGGCGAAAGCTTCGTTACATCTTCGCACGAAGGTGAAGAGTTTATCTATGTCTTGGAAGGTAAGCTGGAAATTGTATATGGAAAGAATACCTATCAGCTGGAAGCCGGTGACAGTATTTATTATGATTCGATTGTAGCTCATCATGTTCATGCAGCCAAGGATGCCTCGGCTCGGATTCTGGGTGTGATTTATACTCCGTATTAATTGGGATCAGGTTATGTTAGCTTTACAGAATAAGACATTGGGACAGTGGCTGGAACATTGGGCTGCTGTTACGCCGGACAAGGAATATATTGTGTATTCAGACCGTGACCTTCGGTTTACATGGAAAGAGTTTAACGAACGGGTTGACCGGATGGCAAAAGGTATGTTGTCCATTGGAGTGGAACATGGCACGCATGTCGGCATTTGGGCTACCAATGTGCCGGATTGGTTGACATTCCTGTTTGCAGCAGCCAAGATTGGTGCGGTTGCGGTTACGATCAATACGAATTACAAGCAGAACGAGCTGGAATTTTTGGTCGAGAATGCAGATATTCATACCATGTGTATTACTGATGGTGTCTTCGACGGCAGTTATATTGACATGGTTTATACGATGCTTCCGGAACTGAAGGAATCGCAGCGCGGTTACCTGAAGAGTAAACGTTTCCCGAAACTGAAGAATGTGGTATATATCGGTCAGGAGAAGTTTCGTGGTATGTATAATACGCCGGAATTACTGCTCTTGGGTGAGAATATCAGCGATGAGATCTTGGATGAGGCAAAAGCCAAAGTCGATTGTCAGGATGTTGTGAATATGCAATATACTTCGGGTACAACCGGATTCCCGAAAGGTGTGATGCTGACGCATTACAATATTACGAATAACGGTTTCCTGACAGGAGAACACATGAAGTTTACTTCCGAAGATAAGCTGTGTTGCTGTGTGCCGCTTTTCCATTGCTTTGGTGTGGTATTGGCATCCATGAACGTATTGACTCATGGTTGTACACAGGTAATGGTCGAGAAGTTTGATCCGCTGGTGGTTTTGGCTTCCGTACATAAGGAACGTTGTACGGCTCTTTACGGGGTTCCGACGATGTTTATTGCCGAATTGAATCATCCGATGTTCAATATGTTTGATTTGAGTTCACTTCGTACCGGTATTATGGCAGGTTCGTTGTGTCCGATTGAATTGATGAAGCAGGTAGAGGAGAAGATGTTCATGCGGGTAACGAGTGTGTATGGACTGACCGAAGCTTCTCCGGGTATGACGCATTCTCGGATTGATGATCCGGCAGAAGTACGTTATACAACCGTAGGACGTGATTTTGAATTTACCGAAGTACGCGTGATCGATCCGGAAACGGGCGAAGAATGTCCGGTCGGTGTGCAGGGCGAAATGTGTAACCGCGGTTATAATACGATGAAAGGATATTATAACAATCCGGAAGCAACAGCCGAAGTCATTGATGAGAATGGCTTCTTGCATAGCGGTGACTTGGGAGTAAAAGACGAAAACGGTAATTATCGGATTACCGGTCGTATCAAAGATATGATTATTCGTGGTGGTGAGAATATTTATCCGCGCGAATTGGAAGAATTCCTATATCATCTGGAAGGAGTGAAAGATGTACAGGTGGCAGCCGTGCCTTCTAAGAAGTATGGAGAAGAAGTCGGTGCCTTTATTATCTTGCATGATGGTGTAACCATGACCGAGGATGTGGTGAAAGACTTCTGCCGTGGAAAGATTGCCCGTCATAAGATTCCGAAATATATCTTCTTTGTCGATACCTTCCCGATGACAGGTAGTGGAAAGATTCAGAAGTTCAAGTTGAAAGACTTGGGATTGAAGTTATTGGCAGAAAAAGGAATTATTCCAGTATAATAGCATAAGCTTATTCTTCGTCTGGGTGACGAAGGATAAGCTTATATTTGATTCAGATGAGGCATCAAGGCTCGATAGTAAGACTTAATTGAAAACAAATTTATTTAGACCTATTTATTTATAATGAAGAGAGTTGTATTCCTTGATTATGTGCGTGTATTTGCCTGTTTTCTGGTTATGTTGGTACACGCGAGTGAGAACTTTTATGGAGCACCCGGTTCAACAGATATGGTGGGTCCTCAGGCTTTACTGAATAACGAGACGGACAGACTTTGGGTTTCCATATACGATGGATTTTCTAGAATGTCTGTTCCTTTATTTATGATTGTCTCGGCATTTCTTCTTGTCCCTATGAAAGCTGAGCAGAACATGTGGCAATTTTATAAACGTAGGTTTACGCACATTCTGCCGCCTATGTTTATCTTTATGATCTTGTACAGTACTCTTCCGGCGTATTGCATCAGCACTTTGAGCAGATCAAATTCTGTCGGCGTCAGTTTGACTTCTCGGCCGTCTACTGCGACTTCGTGCTTGGCTACATCGATGCGGATCCCACCGCAAACGAGCTCTGCGCTTTCTTTTTCTTCTGCCCCGCTTCGCCGCAGACATACGCGGACCCGCGCCAGCAATTCCCCTGTACTGAATGGTTTTGTTACATAATCGTCGGCGCCGGCGTCCAACGCATTGATTTTTTCTTCTTCTTGTTCTCTGGCGGTCAATATAATAATCGGTACCTGCGACCATTGCCGAACTGCCTGCACGACTTGCTTGCCGTCCATATCGGGCAGTCCCAAGTCGGCCAAAATCAAGTCCGGCTGCCAGGACGCAGTTTTGGCAATGCCTTCTTTGCCGTCCGCCGCTTCCATTACTTCGTAGTGATACGAGCTCAGCGCTACTTGCAGCAGCCGGCGTATCTGCGGTTCGTCGTCAATTACCAATATTTTTGCCTGTGCGGTTTCCATGGATACACTCCTTTTACGGTAACTATATCATTCCGCTTCTTATTATACCTCATCTTCCGTTTCCAAAGGCAAAGAAAATCCAAATTGACTGCCCTGCCGGTCGGTCCGCCGTGCCGCCCATATGCTTCCGCCGTGCGCTTCGACGATATTTTTGCAGATCGACAGCCCAAGTCCGGTGCCTTGTATCTGATCGGTATAGGCAGCGCGATAAAATTTTTCAAATAAATACGGTTCGTCGTCTTCTTTGAATCCGATGCCTTCATCTTCAACTGCAAAGTAAATATGCCGCTCGTCATGCCACGCGCGCAGAAAAATGGCTGTGCCTTTTTCCGAATATTTTACTGCATTGTCCAACAGGTTCAGCACTACATGTTCCAGCAATCTCCCATCGCCCATAAACAGCGGCAGGTCTTCTGGCAAGGCACAGGAAAGGATTCGTTCCTGTATCCGCCCGCCCAGCCGCCGGAGCGCGCCGCTGACCAAATCTTCCATGTCGGTCCATTCTTTTTTCAAAGCAAAGGTCCCGCTTTCTATCCGGGCAGTATCCAGCAAATTGGCAATAATGCGTTCCATACGGCGGCCGCTGTCGAGAATAGACGAGAGCAGCTGCTCGCAGAGTTCCGGCGTCTTCTCTATCTTTTTGTCTTCCAGGCTGTACGCCGCTCCCATCATCATGGCCAGCGGAGTTTTCAGTTCATGGGAAACGTTTGAGACAAACTCTTCTCTGGAGTCGTCCAGCTGCTTTAGTCTGCCGAGCATTTTGTTGAACGCTTCACTTAGCTGACTTGTCTCCGCAAACGTGTCTACGTGCAGCACATCGTCACTGTATCCTTCACTCACATTTTCAATCGCCCCTGTAATCTTATGAATCGGTTTTACAAGTTTATTGGCAAGGGCCACCCCGAAAACAGCCAGGAAAATCGCCGCTATTCCTACTACGACACCTCCATGCGTATAAAATACCTGTTTTGTAACTTCAATACTGTCTGTAGAGACACTTGCTAAAATCACACCGTCTATCTTCTTTTTCCCCGGGATATTGATCGGTGAAGTCACTTCGATATAATGATTCTTTTTATCATAGTGGTTCGTCGGCTTTGTGCGCATGCACCGAACGACGCTTTCCGATACATTCGTCTTTCCTTCATCGAGATTATATGTATCTTTAATTACGCAGAGATCTTCATCCATGATCATAACTCTGCCGTTATATATATTCGTCAGCTGCGTCAGATTAGAATCGATCACTTCCGAAGTCGGATCGGAAAGATATCCGTATGCCGAGAGCTGATTGCTTAATATTGTACATTGATTTTGGATTTCCGCAGTCCGAAGTTCGACCGCACGCGACTCGTAAAATGCTACGATTCCGAAAAGTGTTGCAAGGCAGGGTATCAGCCCTGCCAGCATTGTACAAAGAATCACACAAAAACGCATGTTCCCGATAATTTTACGGTTGGATACAAATTGATATTTAATCTTGGAAATAATAACCC
>OHAY01002906.1_pt1 | contig 12687 bp, 8 predicted proteins | sample 1577191 | NCBI WGS metagenome assembly OHAY01 (sample SAMEA3541504, study PRJEB24748) | human gut metagenome | biome: human gut; feature: human-associated habitat; material: faeces | place: China | collected 2012 | reverse complement strand
GATATTATGGAGACCATCAATGATTAGCTCCGGCGTTTATTTTCATTATGTATCTGTAACAGAGGTTTTTTATGCACCCGCGGGTGTTTGTGATATTTCGGGGTGAGATATCCGGCCCGTTGTGGGGCATCGCCCCTCTACTTTGGGCAAGGCACATCGCCCATTTTTATTGTTCACTCCGGGTGGGTTTCGGCGGGGTCGGGTGACCCCGGCCCTACCAGCCATTTTATGGTTTTCCGCCCATCATCAAATGCTCTGTGGGGAACGGTATTGACCGTTCCGAAAGTTTGCAAAGATCCAACATCTCAAAATCAAATCACTTCGTCTATTCCCTATCCCACCAGCCAAAGAATTCCCATTTGGGGCACTACCACAAAAACAGCCTTCGGCGTTTGCCGAAGGCTGTTTTTAAATAATTCAAAGCTCTATCACTTTACACTTATCAGTTCAGCTTCTTGCGGTTGATGAACAGGTAAGCGGCAGCGCCGCCCAGTGCGGCAACCAGAACGATGGCCAGACCTGCAACAGAGTTGCTGTTGGTGCTGGAAACGCCGGTCTGCGGGATGATCTTGCTGGAGTTATCAGCGGGGGTGTTGGACTTGGTAACATCCGGGGTGTTGGTCGGAGTATTGTCCGGGGTATTGGTTTCCTCAGTCGGGGTATTGGTCGGAGTGGTCTCCGGGGTAACCGGGGTGGTCGGGGTCACGACCGGAGTGGTCGGAGTAGGCTCGACCGGAGTGGTCGGGGTAGGTTCAACCGGAGTGGTCGGGGTAGGCTCAACCGGAGTGGTCGGGGTAGGCTCAACCGGAGTGGTCGGGGTAGGCTCGACCGGAGTGGTCGGGGTAGGCTCGACCGGAGTGGTCGGAGTAGGCTCAACCGGCTTTTCAGCTTCCATAAAGATGGGGTACAGGTAGATACCGCCTACCAGGCTGCCAACCGGGAATGCACCAAGGCCGCTGGTGCCCAGTTCAGTAGCATCGGCGCCCAGGACAAAGTGCTCTTTGCCCCAAACGTCCCAGCCCTTGAACTCCCAGCCCTCGTTTGCGATAACGGTGGGCAGAGTGATCGGAGTTTCCTCAAACTCGGCACGGTTCAGATAAGTCAGGGCAACATTGTCGGGATCGCTCTCGAAATGGCCCTTGGTGGTGTCCATAAAAATGGTAACATCCACCACGCGCACACAGGAAGCGCTGTCTTCGCTTGCAGCTTCGTCAGCGGTGTTGTCCTGTGCAGCCTCCTCCACTACTGCGGGTGCAGCAGCTTCCTCGGTGGTCTCGGTTTCTGCATACGCCGATACAGGCAGACAAACTGCCAAGGCAACAGCCGTAACCAGCGTAAGCAGACGCGAAAACCTGCTCGTCTTTTGCATAATTTTACTCCCTTTCCAAAATTATATCCCAAACGCAAAGGTACGGATTGCTGTTGCCTTTGTGCCCAGAATTCAAATAAAGATTTTACGCCCCAGCCGGCCAGCGGGCTGGCAGCAGCGGGTCCGGATTGATGATAACTTCATCCGCCGTCAGCGTTTCCCCGTCCCGCAGCGGGCGTGCCATAATCAGCAGGCGGGCATCCGACATTTCATAGGTACAGGTACACAATGTCAAAAGCCGTTCGTCTGCGCGGGCATAATCGCCCGTGGTATAAAACGCGCGCTTAGCCACTTCATCCAGGTATTCCTGCTCTGCCGCATCATCGGCAAAGTTCACATACTGGTTAAAGTGGAACACATCGCCATCGCTTTCGCGCGTGGTAATTGCATAAACTGCCACGATCTTGTAGTACTGGCCACCGTTCAGGCTGTCCAGCTCAATGACCGGGTGTTCCTGATAATATTCCGGCTCGCGGTAATTTTGCAGGCTGGAAAACCGCACCGTATCCCCCACGCCCATGTTGTGGCCGTACAGGATCAAATGGCGGCTTTGCTGGATATCGCACTCATAATCCAGGTATGGCAGGCCCAGGTCATCCCAGTTGCGATCCAGGTCGTGCTTTAAGTAGTAGCTGTTGTCCCCTTCTCTTTGCATCACCGGCAGGTCAACATCGGTATCGTCGATCTTGATCCAGCCAATCACTTCGGGGTTACGCTCCAGCAGTGCGGTAAAATCCCGCGGTTCCGGGGTAACGGCGGGCTGCACGGTGGGGGCCGCGGTAACCTGCGGCTCCGGCGTCTGCTCTGGTTCTGCAGTCTGCACCACCGGCGGGCTTTCACTTACCATCTTGCGCTGCTGCAGCCAGCTGGGCAGCTGCAGTGCCGCCATAGCAATCAACGCCGCCGCCATACCGGAGCAAAACACCCCTGCAAGAATGCGCGACTGCTGGCTCACAGAGCTGCCTCCACAAAGTAGGCATCGCCTTTGCTTCCGTCGGTCTTGTATTCCTGATACGCAATGGTGCAGCTGGTGCTGCCTTCGGGGATTTCAGCCATCAGCCAGTCGCTGCGCTCCTGGCCTGGGGTCAGCTCATAAGCATACGGCATCATGGTATCATCCACTGCGTTCAGGCAGGTGCCGTAATCGCTGTCGCCCTCGCCCCACTGGATTTGGAAATCCTGCAGGAACATCGTGTAGGTCTGGCTGCTGGTGTTCTTGATGTTCAGGCGCATGCGCACCAGGCATTCGCCGTCCGGGATATCAATGCCGGGGTAGCTTTCCACCAGGCTGACATCCGTAATGGAAAAGTCAAACAGTGCCGTGCTGACCGTTTCGCCTGCCGTATTGTTATGTGCGTTTGTTTTACCGCAGGCGGTCAGCAGCAATGCCATACCCAGCACAGCTGCAAGGCCCGGCGCTGCCAAAGTCCGTCTCATGCTATGTTCTCCTACTTTTCCGTGTTGCCATTGCACAAGTGTTTAACATCTGTTCAACGTTAAAATACAGGGCAATGTACAGCTATCATATTATCACGCCGCGCTTGTTTTGTCATTTTTGTTGTTGAGCTGATGTTGTGTAGGGGTAGTATAACTGCGCGGCTGCATGTTTTTTCTCTGCGGCGGCCAGAGGGCTGGCTGTTCCACCGGTCGTTTTTCTGTTTGGTACACATGATACCTTGCTCTGTAGGGAGCTGTCTTGACCATTCCGGAGCTTTGGCACATCTGCCATAATGAGATTTGCCGCAAGGTTTGTCTGCGGTGTCGGGGACGCTGCTCCCCTACTGTGGGCAAGGTATATCACACATTTTTATTGTACGGTCGGGCCGCCTTCAGTGGGGTCGGGTGACCCCGCCCTACCATACAAAAAACTGCACAGCGTTTGGGCTGTGCAGCTTCATGAAGATTATCGTTTTGTCAGCAGGAGCTTATTCCGTACCTGAACTATCCTGCGTATCCCCACCGGTATCCCCGGTATCAGCTTCAGGTTCGCTCTGGGCATCGGTCTGGTCGTCCGCCGTGCTGTCCGGTTCAGCGGTGCCGTCTGCGGTATCACCTGTGGGATTGCCGGTATCGACCACGGTGGAATCCAGGTTGTTCTGCACCAACTCCTGCGGGTCACCGGAATCGGTAGTCGGGGCTGCGGTCGAAGCAGACACTTCGGGCTGCATATCGCTTTCCTGCAATGCACTCAGATACCACTTACGGCCCTCGCCGCGGGTGAACACATAGTCCATATACTTGGTCGGCTCCGTGGGGGCGGTCAGGTTGATCTCGCCGCTGGAGCTATTGTTGATGGTGGGGATATAGCCAACCGTCACATAGGTCTTGCCGCTCTGGGTGGAAATCTTTTCCACTTCCGGGGTATACATAGCCACCATGCTGGTAACAGGAACCAGATAGCCCTGCTTTTCCTCATCATAGGTATAATTGAACTCTTCGGTCTGGAAAGAGCCATCGGTGATCTTGTAATCCGGGCCAAGCAGGTTGGTCAGGTAGGTGTCAACTTCCAGTTTGGGCAGAATGATGGAGCCGGTTTCGCTGTCGCGCTCATAGTCGCTCAGGCCGTTATCCCGCTTTTGGATCTGGTACACGGCGCCCCAGATGGCAGCCTGTAAAAACTCCGACTGATCCACCTTGCTCACATCGTCAAACGGCATAGTGTCAAACATGACAAGACCGTACAGACGGTCGGCATAGCTCTGGCGGCGTTCGGTATCATCCAACGCGCTGCGCAGCACGCCAACCACCCAGCTTAATACAGTAAACAGACCAATGATAATCAATACGATTGCCACTGCACCCACGATCTGGCGTGAAAAGCGGCGGTTATTGCGCAGTTGTTCTTCTCTGGAAATTGCCATTCAAAAAAACCTCAAGATCATTAAAAATTCAGAATAATGGATAATCGTAAAAACACGCATGTACGCGCATCATACTGTTCGAGTTTTTGTTTATAGTGCAGAATTAGTATACCACAAACGCCGCCGCTTTGCAAAGCGGCGGCGGGGTGTTTTGCAGAATTTAACAAATGTGCGGCAGCATTACTTGTTTTTGTACATCTGCTCGTAATACTTCTGGTAGTTGCCGCTGGTCACGTGGTCCATCCACTCTTCGTGGGCCAGGTACCAGTCAATGGTCAGCACAATGCCCTTCTCGAACGGGGTTTCGGGGTACCAGCCCAGATCGTTCTTGATCTTGGTGGGGTCAATGCCGTAACGGCGGTCATGGCCCAGGCGGTCCGCCACGTGCTTGATCAGCTCTTCGCTGATGCCCTCGTCCTTCAGGCGGTCATGCAGCTGCTCGATGACAGTCTTGACGATGAAGATGTTGGGGCGCTCGTTATGGCCGCCGACATTGTAAACTTCGCCGTCCTTGCCGCCGTTGGCAACCATATCAATGGCTTTGCAGTGGTCCATGACATACAGCCAGTCACGGATCTGCATGCCATCGCCGTAAACCGGCAGGGTCTTGTGGTGCTTGGCGTTGTTGATGAGCAGCGGAATCAGCTTTTCGGGGAACTGATACGGACCATAGTTGTTGGAGCAGCGGGTGATGTTGATGGGCATGCCATAGGTATCATGGAATGCTTTCACGAACATATCGGCGCTGGCTTTGGAAGCGGAGTACGGGCTGTGCGGGCACAGCGGGGTCGTTTCCATAAAGTAGCCTTCGGCGCCCAGGGCACCGTATACTTCATCGGTGGAAACCTGCAGGTACTTTTTGCCTTCCTTCCAGGTCTTGGCGTCGGCATCGTACCAGGCATCCTTGCAGCACTGCAGCAGATTGACGGTGCCCAGAACATTGGACTCAACAAAAATTTCCGGGTTGCGGATGCTGCGGTCAACGTGGCTTTCAGCAGCAAAGTTGATGACGTAATCCGGGTCATATTTGGCGATCAGGTCAGTGACAAGAGCCTTGTCGCAGATATCGCCCTTGACGAAGATATGGCGGGCATCGTCCTTGATATCTTCCAGGTTTTCCAGGTTGCCGGCATAGGTCAGCTTATCCAAGTTGACCAGGCGGATATCCTGGTATTTTTCCAGCATATAGTGGACAAAGTTGGAGCCAATAAAACCGGCACAGCCGGTAACAAGATAAGTTTTCATTTATTTACCATCCCAATTATTGAAAAAGTCCTGAATTGCATCTTTCCAGTCGCGCATGTCATCGCCGACACTGCACCGCAGGGCGCGGTTTTCCAGTGCGCTCCATGCCGGGCGGTCTGCGGATTTGGGGTTCATCTCTTTGTACTGTGCGCTGGTAACGGGCTTTACGGTGCACGGTAGGCCGGACAGGCGGATGATCTCGGATGCGAAATCATACCAGCTGCAAATGCCGCTGCCGGTGCAGTGGTAAATGCCGTAATCATGGCTGACTGCCAGCTTTAAGATATGGTAGGCCAGATCCACCGCATTGGTGGGGTTGCCCAGCTGGTCGTTGACAACATTCAGGGTGTCATGCGTTTTGGCCAGGTTGACCATAGTTTTGACAAAGTTTTTGCCGTAATAGCTGTACAGCCAAGCCGTGCGCACAATAAAGTGGCGGCGGCAGAACTGCTGCACATAGGTTTCGCCCAGCAGCTTGGTCTGGCCGTAGGCCGAAATGGGGGCGGGCAGAGCACTTTCATCCAACGCCACACCGCCGTTGGCTGTACCGGAGAATACATAGTCGGTAGAAATATGGATCAGGCGGGCATTGATCTTTTCGCATGCCAATGCCAGGTTGCGCGGGCCAAGGGCGTTGACGCGGTAAGCGGCATCGCGGTTGGTTTCGCAGCCATCCACGTTGGTAAAAGCAGCGCAGTTGATGACGGTATCCGGCTGGGTGCGGCGGATATAGGTCACAGTGGCTTCGCGGTCGGTAATATCCAGCTCATCCACATCAACGGCGATCACCGTTGCTTTGCGCAGGCGCTCCGGCAGCAGACCCAGGGCGCATTCTTCATCGGCCAGCTGTTTTTGCAGCTCGGTTCCAAGCTGTCCATGGCAGCCGGTAATCAGAATTTTCATCTTGTGCCTCTTTCTTTATACCGCATCAATATTTCAGGCGGTCATCGGCAACATTGCGCAGATGCTGGCCATAGGGGCTTTTGCCATAGCGCTCGGCGCTTTCCAGCAGTTTGCCGCGGTTGATCCAGCCGTATTTATAGGCGATCTCTTCCGGGGCGGAGATCTTGATGCCCTGGCGCTGTTCGATCATGCGCACAAAGTCAGCGGCTTCCACCAGGCTGTCCATCGTACCGGTATCCAGCCAGGCATAACCGCGGCCCAGCAGCTGCACATCCAGCTTGCCTTCCTGCAGGTACATCTCATTCAGGGTGGTAATTTCCAGTTCGCCGCGGGCGCTGGGCTTTACCTGTTTTGCCTTTTCGCACACATCTTTGCTGTAAAAATACAGGCCGGTAACCGCATAGTTGCTCTTGGGCTGTGCGGGCTTTTCTTCAATGGAAGTTGCCTGGCCGTTTTCGTCAAATGCCACCACACCGAAGCGTTCGGGATCGGTGACATAGTAGCCGAACACAGTGCTGCGGCCGGCTTCGGCGTTGGCGGTAGCGGACTTGAGCCGCTTGGAGAAACCTGCGCCGTAGAAAATATTATCGCCCAGCACCATAGCACAGGGCTCACCGTTAATAAACTCTTCACCCAGGATAAAGGCCTGTGCCAGACCGTCCGGGGAGGGCTGCACTTTATATTGCAGGTGCAGGCCGTACTGGCTGCCATCCCCCAGCAGCGCTTCAAAGCGCGGCGTATCGGTTGGGGTGGAAATGATCAGGATATCCTGGATGCCTGCCAGCATCAGGGTAGACAGCGGGTAATAGATCATGGGCTTATCATACACAGGCAGAAGCTGCTTGGATGTGACCATGGTCAGCGGGTACAGGCGGGTACCAGCACCGCCGGCGAGGATGATACCTTTCATGATGACGCTCCTTTTCAGTGACCGCAGTTGCGGCGAACTATAGGCAGCGCCTATACCGCGCCGCCTGATTTGCCGTGCGTCACCGCCCATCCCACAGGGGCATAAATCCGCACAATTATTTTTTATTATATCGTATTCTATGCCCCTTGGCAAGAGGGAAAATTGAGGGAGCAGAGCCAACAAGATTTGCGAGGGAAAACGTAAAACACATTTGCCGCAAGGCCCCGGAACGGTCAAGACCGTTCCCTGCAAAACATTTTATAACGTGCAACAAACATTATAAGGGCAATACCGCATAATTCTAAGTGCCGATACGGCGAGCGGGGTGCGGCAGATGCCAAGCCAAAAGCGCAGATAATACTGGATGCTGCAAAGGTGAGCGCCGCCAGTGGCGGAAACAGCGAACCGAAGCAGGGGCAGCGGTCGCAGAGTGCGAGGGGCTTTTGCCCCCGAAGCACGATGCGGGTACCGCAACCCGACATTATCGAGCATTTTGGCAACGCAGATGCCGTGCCGCAGCTGCCGGAGCGGTGCTTAAGCCGCAAGGCGGGAATTGTGCGGTGTTGCCTTAAACATATGGCAGCATCCACGGGATACATCAATGCTTATACAAAATGCCGCACCCATACCAGGTGCGGCATCTGTTTTATTCGCTTTGGTTATTTCGCGTACTCGGTGGCGCGGCTTTCGCGGATCACGCTGACCTTGATCTGGCCGGGGTAATCCAGCTCGTCCTCGATCTTTTTGGCAACCTGGCGGGCCAGCAGGATGACCTGATCATCACCAACCTTATCCGGCTGGACCAGGATGCGGACCTCGCGGCCTGCCTGCACGGCGTAAGAGCTTTCAACGCCCTCAAAGCCGTTGCACAGGGCTTCCAGCGTTTCCAAACGCTTGATATAGCTTTCCATGTTTTCACGGCGGGCACCGGGGCGGGCTGCGCTGATGGCATCCGCTGCCATAATAATGAAGGCAAGCACCGTCTTGGGCTCCACATCGCCGTGGTGGGCTTCGATTGCATGAATAATCTGCGGGTTCTCGCGGTACTTCTTGCAGATATCCACACCGATCTGCACATGGCTGCCCTCGATCTCATGATCAAGGGCCTTGCCGATATCATGCAGCAAGCCTGCGCGGCGTGCCAGCTGAACGTTCACGCCAAGCTCGCCAGCCATCAGGCCGGCCAGCCATGCCACTTCCAGAGAATGGCTCAGCACATTCTGGCCATAGCTGGTGCGATACTTCAGGCGGCCGATCAGCTTGACCAAATCGGGATGCAGGCTGTGGATACCAAGGTCCATCACAGCCTTTTCGCCCTCGCGCTTCATCTGAATTTCCAGTTCGCGGCGGCACTTATCCACGGTCTCCTCAATGCGGGCCGGGTGGATACGGCCATCGGCGATCAGGCGCTCCAGGGCCATGCGGGCCACTTCACGGCGGGTCTGGTCAAAGCTGGAAAGGGTGATGGCTTCCGGCGTATCGTCAATAATGAGGTCACAGCCAGTGGCAGTTTCCAGAGCGCGGATGTTGCGGCCCTCGCGGCCAATGATGCGGCCCTTCATCTCGTCAGAGGGCAGCGGCACCACGCTGACGGTGGCTTCACTGGTGGCATCGGCTGCGCAGCGGGCAATGGCCTGGCCGACCAGCTCACGGGCGATGGCATCACATTCGTCCTTCATGTTAGCCTGATAGGCGCTGATCTTCATGGCCTTTTCGTGGGTCAGCTCATCGTCAATGTTCTTCAGCAACACGGCGCGGGCATCTTCCTGGGTCATGGCGGCGATGGTTTCCAGCTTTTCGGTCTGGCGCAGCTTGAGCTGTTCCAGCTCGTCCAGGCGGGCTTCCACCAGTTCGCCGCGCTTTTTCAGGTCCTCTTCCTTGCGCTCCATGGCGGCGGTGCGCTTATCCAGCGCTTCCTCCTTTTGGTCCATGCGGCGTTCCTGGCGGCTGATCTCCGCGCGGCGGTCCTTGATTTCCTTGTCGGCGTCAGCTTTCAGCTTGAACGCCTCGTCTTTGGCCTCGATGATGGTTTCCTTGCGCTTCTGCTCGGCAGCCTTGATGGCATCGTTCACGATGCGTTTGGCTTCCTCTTCGGCAGAGCCGATCTTGGCTTCGGCGGTACGCTTCCGGTTTTCCCCGCCAAAATAATAACCAAGCGCCCCGCACACGGCAGCGGCAACGACAACCAGCACCCACATCAAAATTGGGGGCATGGCAGTTTCACTCCTTACAAAACTCAAATCAAATGCAGGAGGGCGCAGCACAAGCGGAACGCTTTTATTTCTGGCATACCTGAAAAGCCCGGGCAGCCCGCGCCTGTTTTATCTGGCAGCTACCATGGGTACACTGCCAGCATCTTACAGCGCAAGGGGCTGACCTTTGCGGTTCAAATACTGCCTGCGATATTCTATACAAAATGGGGCGATAGTCCAAAGCATACCCAAAAGCGGATACACCTCAAGCCCCATATACACAAATAAAACGAAAAAACGCCAAATTTGCGGCGGTAAAACAAATATCTGAAAAGCGGCGTTCCCGATGGGCGACACCCTTAAGTCCTATTTAATATTGTAGCTACATTGCAGGAAATTGTCAAGGAATTGTTACAACACCGTGAACGTTCCCACCTGGCACAAAAATTGGCAGAAATGCACCTGCGGGGCCGCCTGCCAGCTTCAAAGCAGGGGCAGCGGTCGCAGAGTGCGAGGGGCTTTTGCCCCCGAAGTACGATGCGGGTACCGCAACCCGACATTATCGAGCATTTTGGCAACGCAGATGCCGTGCCGCAGCTGCCGGAGCGGTGCTTAAGCCGCAAGGCGGGAATTGTGCGGTGTTGCCTATGATGAATTGGGAGTAGCCGATGGCAAAGCGGGCCGGGAGCTCCTGCCGGGTGCGGCCCGTTTTTTCCATCACATCACGGTTTTGGGGCAAGGTCATCTTTTGTTACGGTGTAAAATTTTGCGCTGCCCCCTTGACTTCCCCGCCGGGGTGGTATATAGTAAAGGCAACTTCATCCTGAATAAAACGTTGAGGCAGACAATACATGCTGGAACGCGCAAAAGAGAGAACCGCCGCCGAATTTGGCGTGGTGCAAGCGGTTTTGCAGGCGGGCAGCACAGTTACCACTGCCGAGTGCGAAGGCGAACCTTCGCCGGGGTAGCGCCCCGTTACCGGCGCTTACAAAACAGGGCTTTGGGCCTTTGTTTTACGAGTGGGATGCTTTGCCGCGTCCAATTCGGGTGGAACCGTGGAGTATGAATTTGTATGCTTCATCCCGTTTATGGTCAAGAATGGGATGGAGCATTTTTGTTTACCCAAAGGAGCGTTTACCAATGAAAATCATTTACAAAGACGGCACTGTTGCCGAATGCCCGAAAGAAGAAGAACTGCACGTTCTGCGCCATACGGCTGCCCACATTATGGCACAGGCCATCAAGCGCCTGTATCCGCAGGCCGACTTTGCCTTTGGCCCCGCTACCGAAAACGGCTTTTTCTATGATGTTGACCTGGGCGATACCAAACTGAGCGATGAAGACCTTGCCAACATTGAAAAGGAAATGAAGAAGATCTGCAAGGAAAACCTTGCCATCAAGCCGTTCATCCTGCCGCGCGATGAAGCTGTGAAGCTGATGACCGAGCGCCAGGAGCACTATAAGCTGGAGCATATGGACGACCTGGCCGATGAGACCGAGTTCAGCTTCTACCAGCAGGGCGAGTACGTTGATATGTGCATCGGACCCCACCTGACCTACACCAAGGCTCTGAAGGCGTTCAAGATCACCCAGCAGAGCGGCGCTTACTGGAAGAATGACAAAGAGAACAAGATGCTGACCCGCATCAACGGCGTTGCTTTCCGCAACCAGGAAGAGCTGGAAGCCTGGGAAAAGCAGCAGCAGGAAGCCCGCGAGCGCGACCACCGCAAGATCGGCAAGGAAATGCGCCTGTTCATGACCGACGACCTGGTTGGCCGCGGCCTGCCCATGTTCCTGCCCAACGGCTACATCATCTGGCAGCAGCTGGAAGATTACATCAAGGGCAAGGAGCGCGAGCGCGGCTACCTGCACGTTATGACCCCCTGCATCGGCACCGTGAACCTGTACAAGACTTCCGGCCACTGGGATCATTACCGTGAGAACATGTTCCCCGCCATGGAGATGGAGGGTGAAAGCTATGTTCTGCGCCCGATGAACTGCCCCCACCACATGATGATCTACGCCAGCCGCCCGCACAGCTACCGCCAGCTGCCCATCCGCATTGGCGAAATTGCCCACGACTTCCGTTATGAGTCCAGCGGCACCCTGAAAGGCATTGAGCGCGGCCGTCATTTCTGCCAGAACGACGCCCACCTGTTCTGCACCCCGGAGCAGATCAAGAGCGAAGTTGCCAATGTCTGCAGCCTGATCTTTGATGTCTACAAGGATTTCAACATCACCGATTACCGCTGTGTGCTGTCCCTGCGCGACCCCGCCGACAAGAAGAAGTACCATGACGACGACGCCATGTGGAACCATGCCGAGAACGCTCTGCGCGAAGTTCTGACCGAGCTGGGCATCAACTTTACCGAGGAGATCGGCGAAGCTGCTTTCTATGGCCCGAAGCTGGACGTCAACGTTAAGCCCGCTGTCGGTGCAGAGTACACCCTGTCCACCTGCCAGCTGGACTTCTGCCTGCCTGCCAAGTTCCACCTGACCTACATCGACAAGGACGGCAGCGAGAAGACCCCCGTTGTGTTGCACCGTGCCATCCTGGGTTCTCTGGACCGCTTCATGGCTTATCTGATCGAAGAGACTAAGGGCCGCTTCCCCACCTGGCTGGCTCCCACCCAGGTCAAGGTTCTGCCCGTCAGCGAAAAGACGCTGGATTACGCCCGCACCGTTGCCGACAAGCTGACCGCTGCCGGTGTGCGCGTTGTGCTGGATGAATCCAATGAGAAGATCGGTTACAAGATCCGTGAAGCCCAGCAAGTTGACCGCGTGCCCTACATGCTGGTGCTGGGCGCTAAGGAGGCCGAGGCTGGCAACATCAGTGTGCGTGATCGCAAGGGCGAAACCACCACGCAGGAGTTGGATGCCTTCATCAACAATATCGTGACCGAGATCAAGGAGCGCCACTACAACTAAGCGCTCCGCGGTTCCACCGAGCTTTACAGCTCCCGATTGCTTCCAGTCGGGAGCTGTTTTGGTATCGGGCCCGCAGATCGTTCATCATCAAGGTTGTTTACCATTCTAAGGAGGTGCAGCATTGAAACGTAAGTTTTTGACCCTGATCGCCGCCGTGGCTGCCGGTGCGGACGGTCTGGAGGTAGAGGTGCACTACGACCCCCAGCACGCATGGAGCGACGGCGCACAGTGCCTGACCCCGGATGCCTTTGCACAGGCCATGGCAAAGTGCCGTCAGGT
>OHAY01002905.1_pt1 | contig 12689 bp, 10 predicted proteins | sample 1577191 | NCBI WGS metagenome assembly OHAY01 (sample SAMEA3541504, study PRJEB24748) | human gut metagenome | biome: human gut; feature: human-associated habitat; material: faeces | place: China | collected 2012 | reverse complement strand
CCACCACCACATCGTGGCGCGGAATCTCCATCACCTTACCATTGCGGCGCACCTTAACCGGCTGCTCTTCGCTGAGCGCCGTGAGCAGATTAAACTTCTTAGCCGCATCGCGCTCAAAATAGAAACCTACGGTAGTAGCAAGGAAAACAGCCACGAAGATACCGATGGTCTCCATGAAATTCTTTTCGATAAAAGCAAGGATAAGGGATACAAAAGCCGCCACAAGAAGTATCTGGATAATCGGGTCGCGATATTTATCCAAATACAATTTCCATAATGAAGTACGTTGAGGAGGGGTAAGCACGTTCTTGCCATGCTGTTCCCTACTCTGTTTAACTTGTTCATCGGTAAGACCGATTCTTTTATTTTTGTCTATGTCCATTTCTGAATAGAAATACTTTTCTTTTGTACGATTAATAAGTACATACGCACGTGTGCGCACATAATTTTGGTGCAAAGATACGCTATTTTTCTGATTCAAGGAAAATTTTTAAGATTTTATTTGGTTATTTGCCTAAAATCTAGTATCTTTGCACTCGAATTTAATAAAAATTCAACGGACTTGTAGCTCAGTTGGTTAGAGCAACAGACTCATAATCTGGAGGTCCTAGGTTCAAGCCCTAGCTGGTCCACGCTGAAAATCAGCGACTTACGCTTTCGAGCGCAAGTCGCTTTTTTGTTCTGCGAAAACATTGCGAAAACATCGAATTTCAGTTAATACCCTCTTATGAGACTTTATCTTGACATTTTGCAATGTTATGCACTATCCCCCAAAGGCAAAATAAAAGATCTTTATTATTTTGGTTCACTACTCACTGTCACATCCCAACATTTTCTTATATCTTCCCCAATGTTCACACGTACACTCTAGATAGGAACAACGTAAAATCTACACATCATTTTTGTCACGGCTTGCCGCACGGTAGTCGCAACTTTTTTTGCTAGTAAAACTCCGAGGTTCAAAGCGTTAGTCAAGAAATGTACAGAATTCCAACGATTCCGATGCAGAGTATCGTGAAAAGAACAAGCAGAGAATAAAAGGATTCGTAACCAACATCACAGAGACTGTACCAGAGAAGGGCAAACCAAGTCTGTTAACAGGCGTAACTCAAGTTTAACATAAATCGGGCGTTTTCGGATGAAAAGTGTTAAAAACAAAGGTTTATCTTGCAAGTATTTAGTTTTTGCTATAAAGTCAAAATCAACACTAAGACTACTATTTATGTGTTGACAAGTTTGAATAGAGTAATCAACCATGAAGATAAGAAAATATGCTATCCAAACTTGTCTTTATATCATTAAACATTACATATTCCTCCACAAAAAGAGGAAACAATATATACTTGTTATTATGAAGCAATAAGATATACTATAACACAAGCAATAAACAACAAAACTATTATTCCTATAACAAAATCTTTATCAAAGTAAAAAGAATAATCTTTATCTATTTGGGGTTCAACATAATCCCCCTCAATTTCTTGTATTTTCTGTACATAATTGGAAATATCGAACTTTTCACGACAAGATGAAGGTGTTTTATGATGATTTGATACTGCAGTCTTCCATAAAGGAACAACTATCGAATAAGCTTGTTTTCCAAATTTGTCAAAAACTATATCCCCCACTGCCAAAGGCAACAAATAGCCAAATTTCCATTCATCAATATATCCGCCACCTAAATAATGCGCATACAACAAAGTATCCTTTACTAAAAAGGATAAAGACATTGATGAAAAGTCAGCTAACTTAAGTTCTTCTATATACTCTGCAATTTTTTCCTTATATATATCAAATAACTTTAACTTACCGAACGTTTGGGAATATTTTGGTTTTGACAACGATTTGAAGAAAAAATAATAAAACTGAGCTTCCTTGGAACTCACATCATTTGAAAGTATTTGAAGATATAAATCACGTGCTAACGATTCATTATCTGCATTCATAACAAAGCCATTAGCTGTAACACTTATTTCTGCTTTCAGTTTGCGAGCTTTAGAATACATACTAGAAAGATATGAGCTTTTGTCCATATCCATAGCATTTCCTTTTACAGTATCTTTTGACGCTAATACTGCCTTAAACAGATTTGCAATTTCTTCAACTGTCTCTCTATCATTTCCTATATGGATAGATAAAGTAGGGTTAATTAAATCCTTTATTATAATAGTTATAGTATAATCCTCATAACGAGAATCTACAGTATGAAAAACTTCAGTCTTTTTTTCTGCAGTCATACCACCAATAATTGCTCCAGGTACACCTCCAACAAGTCCGCCCACTAGGGATCGACCTACTATACTACCTGTATTAGTGGTCGTTTTTGAAGCTTCACTAGAAGCAAAAGCATTTGCCAATTCCACACGTGGATCTCTTTTTGTTTCAGAACTAACAGAGACATCTAAGATGTTATCGAAAGTAATTATCTTATCATCTAACACACACAATTTTCTATCTGTCAAATTTAAAATGATGAAACCATCCTCATATTCAACTGTTTTAATTATTCCGTCACCCAAAAGTTTTATTGAGTCCAACAGACCTTTATATAATTCCATAACCTATTATTTTATTAATTTAATAAGCAAAAATACATAAAAAATATGACTTACAAGCCGTTCTACAAAATAATTTAACCTTATATAACAGAAATTTGCTCTAACACTTTAAGACACACTAACTTATAGGAAAAACCAAAATTTAAAACAGGTCTTCATTGCCTATTGTTTCACAAACAACTAAAAGCAAAGTCAGAGAATTTGTCTTGCTGAGATAAATTCTCTGACTTTTAACCTTAAATCTATTTCAATTTCGCACTTGGACAGAGATACAACTGTACTCTATCTATAAGTCCCAACTGTGCAGCAATTTCCGTTGGTGGTAATCCAGCTGCATCTGCTGTATTTTGCAAACTCTCTTTTATTACTTGCAAAACATCATACGCCTGTTTGTTGCTTTTAATTTCCATTCTATTAATATTTTTGCACGCTACCCTAAAGGATTTGCCGCACCCTTACAACTGCGCATAACAACATTAAACGGCATTTTTAGGAGCTCAACTTATACAAATTGAGATTGCAGATGCAAATATACAACAAAAACACGAATATTTATGCAACACCTGTGTATGTTTATACAGAATTAATAAAAACGGACTTATACACAAGTCTAGCCTCTATAAGGAATTTGAGAACAGTTTACTTCTGCTTCAATATTGCAACTATCCAAATAGGAACGTAAAGCGTCTAATGACAAATCCTTATCTGCTGTAGGTCCGAGCCATACTGATTTCAAACATGATTTTGGCAAGTACTCCTTTATATAAGGAACCAAGACTCCATTTTTCACTCGGAATTGTTCCCTCCTTTTACTATCATAATATGGAGTCCCTATTCCTACTATGCGAACCTCATTCTCATATTTGAAAGCAGAATTTTTCAGTGTCCCGACAAACATTATTGTCAAGATGGCTATCGCTAACGTCTTCTTATCATTAGACATATACTCAAATTCATCACCAAACTCCAAACCAAAGAATCTTTTACACACCGATTCAAAATATTCAGTATCATAATAAACACAAGGCATTAATCTGACACCATATATTTTCAACAATTCCGAAACATCGAACTCTAACATAATGCCTGTTCCCTGAGCACCATACATACTCCACATGGGCAAATAGTCCTTTTCTTTTGAAAAGCTAATAGAATGATTATCTCCAGACAATGATACAAAAGCATAATAAACTTCCAGATTATTCTTAAACACATCTTTCAACATGTCCAAAGCTATATAGTTTTCTTGCGAGTCATTTAGATGTGACCACTTTGTTGCCCAAAGACAAATCTCACGGTTTACCTCTGGTTCTGGTACAATTATCCCATTAACCAATGCATTCATATCTGTATAATAATACAGACTACCAAGTTTTTGAAGCCCATAAAACTCATTAAAGACAGAGGAAGTCCAATGCCTTAACTTGTCCTTAATACTATTAAATATCTCCTGAGTTTCAGAATTATCCATAATATATTTCTCCTATACTTATATATCAGACATTATTGCTTTCATTTTACCAACTTCAACCCCTTTTCACTTAGATAGTATCTTTGCTTAGGGTGTCGAGGTTTGTCTGGGTATGCTCGCAAAACATATCCTTGCTCAATGGCAGGGGTCAGCATTTCTACCAATACATACCTTCTGCTAGAAATATTTAACCTACGCTGTATATCAAACATAGAATACACATTTTCTCGAATTGCATTTACTAATATTTGAACTTGTTCACTAACTTGTTCACTAACTTGGTCACTAGCTTGGTCACTAGCTTGGTCACTAGCTTGGTCATTAGCTTGGTCACTAAACCAATACGTTACGGTAGAGCATACCAAATCGCTTTTAAAATCAACATTCTTACCATGCTGGTGAACACCAAACACAATCCAACCTCCTGATGTGTTAGAGAAAGTAGATACCGTTTCCCAGACATCATTAGGAAGTTTATTCTGGGCTGTCTTCATTTCGGAATCATCCCATTCTATCTCATTGATTCGCTTTTCAAGCTCTTCTTTTGTCATTGTTCCTTATAGTTTATCGCCTAAATAAGGGCAAAATTACGAAAATAAATACGAAATGCCAAAGATTTGAGGATTATTTTCAAGCTATCGCCCAAAAACAAACACTTTTGTGTCACTTCTCTGATAATGCACTGCATTTCCTTTTTCTTCTTCGAACTTCGCAAAAAGCTCTGGCATCTCCTTCTTTGACATCTTCTTAATATCCTTAACACTAAAGCCATGGTACATTTACGCTCTGAAAACGTACCGAATGATGCTACTAGTTTTTGTGCCATATTTTGTCGTTTTTTGCTATTTATGCAATTTTGGGAAACTATGATTGAAACAGCGAATTCAAGCTTGCAGAAAGAATGTACATCCAAAAAGCAACACCATAATTCCTCTTTCAAAATTTGGTGGTTTCAATTATTTGCCGTATCTTTGCGCCATACAAATAAAGGAGAAAGGATTATGGCAAACAATGAATACAGAAAGCTGCCTATAGGCATACAATCTTTCAACAAGATAAGAGAAGAAAACTATCTCTATGTTGATAAGACTGACATCATTTGGGATTTGGCGAACAAAGGTAGAAGGTATAATTACTTGAGCCGTCCTCGCCGATTCGGAAAGTCTGTGCTCATTGATACGTTACAATGTTACTTCGAAGGAAGAAAGGAACTCTTCGAAGGGCTCAAAATCATGGACTTGGAGAAGGATTGGAAGGCATATCCCGTGATTCGACTCGACATGAGCCGTGGAGGCGCCAATGCAGAAACCTTGCGTTCATACCTGAATCTGCGATTCGGATACTACGAAGAGAAGTATGTCATCACTCCCGACCCTACCGCCCAGCTTGCCGACCGCTTTGATGCCATCATTACGACGGCATACAAACAGACGGGCTTGAAGGTTGCCATCCTCATCGACGAATATGATTCTCCACTCCAGCACTCTTGGAAAACACCGGAACACGAAGCATGCACCGAGGTATATCGTGAAGTCTTTGCCATTTTAAAGGCAGATGATGAATACGAGCGTCTGGTCTTTATCACGGGCATCACCAAGTTTACGCAGATTTCCCTTTTCTCCGTGCTCAACAATTTAACCAACATCAGTTTCCTCCCTGAATATGCAGCCATCTGCGGCATCACTGAGGAGGAGATAAAAGAGAACTTCAAGCCTGAACTTGAAAAAATGGCAGAGGTGAACGGATGGACTTTGCAGGAAACCCACGACAAACTGAAGGACTACTACGACGGTTACCATTTCAGTCGCCGAAACATGGTTGACATCTACAATCCTTTCAGCCTCATCAATGCGCTTGACACCCAGGATCTCAACAGTTATTGGGCATCATCGGGAGCCACATCCATGCTGCCGAAGTTCATTAAGGATGCAGAGTTGCGCCTACCTGATTTTGAGGATTGCATGATTCTCCGCAACACATTGGAGACTTCCGATGTTACTGGCGGAGGTCCAGAACTCTTCTTATATCAATCAGGTTATCTCACCATCAAATCGTGCGTAGGAAATGTCTATCACTTAGGCTTCCCAAACGAAGAGGTAAAACAGGCGCTCTACGAATGCGTACTGCCTGCATTGACCATGCGACAAGAGGCTGATACACAATCTCTGCAAGCGCAGTTGTACCAATATTTGGAATATAAAGAGTTAGACAAGGCGATGAAAGCGCTCAAAGCATTGGTTGCCGATGTGCCTTACAGCAACAAGAAGTTGGCATCCATGGATATGGAAGAGCGTTACCGTCTGATCATCAGTACCATCTTGAACGCCATCGGTTTGAAGGTGGAAGTAGAGCACATGCTTTCTGCTGGCAGAATCGACCTCGTTGCCAAAACAACTCATCACATCTACGTAATAGAGTTGAAGTTGAGAAACAATGGTGGTAAAGAAGCTGCCATCAAACAAATTCAAGACCGCCAATACCTGGCGCCTTTCAAGGCCGACAAACGAGAGGTAGTAGGCTTAGGCATAGAACTAGATGAAGAAGGCAAAGGCATTTTGGATTGGGAGATGGTAAATGAAGAATAAAGCAACAGGGGACATGTCGTTACGTGATACGGCATGCCCCGAATAAGACCGCTCAGGTCAGCTATACTGACGAACAGAAACAATTGCTTTTTCTTCACATCATTCAGCCACCACAGAAATATCCTTTCGCCCTAAACCAATTTATTACTCAGTTTCAAACAATATGCTGAGAAATAGAAAAATAACAAAAAACAAGATACAATGAATAAGATTTTTAAACTCATCTTCGTGCTCTGCTGCTTCTGCGGCATCGCACAGGCTCAGCCTCAACGACCAAAACTGGTTGTGGGCATCGTGATTGACCAGATGCGATGGGATTATCTCTATCGCTACTACGCCCGCTACGGCGAAGGCGGATTCAAGAGAATGCTCGGAGAAGGATTCAGCGTAGAAAACTGCAAGATTCCTTACATCCCTTCGGTTACAGCCATCGGTCATTCTTCTATCTGGACCGGCTCCGTGCCTTCTATCCACGGAATCGCTGGCAATAACTTCGTGAAGGATGGAAAGATTGTGAACTGTACCGCCGACGACACCGTAAACCCTGTGGGCACAGACAGCAAGGCGGGCAAGATGTCGCCTCGCAATCTGTGGGTAACTACCATCGGAGATGAACTCCGTCTGGCTACCAACAACCGCTCTAAGGTGGTGGGCGTGGCCTTGAAAGACAGAGCTTCCATCCTCCCTGCCGGTCATCACGCCAATGGTGCTTACTGGTTTGATGATAAATCGGGCAAGTTCATCACCAGCACATTCTATATGGAAAAACTGCCAGAGTGGGTGAACAAGTTCAACAAGCAGAAACTGCCCAACAAGTATCTGTCACAGAAATGGGAGACGCTCTACCCTATCGATTCCTATAAGGAGAGCACCAGCGATGACAACAACTATGAGAACGGTATCGTAGAAGGCGAGAAGGCTGTGTTGCCACTCGAGTTGCCTACCTTATATAAAAAGCATGGCTACAAGATTCTCCGCAACACTCCATTCGGCTGCAACCTGACTTTCGATATTGCCAAGGCTGCCATTGAGGGAGAAAATCTGGGTAGAAACACAGATACTGATTTGCTGACCATCAGCTGCTCAAGCACCGATTACATCGGTCATCAGGTGGGCGTAAACGCTATCGAAACAGAGGATTGCTATCTCAGATTAGATAAGGCTTTGGCAGATTTCTTCGCTTATCTCGACCAGACCGTGGGCAAGGGAAATTATCTCACCTTCCTCACCGCCGACCATGGAGGCGTGAACAACGCTACCTTCCTGCAGGATCAACGAATCCCTGCCGGCATCTGGAACAAGAAGGGACTGGTAGATGAATTGAACAAGAGTCTGAAGACAAAGTTCAACACCGACAAGGATCTAGTAAAGACCATTATGAACTATCAGGTATTCTTCAATACAGACATCATCGAGGAACTCGGTCTGGATTACGCAGCCATCAAGCAGGTGGTAGTAGACAGACTGAAGAAAGACAAGGACGTGCACTATGCCTTCGACATGGAGAAGACCTCTATCGAGAGCATCCCTGAAGAGCTGAAGTTCCGCGCCATTAACGGTTATAACCGCGAGCGCAGCGGAGGTGTTCAGATTGTACTGAAACCAGGTCACTACGATTATTACAGCAGCAAGGGAACTACCCACGGAGCATGGAATCCATACGACATCCATATTCCTTGTCTGTTTATGGGTTGGGGCATCCAGCACGGCGAGAGTGCCCAGCCTCACTATATGACGGATATTGCCGCTACCGTTTGTGCGATGCTGCATATTCAGGCACCTAACGGCTGCATCGGCACACCGATATTCTAATAAAAAGCAAAAAGCCAGATAATAACAAAGGCTAGGTTCACGATTCAGGGAACCTAGCCTTTATTTTTTATTCAAAAGAAGATGTTCTTCTATTCCGAGAAGAACATCTCTTATTCTTCGTTCATAATCTTCATATATTCCTCGTAAGAAATATATCTGCCACCCATCGATTTGAGATGAGGAGTCTCCAACTGACAATCTATCATCTTGCCACCATGCTCCTGCAAGTATCTGGCAAGGAAGATGAGGGCAATCTTAGAAGCTGACGGAACCCTGGAGAACATGCTTTCTCCGATAAAAACCTTGCCGATGGTGACACCATAAAGTCCCCCCACCAGTTCATCGGTTTCATTATCCCATACCTCTACGCTCGCCGCAAAGCCCTGCTTATGGAGGGCAGTAAATGCTTGGATGATGTTCTCGCCCAGCCATGCGCCATCTTCCCAATACCGTCCGTTGGTCTTGCTGCATCCCCGTATTACGCCATCGAAATCTTCGTTGATTCCTACGCTGTATCGGTTCTTTCTCATCAGGGTACGCATGGAATGACTGATGTGGATTTCATCAGGGAAGATGACGAAACGCTTCATCGGACAGAACCAGAGTATTTCAGGCTGGTCACGGAAACTATACCAGGGAAAGATGCCATTGCTGTAAGCCAGCAACAGGCGGTCGATACTCAAATCGCCACCAATCGCAAAGCATCCATCCTCATCGCCATAATGCGGATCGGGAAAGTAAATCTCGTCCGCAGTATCATCTATCTGTAATATCATACGCTTATCTTTTATCAAGAATATTCTTGACTAGACTTTCATTCTAATAATTAATCACCAGTTCCTTTCCGTCAAAGTCGACATGTGCCTTGCCACCCTTCTTGAGTTTGCCGAAGAGCAGCGCCTTCATCAGGATCGGTTTCAGGCGGTTACCGATGACACGGTCCATCTCGCGGGCACCATATTCCTTGGTAAAGCCCCATTTCAGCAACTGTTCACGCGCAGCATCGGTTAACGTTACGGTAACTCCCTTTGCTGCCAGTTTCGCATCGAGTTGACGAAGTTTCTTGGCAAGAATCAGCTCTGCCATGTGCTTATCCATATCGCTGAACACCACCATATCGGAAAGTCGGTTGATAAACTCAGGCTTGAAAGTCTTCTTCACCTGTGCCAGCATCGCTTCGCCACGGCTTACGTTTCCATTGAAACCTACGCTAGCCCGTGAAGCATATTGTGCTCCGGCATTTGAGGTCATGATGAGAATCACGTTACGGAAATCAGCCTTCTGACCCTTGTTATCAGTCAGACGGGCATAGTCCATTACCTGGAGCAGGATGTTGTAGATATCGCTATGCGCCTTCTCTATCTCATCGAGCAGGAGTACACAGTTTGGCGTCTTGCGGATGGCATCGGTCAGAAGTCCTCCATCCTCATAACCCACGTATCCGGCTGGCGAACCGATGAGTTTTGCCACGGTATGCTTCTCGGTATATTCACTCATATCGAAGCGTACCAGTTCGATGCCGAGTTCCTTGGCCAACTGTCGTGCCACCTCTGTTTTTCCTACTCCGGTAGGTCCCACGAAGAGGAGCGAAGCCAATGGTTTGTCATCATCTGTCAATCCCGCCTTTGCCATCATCACAGCCTCAACCACCTTGTCTACAGCCTTGTCCTGACCGTAAATCTTGTCGAGTATGCGCTGGCGGAGCGTAGCCAAAGCATCGTTATTTTCATCTTTCATCGCAGCCGCATCAATCTTGCAGACCTTAATCAGAATCTGCTGGATGATAGACTTGGTAACGTAAGAGCGCTGGCGAGATTCTACCGGATGCACCTCCAGATAAGCACCCGCCTCATCCATCAGGTCGATGGCCTTGTCTGGCAGACAGCGGTTGCTGATATATTTGGCGCTGGCACGGACAGCATATTCCAGAGCGTCCTTGCGATAGGTTACATTGTGGAACTTATTGTATTTATACTGCAAGCCCTCCAATATTTTGATAGCCTCCTCCTCGGTAGGTTCCTTGATATCTATCTGCTGGAACCGGCGCACAATGCCCTTGCTCTGAGCCATGTAACGGTTGAACTCCTCGTAGGTGGTAGAGCCGATGAAACGGATATCGCCTGCCTCCAGATATTGCTTCAGCATATTGGATGCATCAGGTCCACCATCTGAGCCACGACCGGCACCTATCATATTATGAATCTCATCGATGTAGATAATGGTATTGCCTTCCTTCACGGCTCCCTCCATCACCATCTTGATGCGTTTCTCGAAGTCGCCACGATATTGGGCACCGGCAAGCATCTGTCCCATGTCCATGCCATAGATGCGAGCCCCCTTGAGGCGTTCAGGAACCTGGTTTTCGTTAATGAGTTTGGCGAGACCATAGACCAGAGCCGTCTTGCCGACTCCAGCTTCTCCGATGTGGAGCGGATTGTTCTTCTCGGCACGGCAGAGCACCTGAATGGTTCTGTCCAGTTCCTGTTCTCTTCCGATGAGCGGATTGTGCTCTTCTACCTTGTCAGAAATACAGGTAACCAGCTGATGCCAATCCTGTACAACCTGTCTTCTGCCTTCTTCCTCGTCGTCGTCATACTCGTTGGCATAATCATCATCATCAAAGTCTGCTCCCATGCCCATGCCAGCCTCTCCAGTATCTTCTCCAATAGGATAATAACTGTCAACGCTCGCCAGGAACTCGCCCTGCCGGTCGCCCACATTCTTGCACAGCAGGAAGGCGGCTTCTGAATTCTGCAAGCCAAACATCGCCTGCACAAAATGGGGTACATTCACCAGCTGTCTGTCGGCAGCAGCAGCCAGGGCGCACGCCGTTCCAAACATGGTTTTGAAGAGCGATGACGGCTCTGGCAGATACTTGATGGTTTCAGGCACACGCTCCTGCTTGGCGAGCCATCCCACCAAGTCTTCGTGCATCTTGAGGCTGTCTACGCCTTCTTCCTGCAGCGCCTGACAGAATGCATACTGCCTGAGCAACGCCAGCAGCATGTGCTCGGGCATCACGAACTCGTGGTCGAAGAACCGGGCTTGCTTCATGGCATCGTCCATCAGAACACTCATGTATCGGGTTAATCCCATATTATCCATTCTATTCTTTCCTTTCTTTTTCTTAGCATATATTGGGGATATTTCCCCGAAATCAACACCTATTCCGGCATATAAGTGAGTTTAAGCGGAAACTTCTGCGTACGGGCTTTCTCCATCGCTTTCTCCACTTTACTCTTGGCGATGTCATAGCTGTAGGTGCCCACCACGGCTTTTTCTTCGTGATGAACCTTGAGCATGATTGCTTCAGCCTCAGCCTGCGACTTGAAGAAGATGGATTCTAGGATTTCTACCACGAAGTCCATCGGTGTGAAGTCGTCGTTGAACATCATTACCACGTAACGCCCCGGCTCCTTGAGCCTGGTTTTCTGGCGTTCACGAATTGCTGTTTGTTCTTGAGCCATATTTTAATTCTTATTTTTTATAAGCATTGGTAATCTCCACAACATAAACATCGTGGAATCCACCCTTGGCACCATACCACTGGAGCAGGTCCTTGTCGAGGAACTTCTCGGCGGTCATACTGTCCTTATAAAGTTTGCGGCATTCCAGGGTGAGTCGTGACTGATCGAAGGCGATGCTGCCGTTATCAGTTTCTACAGGAATCAGTCCTGTTTCCTTCGCCTTATCCAAATCGCGTCCGCTCTTAGAGCCGCAGAAGCTATAAATCTTCCGAGCCTCCTCGCTATTGCCGAGGAAAGAGAGAGTCATGAATTCATTCTCCTCGATGATGCCGTGGGTAAAACGCTCCGGACGGATAAAGACCACAGCCACCGGCTTGTTCCAAAGCCATCCCAAACAGCCCCAAGAGGCGGTCATCATATTGAAATGATCCTTGTTGCCGGCACATACCAGCATCCACTCCTTACCAATAGTCTCGAAGACGTTGTCATTCAGTTCTTTTACGTTGATCTTTTCCATCTTATCTGTTCCTTTCTTTTTAATTTCTAATTACCATAAAATTGCGACAGCAGTATTCTGATTGCAGAATGCTGCCCATATCAACTGCAAAGATACAAGAATAATCTGAAAAAGCGAATGTTTCTATCAGAAAATATCGAAATCGCAGAAAATATTAGTAGAGTATCAAGATATCTTTTTCCCACAAAAACAAGAAAATAGGCGATTATTTACCCATATCTACGTTTTTTTATGAGATATGGGTAAAAAATCGCCCATTTTTACAATTATTTACTAAAC
>OHAY01002901.1_pt1 | contig 12701 bp, 8 predicted proteins | sample 1577191 | NCBI WGS metagenome assembly OHAY01 (sample SAMEA3541504, study PRJEB24748) | human gut metagenome | biome: human gut; feature: human-associated habitat; material: faeces | place: China | collected 2012 | reverse complement strand
TCCGACGGCTGCAAAACGGTGAAAAAAGGAACGCCGGTTCCGTTTCTCTTTCACCGGGTGTTGGCGAGCGTCCAGCTGCCGGAGGGCCCTCGCCGATCGTGCGTCTGGCCGCCGTCCCTGCACTCCGCATCCTCTCCGACGCTTCGCTCCGGCATCCGGCATTGGTCGGTTATCTCACCTCACGCGGTATCGTCCCGTCGGTCGCCGCGGCATTCTGCCGCGAAGTCCGCTACGAGGTAAACGGCCGCGCCTTTTTCGCCGTCGGTTTCCGCAACGATGCAGAAGGTTGGGAGCTGCGGTCCGAACGTTTCAAGGGGAGCTCTTCGCCCAAACATATCACCACTTTCGATAACCGTTCCGACACGGTGATCGCTTTCGAGGGATTTATGGATTTCCTCGCATATCTCTCGCTGAAACATCCCGAACGACTGCGCATTGACGCCGCGGTTCTGAACTCGGTCGTCAACCTGCCCAAAGCCATCCCGTTTCTCTCCCGGCATCCAGTGATTCACGCCTTCTTTGACAACGACGAAGCCGGGCGTAAAACGACCTCCGATCTGATCCGTCTTTGCCCCCGCAGCGAGGTAATCGACCAAAGGCATTTTTACAGCGGACACAAGGACGTAAACGACTATCTGATCGTCCGCATAAAAGGCCGAACACAAAAGCCTTCGACACAGAAGAACGCCCCCGAAACAAAGGCTCTTCAGACTGTCCGGAATAATCTTCAACCCTCGAAAGCAGAAACAACGACGATTGAGCCTCCGCGTCGGAAAGGGGTAAAGATTTAAGGAAGGCAAGTTTGTGTTTTTGTCAGCCAAAAACCGGCCGCAAGGCCCTATCCCGATGGTCTCAACTCAAAAATTCCAATCCATGAACACACCGAAGAAAGGAGGCCGTCCGCCTTTGGGACGCGCCCGAAAACAGGAGTACCGCATCACCCTGCGGTGCAACACCGCCTGCAATTTCAAGCTCCGCGCCCTGGCCCGTGCGGCCGGCATTCCGCGCACCGAGGTGCTGCGGCAACTGATTCTCAACGGCTCGGTCCGCGAGCGGCTGCGGAGTGAGCATCTCGAATGGCTTGCCCAACTCAAAGGTCTTGCCCGCAATCTGAATCAGCTGACCCGGCTGGCCCACACCCAGGGATTCGCCGCCGTCGCAGCACGCCATGCGACGCTTCAGGCCGAACTGGTGCGGATGATCGAAGCCCTGCGCCGTGATCGGTAAGGTCATTTCGGGAGGATCGTTCGGCGGCACGGTCGGCTATGTGATGAAGGAGCAGTCGCGCGTGCTGGAGGCACGGGGCGTTGAGCCGCCCGGCGCACGGGAAATGGTCGAGGATTTCGAAGATCAGGCGCGTCTCAATCCCCGCCTGCAGCAGAACGTCGGACATATCTCCCTCTCGTTCTCGCCGGAGGATGCCCCGAAGCTCACCGATGAGCGGATGACACAGATTGCCCGGGAGTACATGCAGAAGATGGGCATCACCGATACGCAATACCTGTTGGTGCGGCATCTCGACCAGCCCCATCCCCATTGTCATCTGGTCTACAATCGCGTAGGTGATCACGGGCAGACCATCTCCGACCGCAACATCAAGCTCCGCAATGCGAAGGTGTGCCGCGAGCTGACCGAACGCTTCGGGCTGCATCTGGCTCCGGGCAAGGAGGCTGTCCGGCGGGAACGGCTTCGTGAGCCCGACCGGACCCGGTACGAGATCTACGATGCGATCAAGGACAGCCTGCCAAAATGCAGGAACTGGAACGAACTGGAAGGCAAGCTAAAGGAACAGGGTATCAATGTCCGCTACAAGTATTGCGGTTCTACCAGCCAAAAGCAGGGCATTCTGTTCTCGAAAAACGGGCTGGAGTTCTCCGGTTCGAAGGTCGATCGGGCCTTCAGTTTCTCGAAGTTGGATCGCCACTTCGGACAGGTGCAACAGCGGCACACAACCCTGATGTCGGGACTCAAGGTAGCAGCCGGAAGTTTCCGGACCGCTTTTGCAGGTCTGTTCGGCGGCGGGCGTCCCTTCTCCGCAGCGGGAGGCTGTGGAGGAGGCGGAAGCCAGTGCGCAGGATCGGTGTCGCTCGGCAGCGCCGGATCGATTCCGCTGCCGCCGTTCGACTCGCCATTTGCCCTTTCACCCGAGATGATGCAGCGACGTGAGGGCGAGAGCCCCGAGGAGCATATAGCCTGCATCACGGCACTGATCAACAAGGCGGCCGAGGCGATGGCCGTAGCCCTCATGGAGTGCAAGCGCCGCATGGAGGCACGCTCCCGCAAAATCGGATAACAACTTAAAACACAAAAGACAATGAAAGAGAACACCCTGGAACTCTCCTTCGAGATGTACGAAGAGTTGAAGGAGACCCTCATCAAGACGCTCCGCACGGAGTTGGCCGAAGCACGATCACAATCGACGGCGGCCATTGATACGGACGCGATCAAGCGGTTACTTCAAACGATCTCCGAGCGGCAGGAGCAGATTAGCGAGGACCTCGGAGCGCAGATTTCGGGGATCGACGAGAAAGTGGCCGCGATGGAAATTCCCGAGGAGCTGCCGCCGCGGATGGTTCAGCACCGTTTCTCGGTCTCACTGGACGCAACCCGCAACTTCTGGCTCTTCATGTCGATGTTTATCGTAATTGCAGTGCAGTCTGTCGGGCTCTACCTGGACTGGCGGCCCGACCGAAGTCGGTATGACAACGATCTGAAGTATCGTTATGTGCTGATGAAGGGCGAGGCGTCGCCGAAAAGACTGTCGGAATTGGAGGAACTGTTCGAAGTCGAGCGGAATCAGCGGCGTATAGACTCAATGCGAAGGGATGTCGAGAAGTACGAACGGCTGGTGCGCAAAAGGGCGGCCCTCGACGAGCAGGCACGGCTGAAAGCCCAGGAGGCGGAGCAACTCAAACGTGACGCAGCGAAGTTAAAAAATAAGTAGCCCTTCCCTTTCTGCCGCAAAGAGATGCCGCCGGACGGACAACGCAAGGTCAGGGCGAGTTGCCACAGGCAAACCTTGCGCAATGTCCCTCCGGCGGCTTTGGCTTGTCGCTACCAAACGGGAAGGGCGAAATAAAAGGCAAAACTGAACAATCAGTGCTCTCCAGAATCGGCGGAAATTGCAACGCACTGTCAATAAAGAGGGCAACGACACAAGAATTTGGTACATTCTGAACGCTGTTACATACATTCCGGAGCACCGATCTTCCTTTTCTAAAATAATAGACGTATTTTTGTCCTGCAAAACAAGGAGATGAAGCAACAATTGGTCATATCGACTTCGATAGATCTGGTGAGAATCGCACCGGATCACGTTGTCTATTTTGCATCGGACGGAAACTATTCAACCATCGTACAGACCGACGGCGAGGTCCGCATGGTATCCTACCAATTGGGGCAAATCGAAAAGTTGATCAGTTCCCAACTCGGCAGCGAAGGTGCCGTCTTCATCCGCATAGGGAAAAGTCTGATCATCAATCGGTCATACATTTACTACATCAATATCCCGAAGCAAAAGCTGATCCTCTCGGACGTAAACACATTCAACCACACGGTGACGGCATCCAAGGAGGCTCTGAAACAGCTGAAGGAACTTTTGGAGAAGGAGGCCAGGTAAGTATGAAAGAATACAAGGATATCAAGGACGATCAGATCCGCATTATCGGTGAGGACGACAGAAAAAAGTCTCCTTTCCGACATCCCCGGGTGATCATTTTGGCTATATGTGTATTGTTACTGATTGGCGGAGGAATCCTGTTTGTAATAATGAATCGCGAAAAGGCATCGGAGACAGAACCCGAACCGTCCTATTTCGAACCGGAGGCGACACCCGAACCGATCGGAAGAGAATGGCTCGGTTCCCGGGTGGATTCCCTCGCAAAAGGATTCACCGAAATCAGGGACACGCTCATCAATGACATCCCCCTGCGAATCTATATTCCCCACAATGCAGAAATGTCCCTGCATATCGGGCGGATGAATCAACAGGATACGTCGGTAATATATACGGCCCAGGCCGCCGATGTACGCGCAGACAACGGAGGCATCGTCGGAGCTTTTGTACTGAAGGGAACCCCCCGTGCGTGGGGCTTGTCCAAAAAAGGATTTTGTGCATCCATTGATGGAGTGGTAACCGTGGGGGTTGCAGAAAACTCCCCCTTGTTTGAAGAGGCGACGGAGAAGGAGGGTTATTTTTTCCGTCAGTATCCGCTGGTCGACAACAGACAACTCGTTGAAAACGCACTCAAAGGAAAAGCCATCCGCCGGGGGATTTGCGACCGTATGGGTGAGATCTTCATGGTAGAGACCGGGACTCCCGAATCGTTACATGACTTTGCACAGGCATTGGTTGATCTGGGAGTCGATCATGCAGTCTATCTGGTCGGTTCGTCCGCCTACGGTTGGGCCATCGACCAGGAGGGCATCCGTCATGAGTTTGGCGATAACAACTATTATACCGGCCGCCGACGCATGCCCAAAAATACGAGCTACATCGTCTGGAGAAGGAAATAGGGCATAGGCAGGCAAGACCAAATCGCTCGCATCGGCACACTTCGTACACCAATATATAGGTTTCGTACAGTTCGGGGCAAATGTCCGGACTGTACGATTTCTTTTTGTCAATTTTGTATGTGCAGCAACAAGGACAAACCATCAAAAACACATACAAAAGATGAGAAAAACGCTACTACGACTGCTCGCTGTGACAATAGCGGCATCAGGTTTGGCTGCCTGCGCCTCCGAACCGATGACTACACAGGAGGCCACCCGCTGGATTGCCGCCTACACGCCTGAACAGATCGACATGGCATCAAGGATCCGGATCGAAGCGACCGACTCCCTGCTGGCCCAGCTGGACACCCTGCGTCCGCTGGAAAAGGCATTCCGCTTCTCCCCCTCGATTCAGGGCGAGGCCGTGTATGCACAGGGCGGTCGGTATCTCGAATTCAGGCCCCGTCCCGGCGCCTTGAAGCCGGAAGAGAGCTATCGCTGTCATCTGGACATGGCGGCGCTGACGGGTATCGACACGCTGAAGGAGTTTGCATTCGAATTCCGGGTGGCTCGCCGCGAGGTCAAATTCAAGGAGGTTCGGGTCCGGATTGATCCGACAAACGGAGGAATGGTTCAGATCGAGGGTATTCTGAAATTCAGTTTCCAGCCCGGCCGTCTTTCGCCCGACAACTCACGGCTGAACTGCCGGGGACAGCGGGCTGTTTCACAGATCCAGCCGACAGCCGATGCCCGGCAATACACCTTCCGCATCTCGGAAGTCCGACGGCAGGAGAAGGATTCCGAGCTGGAGATCGAATACGACGGCGCAACAGAGGGGTGTAACAAAATCGCGACGAAAGTTGTGATTCCCGGTCAAGCCGAGTTCAAACTGCTGGGGGTCGAACGACACCAGACCGTACAGCCCTGTCTGGAGTTGGAGTTCAGCGACCCGCTCGACGCCTTGCAGGAGTTGGACGGGCTTGTTACGATCGACGGGATCGAATCCCTTCGCATCGAGCGCAGCGGAAACCGGGTCCGCATCTTTTATCCGAATAACGGGCTAAGGGATCTGGTGCTGCGGCTCTCCGAACTGATCCGCTCCGAGGACGGCCGGAGATTGCAGACCGAGGTCGTGCAACACCTGGAGCAGGAAGTACTCCCTCCGGCCGTCGAGATTCCCATCAACGGGACGATTCTTCCCGACAGCCGGAATCTTTCGCTGCCGTTCCGGGCCGTCAATCTGGCCGCGGTGGATGTCGAGGTGGTCAAGATCTATGCCGACAACGTGCTGACCTTTCTGCAGGAGAGCGAAATGGAGGAGACCTACGAGCTGCGCCGGGTCGGACGGCTGATCTACCGGCAGACCGTCCGGCTGGACAAAGACCCGTCGCTGGACCTTCACCAATGGCAGAACTTCTCGGTCGATCTGAATCACCTTTTCCGGCAGGAACGGGGCGCAATCTACAACATCCGGCTCTCGTTTCGCCAGGCCTATTCGCTTTACGACCGAGTCCAGGCAGCCCCGTTCGAAGTACAGAACGGTCTGACCCTATCGGACAAGGAGACCTGGGACAAACCCCGCGCCTATATCGGACGCCGAGCCCCGGATTATGACTGGGGTAAGTACGAATGGCGGGAGAGCGATGACCCGACGAAAGAGAGCTACTACATGTCGACGGCGCACATGCCCGAATACAATCTGGCCGCCTCCAATCTGGGGCTGATTGTCAAACGGGCGGACTCCGACCGCCTGTGGTGTACGGTCTCGGACATCATGACCGCCTCGCCGCTCGCCGGGATTCGCGTAACGGCCTACAATTTCCAGTTGCGGGAGATCGGCTCGGCCTGCACCGACGAGCAGGGTTTTGCCGACTTCCGCACGGACGGGAATCCCTTCGTCATTACGGCATCCGACGGTGTATCCACCACGTTTCTGAAGATCAACGGCGCGTCAGAGCTCTCGACAAGCCGGTTTGATGTCGGCGGCAAAAAGACCCCGCAAGGGATCAAAGGCTTTATCTATGGCGAACGCGGAGTCTGGCGGCCGGGGGACGAGATATACCTCACACTGATCGTCGAGGACAAGCAGCATGCCCTTCCGGCCAACCATCCCGTGACGATGGAGCTCCATACCCCGGGCAAACAGCTCTACGACCGGCAGACGCTCACCCGCAGTGTCGACGGCATCTATGTCTTCCGGACAAAGACGGCCGAGGATGCACCGACCGGACAATGGGATGCCCGGTTCAAGGTGGGCGGGCAGACGTTCCACCACACCGTCCGCATAGAGACCATAAAGCCCAACCGGCTGAAGATCCATATATCTTCTCCGGAGATACTGCGCGGCGCATCGGATGCAGAGATCGGTCTCGACGCCCGTTGGCTGACCGGCCCCGTCGCAGCCGGGTTGCAGGCAAGCGTCGGGATGTCGCTCTTCACGGATCCGCACCCGTTCGAACGTTACGACGACTACCGGTTTGCCAATCCGCTCTACGCGTTTTCGTTTTCCAGACACGACCTGCTCTCCGGCAGGCTGGACTCCCTGGGGCAAATCACGAAGCAGATCCGCATTCCGGCGACCCAGCAGACTCCCGGAGTGCTGCAGGCCAATCTGATCGCCCGCGTGGCGGAGGCCGGAGGCGATGAGAGCATCACCTCCCGTTCGGTCCGCTATTCGCCCTACGAGGCTTACGTGGGGATCAGGCTGGGTGATCGGGAGTTCGAAACCGATTGCGACCTGCATTTCCCGGTTGTCGCAGTCGATCCCGATGGAAAGCCCCTCGATTCGCGCGAGCTGGAATACAAGATCTATCGCCTCGACTGGAGCTGGTGGCAGGAGGGGTCGGCCGCGGAGTTAAGCCGCTATGTCCAGAGCGAGTCCGCCCGGACGGTGGCTTCGGGACGATTGAAAACCTCGGCGGGCAAAGCCGAGATTCCCTTCCGGATCGACTATCCCGCATGGGGCAAATACCTCGTTTTTGTCCGCGATATCGGGAGCGGCCACGCCTCGGGCGGGGAAATCTACATCGACTGGCCCGACTGGCGCGGGCACTCGGGCAAGAGCGATCCAACGGCCGCAACCATGCTCTCGTTCGCCCTGGACAAGCGAAACTACGAAGTCGGCGACCTGGCAACGGTCTATCTGCCCCGATCGTCGGGTGGGAGGGTGCTTCTCTCGGTGGAAAACGGGTCACGCGTGCTGTCGCGCCGCTGGGTGCGTCTGTCGGACAAGGAGGAGACGGCCCACAGGCTGCGGATAACCCGGGATATGGCGCCCAATTTCTATGTGCACGCCACCTTGTTGCAGCCGCACGCCCAGACCGTAAACGACCTGCCGATCCGGATGTACGGCGTGGAGGGAGCCGAGGTCATTGACCGTCGCACGATTCTTCACCCGCAGATCGAGGTCGCTGATGAGATCCTTCCCCAGCGGGAATTTGCGATCCGGATCCACGAACGCGACAACAAGCCGATGAGCTACACGCTGGCCATCGTGGACGAGGGGTTGCTGGACATCACGGCATTCAGGACCCCGCAGCCGTGGCAGGCCATGAATCGCCGCGAGGCACTGGGCATCCGCACCTGGGACATGTACGACGATGTCATCGGTGCATACGCCGGAAAGTTCACCTCGATATTGAGTGTCGGCGGGGACGAGGCCATCCGCGAGGCCGCCGGCAAGGAGAAACGATTCAACCCGGTGGTGAAGTTTCTCGGACCGTTCACCCTGAACGGCGGGACGAAAACCCACCGGATCACGCTGCCGATGTACGTCGGATCGGTCCGCGTGATGGTGGTCGCAGCCCATGCCGGCAGTTACGGAAGTGCCGACAAGACGGTGACGGTCCGCTCACCGCTGATGCTGCTGCCAACGCTGCCCCGGGTGCTTGCGTGCGGCGACCGGGTTCGCCTGCCGGTGAATCTCTTTGCTTCGGACGAGGCGCTGGGCGACATCCAGGTAAACATCGAGACCGAAGGTCCCGTTGCCGTCGTCGGAAGCCGTTCCCGAACACTGCACTTCGCCTCCGCCGGAGAAAAGATGGTCGATTTCGAGCTGTTGTGCGACAGGCAAAAAAGCGGACAGGCGAAAATCCGCATCTCGGCACGGGGCGGCGGGCATTCGGTGAACGAAACACTCGCCATCGAAGTGCGGAATCCGCAGCCGCTGGTTACAACGGTAGAAAGCCGAAACGTACAGGGCGGTGCGAGCGACCGGTTCTCATGGCGGGGGCTGGAAGATGGGAGCGTCCGCATGGAGATCGCAACGATACCGTCCATCCCTTTCAGTGGCGTCTTCTCCTTTGTGGCCGATTACGGGCACTTCTGCACCGAACAGCTCTCGGCGAGGGCCATGTATCTGCTTTATGCCCGGCGGTTTCTGCACGAGAACGAGCAACATCAGGCTGAAGAGGCGTTACCCGACATCTTGAAAAACATCCTGTTCCGCCAGCTTCCCAACGGCGGATTCGCCTATTGGCCGGGATACTCCGATGCCCACCCGTGGGTTACCTCCATGGCCGGGGAGGTGATGGTCGAAGCCCGCCGGCAGGGGTTTGCCATCGACCGGAAGGCGATCGATCGCTGGGCCACCTATCAGAAAACGGCAGCGCGCGATTACCGGCACACGACGGTCTGTGCGGCCGATCTGGTACAAGCCTATCGGCTTTACACGCTGGCATTGGCCGGGGAACAGCCTTCGGCCGCCATGAACAGACTGCGGGAATCCCGGAATCTGTCGCGGCAGGCACTGATGCGTTTGGCGGCCGCCTATGCAGTTTCGGGCCGGGGCGACGTCGCGACGAAACTGCTCGAAAAAGCCGACGAGGCCCCCCGGATCCCCGGCAACTATGAGACCTTTTACAGTCCGCTGCGCGATCTGGCCATGGAGGTCGAGACCTGGGCGCTGCTCGGAGAGGGCAATCGGGCGGCTGCGGCAGCCCGTGATCTGGCGGACAAGTTCGCACCAACGAGCTGTTCGACCCAGGAGATCGCTTTTACGAGTGCGGCCATGAGCCGACTGACCGACCTGATGACACCCGGCAGCAAGGAGGTCGTCATCCGTACGTCCGACGGAAAGGCGCAGACTCTCCGCAACATGCAGGGGATCGAAAAGATGGAGCTGCCGGCCGCAGCGGGAAGTGTCACCCTCGAAAACCGCGGCCGCGAGGCCGTCTGTGTGTCGCTGACAGCTTCGCGGCGTCCGGCCACCGACGAGATCATCCCGGCTTCGGCAGCGGGGGTCACCATCACCGTCCGATACACGGACCTGCATGGGCAGGGGATCGAGGTTGCGAAGCTGCAGCAGGGGCAGGAGTTTCTGGCCCGCATCGAGGTCCGGAAGCGCGGGAACGACTCCGAGTCAATGGCGCTGACCCTGGCCGTACCGTCGGGCTGGGAGATCTGGAACGAGCGGCTGATGAATGAAACCGCCACCGGGGATCTCAAACACCTGGATATCCGCGACGACCGGATCTGCTGGTACTTCGGGTTGAAGGCGGGTGAAACTCGGGAGTTTGTTGTCCGGTTGCGTGCTGCCTGGTGCGGAGAGTTTGTCCTGCCGGCAACCGTGTGTGAGGATATGTACGACACATCCTGCCGGGCCGTGCTGTCGAATCGTCGTGTCAAAGTGGTAAAATGAGGCGCAAACTGAAATATGCAGCAGCCACAGCGGCAGGAGTTCTCCTGCTGCTGTGGCTCTTTTGTCTGCCGCGCGACCTCTTCGAGGGAACCACCTATTCGACGGTTGTGACCGACCGAAACGGTGCGTTGCTCGGTGCGAGGGTCGCCGATGACGGGCAATGGCGCTTCCCGCCACGCGACACCTTACCCGAGAAGTTCGTAAAGGCGCTCGTCGAGTTCGAAGACCGCACCTTTTTCGACCATTGCGGCGTCAGTCCGCGGGCGTTGGTGCGTGCCGCGATCCAGAACATCCGCAACGGTCGCATCGTAAGCGGAGGCAGCACGCTGACCATGCAGGTCATCCGCCTCTCGCGACAAAAACCGCGGACGTTGTGGCAGAAACTGGTCGAAACATGCATGGCCACACGGCTGGAGCTACGCTGCTCGAAAGAGGAGATACTGCGTCTGTATGCCGCCCACGCCCCGTTCGGAGGCAACGTCGTCGGCATCGATGTCGCCATGTGGCGGTATCTGGGAAGTGACCGGACCGAATTGTCGTGGGCCGAAGCCGCCACACTCGCCGTGCTGCAAAATGCGCCTTCCAGTATCCATCTGGCCAGGAACCGCGATCAGCTGCTGGCCAAACGCAACCGGCTGCTGGCCCGTCTGCATGCCAAAGGCGAGATCGACGAGGAGGACTATGCGCTGGCCTTGGAAGAGCCGCTGATCGGCGAGCCTTATCCGATGCCCCAATATGCTCCGCATCTGGTGGAGTGGTACGACCGGAAGGCACACGGACAACGCACCGTGACTCACATTGATCGGGATCTTCAACACCGTATGGAGGAGGTGCTCGTGCGTTGGAACCGGGAACTGCGACAAAAGGGAATCCGGGATCTGGCAGCAATCATCGTCGAGGTGGAGAGCGGTGAGCCGGCAGCCTATTGCGGCAACAGCGATCTGTCGTTCGACCGCGATGGGAAATGGGTCGATATCGCCCGTTCGCCACGCTCGTCGGGCAGCATTCTCAAACCGCTGCTCTACGCGGCAGCTCTCGAACAAGGAACGATTCTCCCGAACTCGCTCCTGCCCGATGTCCCGATGGATTTCGGAGGGTTTGCCCCCAAGAACTTCGACGGCTCCTATGCCGGGGCCATCGAAGCCGATCAGGCGTTAGCCCTTTCGCTCAACATTCCCAACGTATATCTGTTGAAAGAGTACGGCATCCTGCGCTTTGTCGAGACGCTCCGGCAGGCCGGATTGAAAACCTTGTCACGCCCCGCAGATGAATATGGTCTTTCACTGATTCTGGGCGGAGCCGAGGTTACGTTGGTGGATATTGCAGCATGCTATGCCAAAATGGCGGCATGTTATCAGGATTCGACCCGTTATCCGAGCTTTCCGCTGCACGATCGGGTCGCCCTGTATCGTACGTTCGAGGCGATGCGCGAAGTGGTCCGTCCCGACGAAATGGATTGGCGACGGGCCAATTCCGCACAGAACATCGCCTGGAAAACAGGGACCAGTTACGGATCGCGTGATGCGTGGGCAATCGGACTAACTCCCAAGTATGTTATCGGAGTATGGGCCGGAAATGCCAACGGAAGCGGCGTTGCCGACCTGACCGGAGCCCGCATCGCGGGCCCCGGTCTGTTCGAACTGTTCGGGCTATTGCCGGAATGCGGATGGTTTGAGGAGCCCGGAGATGAAGAGGGTATGATCCGATCGGTATGCAGCCATTCCGGGTATCCGGCCGGTCGCTTTTGCCCGGAGACGCAGACAGAATTGTTGCCCAAGGGGGCTACCGCGTGCCGTCCCTGCCCCTATTGTCGCGAAGTGCCCCTCTCGCTGGATGGCGGGCGGCAGGTCGTGGATCGCAGCAAGCCCGTCCGCCTGAAGAGTCGTTTCGTCCTGCCGCCGATAATCGAACATTTCTACAAACCGCTCCATCCCGAATATAGGGCGTTGCCGTCCTTGAAACAAGGTCCCGGGACAGATCCGACCACCACGATGCACTTCATCTATCCGGCCGACGGGAGCATCATCTCGCTACCACGACAATTGGACGGCTCGCCGGGTTCGTTTGTCGCCCGGGTCGCTCACACGAATCCAGCGACGGAGCTTTTCTGGCATCTGGACAACATCTATCTCGGTTCAACCCGTGATATCCACCAAATGACAATCGCACCGACACGCGGAGTTCACACAATTACCGTGGTCGACACTTCGGGCATAATATTGTGTACCGCGGCAATCATCATATAAAGGAAGGATCAATACAAGTTTATATTGAATGCCTCCTCGAATAATGTGAAATATTAAGGCCTAACTACAAAAATAATAATTTTCATCAAGCAGAGACCCATTTAAAAACATTCAAGTTTTACATACTATTACACATCAAATCGTTAATATGTATGCATATCGCAAAAGTCACTATCAAATTATCGATTTTTTATTGTGCTTTTCCCAAAAAAACAACTATATTTACATCAATATTGACGATTTTAAATATAAACATCATTCATAAGATGAAACACTACTGTCCAAAGAAATTTTCTCAGACATGATTTAAATTAGTTTATATT
>OHAY01002892.1_pt1 | contig 12722 bp, 10 predicted proteins | sample 1577191 | NCBI WGS metagenome assembly OHAY01 (sample SAMEA3541504, study PRJEB24748) | human gut metagenome | biome: human gut; feature: human-associated habitat; material: faeces | place: China | collected 2012 | reverse complement strand
AGATGGTAAGCTGTTTTTTTCTCTGTCCTGACGCCGATTGTTCACGTATCAATTTATCAGAGAAGTCTCAAATTTTTTTTTGCTTTTTCCAGTAGATATTTTTCAAACAAATAATACCGAGGAACTTTCGATATTCAAAAGATTAGTCTTAGAATTGGACAAAATTAGTTGTGAATATGGATATGATGATTTTAAAACTTTCTACAGTAAAAAAACTAATAATGCTAAAGCAATTCAGTTATTATTAAAAATTACAGCAATTTTTGGACAAGTATTAGCTAAGAAGCAAAAAGTTAATGTAGAATTTTCTTCATTAATTGATAGTCCTATTCCGTATGAAAATTCTATATTAAAAGCGCAAATAGAAAATCTATTCGAATATGCTAAATATGTATTTTCTGAACAGCACATGCATGTTATTTTTCATCACGCTTCAACTATCGACTCTGGTTCTCTTGATTTATTAAGTAAACTAATCACAGCATCAGAAAGTTGTGTTTTTATATTTGAAAGTGACAATGATAAAAATAGTTTAAGAATAGAACAATATCTGCATAATTGTCATAGAGTTTTTTTCAAAAAGTATCCATTAAATAAATTATCCAATGACCATATAAAAATTTATATTCAACAATTATTATATGAATTGGAATTGAAAGCTGACAATATTGATTCAAGTATTCTCAAAGAAAGTATTGAAAAAGGAGATCTGTCGGAAATTTTAAGTATTCTCAAAGATTTTAATGATAGATTTCAAAAAGATGCCTCGACTAAAATAAGAAGCATAAAAGAAATTATCCAAAATCTATCAGAAAAACAAAAGATTTTGCTTATTTTAATTTGTTATGCCAATGGAAAATTGAGCCTTACTGAAATAAGAGATGTGATAAATGAATTAAATGATTCGTTTTGTATGGCAGACGTCGATTATCTTTTTGAAAAAAAATTAATAGAAAAAAACTGCGGTTATTTGTTACTTCAACCTTTTGTTTATAAAATAATAATTGAAAAAGAGTTTATGATTCCTTTGAAATATGCGGTTGCTTCTGGTCTTATTAAAAATTTAAATACAAAGTTGACACAAAATTATAACAATAGATATGTTGATATACTAGTCGAATATTACTTAAATAGCAAACAATTTTTTCAAATAAAATCTTTGCTTTCAATGATTAGCCAAAGATTAAAAAATTTTAACACACAAGCTGAACGAATTGATTATTTCAAAAAATTTGATACAAAACGTCAAGAATTATATAGAAGCGATAATAAAAATGCAATTATTTTTGCCAAAATAGCATATGATGCTAATCTCTATTACGAAGCTTTGCATTTTATTAATTTAACAAGTCGTGTGGATGATGGGGTTATATTTTTTAAAGCTTTAGTGTTAAATCGATGTGAAGATTTCAAGCAATCAAAGAACTACATAAATTCAATAATAAAAGAAATAGATAAAAAATCTTCAACTTACTTTAATCTTTCCTTAATACTTATAATGAATTTAATTCAATTAGATGAACGAGATGATGCTTTTGCTATTTTTAATGAATTAAAATCGTATATACATGAACCACTTTACCCTTATCTAATTAGATTGTCTAATGTTTTCTATAATGACTTTAAGATGCGTCTATCAGTTGTTGAATCAATAACAAAGGAATTTTATCGGACAAATGATAATGAATTTTGTGGTTTACATGCAATATATCTTTCATATTTATATGCGTTGACGCAACAACGTGAATTGGCGGAGAATTCATTATTAGATGCCAGATCTTTTTTAGGAAACAATTTAATATATAATCATATGATTCTTCATAATGAGGCTACCATCAAATTTCATAGTCAACAAATAGATGAAGATATTCCGATATTATTAAACAATGCAAAAATAACTGCATATGATGAATATGATCAATTTGCTATTAATAATAATTTACTTGTTTATTATATTTTATGCGATAACATATCAAGTTTGGAATGTCAAAAAATTGTCTCAGAGTTAGAGGAAACGCTTAACCATACGGATTTCAAACGATTCGTTGATAAGATACATTATAACTTATATCATTATTATCTAAAAATGTTTAATTTTGAAAAAAGTGAATTTTATAAAAATAAATTGTTACTAGAAAACATTAGGTATGATGGTGTTTATAAATATAAATTAATATATGAAACTTCTTGGAAATTACCAAGTTGTATTAATTATTTAGATAATTGAGTGTGAAAACTTCTTTCTATATATATTAAAATATTTCTATGATAATAAAAGATTGAAAATAATCTCTTATTATCATAGAAAGCTTGTTACATTTTTTTGATATGCTCAAATAGTTTTTTTAACATTTCATCGTAACTATAGCCGTTAATTTTAAATGTCTTAGGAACAACTGATTCAAGATATAGTCCGGGATTTGCATTGATTTCAATTAAATAGAATTCAGAATTTTTTATTCTACCATCAATTCTTATTAATTTATTAGGCGACAAATTATAATAAAGATGCCTTATATGATTGGCATCTTCTTCAGTCAAATAACAACTTTTTTTTATTTCAATTTCAATACGTTGTTTTATTTCAGAAGTATAAGCCTTATATGTATAATTATTTCCAGATGGAAGTAAAAGTTCAACTTCTTCGAAAAATAAATCGTTCTTATTTCCGAATAGTGTAATTGCAATTTCATTACCATCAATATATTCTTCTATAAGTACACCATCAAAACTTATAAGTAATTGATTAATAAGTTGATCAGCTTGAGCTATATTAGAAACTATGGAGTTTTGGGTAATGCCAATTGATTCAGATTCATAATTAGGCTTAATGATTATTGGATAATTGAACTTGTTTAGGAGTTCTCTATTATAAGAATGTGAAAATACAAGTAAACTTTTCGGAGTTTTTATTTCAAAGTTTTCAGCAAATTTTTTTGTTATATATTTATCTTGACATATTACTTGAACATATGGATCAGGATTGAAATATTTGATATTATAATTTTCGCAAAAAGCAGGTACTTTCATATTTCTAATTCTAGATTTAAATCCAAAATCAAAATTTAAGACAAAATCATCTAAATGATAAGACACATTTTCTTTGAATTGCTCAAAATTGTCATAAAAAATAATGTTGTCAATGAAGCCTGAAAAACCATCTGATAATAACTTTTTTAATTCACGACGAGTAAATTCTCTATTATTACTGATTTTTGTATTATTATTTTTCTCTGGATTTACATTTAATATTATTACTAATTTCATCTTTTTCTCCTAGCAATTGCTATTTTATCTATTGATTTTTGTAACTACATTGGGCAAATAATTTCTTATCATCCGCTCCAATTTTTAAAAGATAATATATGATTATCTATCACTCCTTCCCTCCAATCCGTTTTTCCCTCAAATGCAAAATCCATTTCTCGGATGTTTTGTCGTTAGTATCATTTTTTGTTTGGCGAGCGTGACATGTGTATAAATCTGGGTCGTAGTAATAGAACTGTGTCCTAACATTTCCTGTATGTACCGGATATCGACATCTGCATCAAGCAGGGAGCTGGCAAAGGTATGACGGAACATGTGAGGCGTAATGTGCTGATCGATACCGGCGAGAGAGGCATACTTTTGGATCATTCTTCGGACACTCTGATCGGATAAAGGTTTTCCAGACTGATTTGCAAAAAAATGCCCACAGTTTTCTATTTCTTTGGAAAAAGTGTTTTTGTATTCATTTAAAGTTTTTAGCACGTTATCGTTTCCAATCTGCAGTTTACGTTCTTTAGAGCCTTTTCCATAAATCAGGACAAAATTGTCATTCAGGTTGACATCGCAGGATTTTAAACTGCACAGTTCGGAAATGCGGATTCCGGTGGCAAAGAGCAGTTCAATTACGGCAGCGTCACGCAGAGCATTTTTTTGCTGGTAAGATGTGGTTGCAAGCTGCCGCTGGTTGTATATTGTGGAGAGAAAAAGTTCTAATGTCTGTAACGGAATGGTTTTTGGGAGAATAACAGGTTCCCGGAAGCGGATCTGGATTTTGTCAAAGGGATTTCTTTCGATAAATTCATAAAATTCGCAATAGTGAAAAAATGCTTTGAGGGATGCAATTTTTCTTTTGGCAGTTTTAGGCTTGTAGATGGAGTGCAGGTGTGCGATATAGGATTCTATCTGCCGGGAAGCGATGTCGTATAAGGAAGTCTCGGCAGGCATTGTGGAAGCAAAATGTGTGAGATCAATTTTATAGGCGCGAATTGTTTTGACGTCTAAGCACTTTTGTGATTTGCAAAATGTAAGATAGTTTGTAATCTGGGTATCGTGTAATTTCATGGTATGTGTTCCTCGCTTTTTATTTTTATATTAGCAGAGGAAAAGTGGTCTGCTGAAAAGAAGAAAAGAAAATTTTTGAAAAAACAAATTTATATTCGGTTAAAAATCATTGACAATGTAGAATAAGTGTGTATAATAACCAATGCAGTCAAAAATGCAAACAATTTGCAAATGCATACAAAATGCAAAAACAAATTGATTGCAATTTGAAAAATTAAGATTGAAACAACCAAATGCAGGAGGCGTTTGTTATGTTACACATTTTAGAACATACATTATCACACACGATCGAAGACAGCGTGAAGCTGCTTCCATTTCTGTTTTTCACTTATTTATTAATGGAATTGTTAGAGCACACGACAGGCGGAAAAGTGCAGAACAAAATCAAAAATGCAGGGAAAGTCGGACCGCTGTGGGGTGGACTTCTTGGAATTATGCCGCAATGTGGTTTCTCGGCAGCAGCGTCCAGCCTTTATGCCGGACGAGTCATTACGGTTGGAACGCTGCTTGCGGTATTTTTATCTACGTCGGATGAGATGCTTCCGATTTTTATTTCCGAGGCGGTCGCACCGGCAACAATCGTAAAAATTCTTGCAGCAAAAGTCTGCATTGCGATTATTTCAGGATTTCTTGCAGAGCTGGTTTATGTGAATGTTTTCAAAAAGAAAGAAAAAGACATGGATATTCATGTGGTCTGTGAGGAAGAACATTGCAGTTGTGAGGACGGTGTCTTGAAGTCGGCGCTAAAACACACGTTCAAGATTTTTGCATACATTCTGCTCATCACGTTTATGCTGACATTCGTGATTGAAATGATCGGAGAAGATCATCTTGCGGTGGTATTTCAGGACATTCCGGTGGTGGGAGAGATGATCGCAGCACTTGTGGGATTAATCCCAAACTGTGCATCCTCCGTGGTGATCACGGAACTGTATCTGAGCGGAATTATCGGAGCAGGAGCAATGATGTCCGGACTTTTGGTAAATGCAGGAGTTGGACTTTTGGTTTTGTTCCGACTGAACCGGGACTGGAAACAGAATGCCGGAATTATGGCAGCACTCTATGGCTTTGGTGTTGTCTGGGGCGTGATCATTGAGTTACTTGGGATTGTATTTTAACAGATGTAGATGAATAATTGATACGCGGAAGTATGAAATTAAGAGGAAAGAGTTAAAAATTGTATCTGCTACAGTGAAAGCATATACAGAGAAAGAAAAGAGATGAAAAAATGGCAGGAAATGGTTATGCAACGACCAGCAGAAAGAAAATTTTAGAATATCTCATGGCAAACAGCGACCGCACAGTGACGGTGACGGACATTGACCAGTATTTGAAAAAACACGATAACGAGGTGAACATCACAACGATTTACCGTTACCTGGATAAACTTGCCAAAGAGGGAACTGTCATGAAATATGTGGCAGAGAAGGGGAGCCAGGCGGTGTATCAGTACGTGGAGATGGGACATCACTGCGAGGAGCATCTCCATTTGAAATGTGTTTCCTGCGGATGCATCATACATCTGGAATGTGCGTTTATGGATGAGATCGCTGAGCATGTTTTAAAAGATCATGGATTTACACTGCAATGCAAAAATTCCATTATTTATGGCTTGTGCAGGGAGTGCAGGAAAAAACAGGACAGGGAATAATGCTGTTATAGGATTTCCCTATAATCGGCTCATGGTTTTATGGATTAACACTTTTTCGATTGATTTGATATGATAATTCCAACAGCAGAACCTGAGAAAAACAGGCAGGCAAAAAGAGTGAAAACATAGAAAAAGGATGGGAAAACACATGAGCACATTAAAAGAGAGAAAATTAAAATTTGAGACATTACAGTTACACGTTGGACAGGAAGAACCGGATCCGGTGACCGATGCAAGAGCGGTTCCGATTTACCAGACATCTTCCTACGTATTCCACAATTCAAAGCATGCAGCAGACCGTTTCGGTTTGCGTGACGCAGGAAATATTTACGGAAGACTGACCAATCCGACAGAGGATATTTTTGAACAGCGTATTGCAGCATTAGAGGGCGGCGTGGCAGCGCTTGCAGTCGGTTCCGGTGCAGCAGCCGTTACATACACGATTGAAAACCTTGCACAGGCAGGTGATCATATCGTATCTGCAAAAAATATTTACGGCGGCACTTATAATCTGCTGGCACATACATTAGTAGATTTTGGCGTTACGACCACTTTTGTTGATCCTTTTAACTTAGAGGAAGTAGAAGGCGCTATCAAGGACAACACAAAAGCAGTTTACATTGAGACACTCGGCAATCCAAACTCTGAAGTAGTGGATATCGAAGCACTCGCAGAGATCGCACACAAACATAAAATTCCACTTGTCATCGACAATACGTTCGGCACACCATATCTGATCCGTCCAATCGAGTACGGCGCAGATATCGTAGTTCATTCCGCAACCAAATTCATCGGCGGACATGGAACCACAATCGGTGGTGTCATCATTGACGGTGGAAAATTTGACTGGGCTGCATCCGGAAAATTCCCACAGCTCACGGAACCAAACCCAAGCTATCATGGCGTCAGCTTCGCAGCGGCAGCAGGACCGGCAGCATTCGTGACAAGAATCCGTGCTATTTTATTAAGGGATACCGGGGCAACACTTTCTCCGATCCATGCATTTATCTTTTTACAGGGCTTAGAGACATTATCCTTAAGAGTCGAGCGTCATGTGGAAAATGCATTAAAGGTTGTGGAGTTTTTAGAGAAACAGCCACTGGTTGAAAAAGTAAATCATCCATCCGTTTCCGAAGATCCGGAGCAGCAGAGATTATACAAAAAATATTTCCCGAACGGCGGCGGTTCCATTTTCACATTTGAAATCAAAGGCGATGACAAAAAAGCGCAGGAGTTTATCGATCATTTACAGTTATTCTCCTTACTTGCCAATGTAGCAGATGTAAAATCCCTTGTCATCCATCCGGCATCTACCACACATGCGGAATTAAATGAGGCGGAACAGGCAGAGCAGGGAATCAAGCCAAACACCATCCGTCTTTCCATCGGTACAGAAAATATCGACGATATCCTCTATGATCTGCAGGAAGCGTTTGACGCAGTAAAATAATAACCGGCCATTTTGAATATTCATTTCTTAATAAAAAAGGACTGCGCATAGAAATATGCAGCAGTTCTTTTTGTGCTGTCGGATAAAAAATAACGAAAATTTTTTGCTCCCTATTTCGAAAAAGATGTTTACGTTTGTCGAATGAAGTATTATCATAGAGATAGATTTGTGCATTGTAATAAAAATGAAAATATTTGATTACAGAGCTGCTATTTTTTATGTAAAGGGGCATAGGAATATGAAATTTACCAGAAAAGATTTACCACCGGATCAAATGAAACGTGCCAACATCACGACGTGTCTTACCGTTACAATGGCATATGTTTTTTATATTTTGATCATGCTCACATCGGATCGGACAACGCTTGAGAAAATAATATTTGTTTCATTTTATGTGATCTGGTATGCGCTGACAGCCATTTTTGTGGCAAAGAATATTTATGAAAGAAAAGCGGAACTGTTTATAGCAGTTGGATTTTGTATCGGATTTGGAATTATTTCTTATTTACAGAACCCAACAGTTATGATGCTGATTTTCCCGGTTTTGCTTTCATTGTCTGTATATTTGAACGAATTTCTGATCATGTGGGGAGCGGGTGCAACCTTAGTATTTATTATTACCAAGATGGCCCAGATCCTTGTAAATAATCCGGCGGACAAGGCAGAACAGTTGAATACGGTTTTTCTCGTATGTATCTGCCTGATCATGTGTGTGTTTGGCGGATGTAAGGCGATCAGGCGTCTGATCGAGTTTTCCAATGAGGAGACGAACGCAGTAAAAGTAAAAGCAGAGAAGCAGTTACAGGTAGCAAAAGAAGTTGAGACTATCGTAAACGATGTGGATGCGCAGTTTACGCAGGTCAGAAAAGATTTATCCCAGATATCCAGCACGATCGACAATACGCAGATCGCAATCGGAATCATTGCAAATGGCGCTGACAGTTCAGCAACACAGACACAGACGCAGTCAGAAAAAACAAATGAGATCCAGGAGCGTTTAGAGCACACCAATCAGACGGCAGCAGGAGCTTTGGAGACAACGGAGAAGCTGCGGGGGGTCATTGAAACTGGCAAGAATGAGTCGGATGAACTGGCAAGACAGTCCGTGATCGTAGATCAGTCCACAGAGCAGATTTCCCAGACCATTGAGAAACTGGTGGAACATGTTGGAAAAGTATCCGGAATCACAGATGCAATTTTAAATATTTCCAGCCAGACAAACCTGTTGGCACTGAACGCTTCAATCGAGGCTGCCCGAGCAGGAGATGCCGGAAAAGGTTTTGCCGTTGTTGCAGAGGAAATCCGCCAGCTGGCAGAAATGACCAAGGTATCAACGGAGCAGATCACACAGATCATGAATGAACTGACTGCTATCACAAAGGATACACAGACCGAACTTAAGAATGCGGTAGACAGTATCGATGTGCAGCGTGAAAAGGTAAAAATGGTACATGAAAGCTTTATAACCGTTGAGGAAGATGTGAAATCTTTAGTAGGAGATATGACGACGGTAAGCGATGAGGTATCTGCCGTTCTCAACGCCAATGAAGTGATCGTAGACGGAATCTCTACTTTGTCAGGAATCACACAGGAGATTTCTGCAAGCACTTCCGCAAGCAGAACGGATATGGATGGTCTGCACGACAGTGTAAGCAATTTTTCAACAGCCGTCGATCATACATTTGAAGCATTGGAGAATCTGAAGGCGATTGCAGCAATTGATGAAGAATAGAAAAATAGAGAGAACAGAAAGAGGACTGCCTTGTGCAGTCCTTTTTGAGCTTAAAAAATGGAAGTACCCTGTTAAGGGAAAGTAGAAATGCTCCGCAGGAAAGCGCAGAAAAAGATTGCAATATGGAAGCAAATCGTATAGTATATAGTAAGTAATTGCAAATTAAATTTATAGTTTATATATTTATGGAATGATTCAGGAGGAAGAAAAATGAATGCAAAACAACTGACCGCAGCAGAAACAATTGTGATGAAGTGTATCTGGGACGCAGACCATGAGATGTCACTGGCAGAGATCGTAAAAAATGCAAATGAGGGATACGGAAAAGAGTGGAAACCACAGACCGTATCGACTTATCTGGCAAAACTCTGCCTGAAAAATTATATCCAGATGAAACGAGCCGGAAGAACGATCACCTATGAAATACTCATCACGGAAGAGGACTACAAGAGTGAGCAGGCGAGGGAGTTTGTCGCATTCTGGAATAATGGTTCGCTCAAGCAGTTTATCACCGCTTTTTATAAGGATGAACCGGCTTCCAAAGACGAGATTGAGGAACTTCGGAATGCTATTGAGGAACTGGAAGAGTAGGATGGTATAGAACAGGAAAAGTAGTATGAGCAGTAAAATCAAACAGTATTTTGCAAATAAAGAGAATCGTATCAAGTGCGGCATCACAGGCGGAACGATTGCATTGGCGGTCATTATTTTTGTAGGAATGGTGTTTATGGAGGAAAATGAAACTCAAAATAATTCCATCGAAACTGTTTCACAGACGGAAAGTGACACGCAGACAGAAGAAGAGACAGGATATTCTTTCGACGCGGGCGATCTTTATGATATGCGGCTGGATGCACAGACAATCGAAGATTATTATATGAAATCCTGTGGCGACCAGTTCAATCTGTATACCATTGATGAGGATGGTGTGCTCTGGGGAAGTGGGCATAATGAGTATGCGCAGATTGGACTTGGGTATGCGGACGAGGAATTTCATGAGGAAAAAAGTAAAATCGCAGAACACGTTGTGCATGTGGACTATTCCCAGAAAGATTTTGTTGTCTATCTGACGGAGGAAGGGAAACTTTATGGTCTTGGAAACGATTCTACCTATATGTTATTGCAGCATACAGAAATGCCAGTGGAAGATTTGGCATATCCGACAAAACGGTATGTCACCAGTCCGGCACTTTTGCTGGAAGATGTCAGTTATGCGAGGTGCGGACGTGATGATGTAGTTGCATTGAAAAAGGATGGTACAGTCTGGACATGGGGAATGATCTGGAATTATCAGAGTACGGGATATTGTATCACAATGCCACAGCAGATTCTGACAGATGTGAAGATGATCACAGGCGGATGGTTTAACCACGCCGCACTGAAGGAAGATGGAACACTCTGGACGTGGGGATACAACTTTAGTGGAAACTGCGGAACGGATAAAGCCACGATGATTGAAACGCCGGTGCAGGTGGCAGAAGACGTGCAGCGCGTGTGGACAGGACTTTTGAATTATTCAGCCAAAGAGGATGATATTACCGATATGGAAGAATTCGGTAATGATTATGTGGATAATACGATCATTGAAAAAACAGACGGCACATTCTATGCATGTGGAATGGGTGTCGGCGACAAAAGTGTGGTATTGCCGCAATATTATGAAGTGTCGGAGCTTGACACAGTCTGCTCATCAGAGTTTCTTCCGCTGGACTGGGATGAAGAAATGTTGAACAGGAAACAAAGAGAATACATTGAGCGAAAGGAGAGCCAGAGCGAAGAGGCTGTTCTTGCAAGAAAAAATGAAGCTTTATTGGAAGAGATAGACAAAAACTACGATATGGAGAAACTGAAACGTAAAGTTCCTCGTTTTTCGGAGGATGATAAGATCAATGAGACATATTATAATGCAATCAAGACACTGGATACAACGGGATTTCTGCCGGATGGGAGATACTGCTTTTATATAGAGCAGGACGGCAGAACAGATGTGGAACGGTTTCAGGAACAGAGGGCACAGCATTATAGTCCGGAAAGAGTTGCGGTGGCAGATGTGGATGACGATGGTACGGCAGAATTACTATTTTTTATTGAAGGAACTTGTGTGAGAGATTCGGCAGAATATGTCTATCGGTATTCAGAAGAAAAAAATGCTTTTGAACTTGAATTTGAATATTCAGCGGGATGTAATTATTATCAGAACGGAGTGATTAAGGCAAAGCCGCTTTACTCAGGTTTTATATATCAGGATGATTTTTGGCCGTATAGTGTATTTCAGTATGATGAAAATAAAAACGAGTTTGTGCTTACAGCCAGTGTAGAGGAGATTCCAAAAGCCCCGGAAAATCCAGATAATTTTCCAGAGGAATATGATAAGGACGGGGATGGAAAAGTGTATATCATCAGTCAGGGAGAATCCGTTGCGTATATGGATGAAAAAGAATATCTTGCATGGGAAAAACAGGTGTTCTGGATCGACTCCAAACGCTGCCTGAGGCCCATGCTGGCACCGCATCTGTATGAATACATGCGCGAAGTCGGAAGACTGCGCCCCCGCCCGGTACGGCTGTTCGAGGTCGGCCCGTGCTTCCGCCGCGAGACGCAGGGACAACGCCACGCCAACGAATTCACCATGCTGAACCTTGTGGAAATGGGCTTGCCCGAAGGTACGGACCTCAATGCACGTCTGCGCGAACTCGGCGCGATGGTGCTTGATGCCGCCGGGATCGAGGGCTGGCGCATGACGGACGAGGATTCCGCCGTTTATGGCGAAACTTCGGATTTTGTGGACAAAAACGGCATGGAGCTGGCGTCCTCCGCCCTTGGCCCTCACCCGCTTGATGCGGCTTGGGGCATCATGGAGAACTGGGTGGGCATCGGGTTCGGCCTTGAGCGCCTTACGATGGCCGCGACCGGGGAAAGCACGATGGGGAAAACCGGACGGAGCCTCTCCTACCTTCACGGGATACGGTTACGGATATGAAAGCAGCAATATGCCAGCCCCAGATGGGTAAAGAGGCCTTGCTCGGCCTCCTGTCCGCGAAATCGGAGGGGGAGCGGGCGTTTGTCTTTGACGCGGCACGGGAAGCGCGGCACAGGGCGTTCGGCAACAAGGTGTTTTTGTACGGCTTCCTGTATCTGAGCACCCATTGCCGGAATGACTGTGCTTTTTGCCAGTACCGGAGGAGCAATTCATCCCTTGAACGTTACCGCAAGCCGTTCGGGGAAATGCTCGAAGCGGCCGGGCGCCTCGCGGCGGATGGGGTACACCTGCTCGATCTGACCTTGGGGGAAGATCCTTATTATGTGGAGCCCGCCGGATTCCATCGGCTGTTGGAGCTGGTATCAGCCCTCAAGGAAACCACCGGGCTGCCGATCATGGTGTCTCCGGGCGTGCTTTCGGCGGAACAGCTCGTACGGCTCCGTGAGGCCGGGGCGGACTGGTACGCCTGCTATCAGGAGACGCACAACCGGAATTTGTTCACGTGTTTGCGTCTGGAGCAGGATTATGATCGCCGGAAGTGCACGCGTCTTGAGGCGGCGGGGTGCGGCCTGCTCGCCGA
>OHAY01002881.1_pt1 | contig 12744 bp, 10 predicted proteins | sample 1577191 | NCBI WGS metagenome assembly OHAY01 (sample SAMEA3541504, study PRJEB24748) | human gut metagenome | biome: human gut; feature: human-associated habitat; material: faeces | place: China | collected 2012 | reverse complement strand
GCCCACGCGCTCATCAACCTCACGGGCAGCGGCGCGGTATCCGCCGCGCCTCAGGCCGCGGCCTATCTGGCGGCGTCGGCGCTGTGCACGCTGTGCGCGCTGCGGCTGCTCAGGGATGCAGCCTGAATTCTGAACGCAACAGAAACAATCGAAGGAGAACAGACCCAGGATGAGATTTTACATTGACCCCGGCACGGGCAGCATGCTCTTTGCGATCCTCATCGGGATCATCGGCGCCGTCACGTATATGCTCAAGTCGTGGCTTTTGAAGCTGCGCTTCGTGCTCAGCGGCGGCAAAAAGGTCGATACCGGCGCAAAGAAGATCCCGCTGGTCATTTTTTCGGATGACAAGCGGTATTGGAGCGTGTTCCGCCCCGTGTGCCGCGAGCTCGACAAAAAGGGCATCGACACGGTCTACATGACCGCCTCGCCGGACGACCCCGCGCTCGAAAACGACTTCCCGCACATCCATGCGCAGTTCATTGAGGAGGGCAACAAGGCCTTCGCCAAGCTCAATTTCCTCAATGCCTCCGTCGTGCTGGCCACGACGCCGGGGCTGGATGTCTACCAGTGGAAGCGCTCCAAGCAGGTCGACTATTACGTCCACCTGCCGCACGCGGCCAGCGACATCAGCGGCTACCGGATGTTCGGCATCGACTATTACGATGCCATCCTGCTCTCGGGCCAGTATCAGGTCGAGCAGGTGCGCGCGCTCGAAAAGCTGCGCGCGCTGCCCGCCAAGGAGATCGTCAAGGTCGGCATCCCGTACATGGATGATATGCTCGCGCGGCTGCACGCAGACCCGCCGCTGCCGGAGCACGAGCGCACGGTGCTGCTCGCACCGTCGTGGGGCGAGAGCGCCATCCTCAAAAAATACGGCGGCCGGATCATTGACACCCTGCTTGCGACGGGGTATCACATCATCATCCGCCCGCACCCGCAGTCGTTCCGCTCCGAGCAGGACATGATGGAGAGGCTCATGCGCGCCTATCCCGACTCGCCGCAGCTCGAGTGGAACCGCGACGCGGACAACTACGACGTGCTGCGCCGCTCGGACATCCTCATCTCCGACTTCTCGGGCGTGATCTTCGATTTCTCGCTCGTGTACGACAAGCCCGTCATCTACACCGACACGGACTTTGACGACGCGCCCTATGACGCGTGGTGGCTCGACACGCCCTACTGGACGTTCGACGTGCTGCCGCGCATCGGCCAGAAGCTGACCGAGGAGAATATGCCGCGCCTGCGCGAGCTCATCGACGCCTGCCTGCGCGACCCCCGCTATCAGGCGGGGCGCGACGAGGCGCGGGCGCAGACCTGGGAGCACATCGGGCAGGGCGCGCGCAACACGGCCGATTACCTGGAGCGCAAGCTCACGGAGCTGTCCGCAAAGACGGCCTCCGACACCGAGATAGGAGAACAATAACATGTCATTCTGGGACATTCTGGGCACGCTGCTCATCAAGCCGCTTCAGCTGCTGTTTGAGGTGGTGTTCGTCATGGCCAACCGGGTCGTCGGCGACCCCGGCCTTGCCATCATCGCGCTGAGCCTTGCGATGAACTTCCTCGTGCTGCCGCTCTACCGGCGCGCCGACGCCATGCAGGAGGAGGAGCGCGAGACGGAGCTGCGCCTGCACAAGGGCGTGGCGCACATCAAAAAGACCTTCCGCGGCGACGAGCGCATGATGATGCTGCAGACCTACTACCGGCAGAACAACTATAAGCCGACCTATGTGCTCAAGGGCGCGACGTCGCTGTTTCTGGAGATCCCGTTTTTCATCGCGGCCTATGCCTTCCTCTCAAATCTGGAGCTGCTGCACGGCGTGTCCTTCGGGCCCATCCGCGACCTCGGCGCGCCCGACGGCCTGCTCACCGTGGCGGGCGTGACGGTCAACGTCCTGCCGTTTCTCATGACGGCGATCAACCTCGTCTCCTGCGTCATCTTCACCAAGGGCAGCCTGCCGAAAACAAAGGTGCAGCTGTATACCATGGCGCTGTTTTTCCTCGTGTTTCTCTACACGTCTCCGGCAGGGCTCGTGTTCTACTGGACGCTCAACAACCTCTTTTCGCTGCTCAAGACGATCTTCTATAAGCTCAGGCACGCGCACATCATCCTCGGCGTGCTCTTCTCGCTCGCGGGCATCGCCGCCGCCGTGTACGGTCTGTTTTTCTACGGGCAGCCGACGCCGCGCCGTCTGGTGTTTTTCATCGCGGCGGCCCTCGTGCTGCAGCTCCCGTTGCTGGCCGTGCTGTGCAAGGGCAAGGTCCGGCTGCCGGAAAAGCTGCGCGGCGCGCAGCCGAACCGGAAGCTCTTCGTCTCCGGCTGCGTCTTCCTCGCCGTGCTCACGGGGCTGCTGATCCCCTCGGCGGTCATCCACGCCTCGCCGCAGGAGTTTGTGAACATGACCAGCTTCCTGCACCCGGCGTGGTACATCGTCAGCGCCCTCTGCTTTGCTGTGGGCACGTTCGTCATCTGGTTCGGCATTTTTTACAGTCTTGCCAAGCCCTCGGTGAAGGCCCTTCTGGATCAGTGCGTCTGGGCGCTGTGCGGCATCGCGCTGGTGGACTATATGTTCTTCGGGCGCAGCCTCGGCAATCTCTCGGCGGGGCTCGTGTTTGACAACGGGCTGCAGTTTACAACGGGGCAGATGCTCGCGAACCTCGCCGTCGTGCTGGCCGTTTTCGCCGTGTTCACCTTCGCTGCGTCCAAGTGGCGGCAGCGCATCCCCGGCATCCTCACCGTGGGCATCATCGCCGTCGTGTGCATGTCTGTGGTGAACACCGTGGGCATCTGCCGCTCGATCAACGAGATCAAGGCCGACGCACAGTCCGACGGCGGGACCCCGTCCTTCTCCCTGAGCAAGACGGGCAAAAACGTGATCGTGCTCATGCTCGACCGCGCCATGGGGCCGTACATTCCGTATATCTTCAACGAAAAGCCGGAGCTGGAGGCACAGTTTGACGGCTTCACCTACTACAGCAACACCGCCTCGCTCGGCATCAAGACGAACATCAGCACGCCGTCCCTGTTCGGCGGCTATGAATACACGCCGGCCGAGCTGAACGCGCGCGATCAGGAGCTGCTTGTCGATAAGCAGAACGAGGCGCTCAAGGTGCTGCCGGTCATGTTCGATCAAAACGGCTTTGACGTCACCGTGCTCGAGCCTGTTTACGCCGGTTACGGCTGGGTGCCGGATCTCTCGATCTTTCAGGACTATCCGGACATCCGGCGCTTCAACGTCCGCGGCTACTTCTCCGACCCGAAGCTGCAGGAGCAGGCCATCCGCAGCAACAAGCGCAACTTCTTCTGCTACGCACTCATGAAGGCGGCGCCGCTGTGCATTCAGGCAAATCTCTACGACTACGGCACCTACAATCAGGGCAACTTCGTGTCCGACGAGGGCTATGCCGGTCAATCGACCGACGGCGCGCTCACGGCGAGCGGCATCAGCGCAGGATTCATGAATTCCTACAACGTCCTCGCAAATCTCCCGAACATCACCCAGATCAGCAAGGACGACACAAACACCTACATGGTCCTGACCAACGACACGACCCACGATCCGGTGCTGCTGCAGGAGCCGGAATACGTCCCGGCGCCGGAGGTCGACAACACGCAGTACGAGCGCGAGCACGCCGACCGCTTCACGGTGAACGGCAGAACGATGACCGTGCAGCAGCGCAATGACTATGCGTACTATCAGTGCAACGTCGCCGCGCTGCTCCAGCTCGGCAAATGGTTTGACTATCTGCGCGAAAACGGCGTTTACGATAACACGCGCATCATCGTCATGTCCGACCACGGCGGCACGATGGGACAGTTTCCCGAGCTGCTCGCGGACGACGGCATGGATGCCGAGAGCTTTGCCTCGCTGCTCATGGTCAAGGACTTCAACAGCAGGGGCTTTACGACGTCGGACGAGTTCATGCTCTCCGCCGATGTCCCGCTGCTGGCAGTGAAGGACGTGGTCGCAGATCCCGTCAACCCGTTTTCGGGGCGGCGCATCGACGAGGTCTCGAAGCCGAAGCAGGAGCAGCTGCTGCTCTACTCGTTCGAATGGGACGTCAACGTCAACTGCGGCACGCAGTTCATTGCCGGTGACTGGTACACCGTCAACGGCGACATCTGGAACAAGAACGCCTGGCATTCGGTCGCGAACAAAGCCGTGCTGACTGCCGACCGCTGAACGGAGGGAACAACTTGTACAAAGTAGACAATGCGGTCATTATGGCCGCCGGCACATCCAGCCGCTTCGCGCCGCTGTCGTATGAGACGCACAAGAGCCTGCTGACCGTGCGCGGCGAGGTGCTCATCGAGCGGCAGATCCGCCAGATCCGGGACGCCGGCATCGACAGCGTCGTGCTCGTGGGCGGATATATGAAGGAGCGCTTTGCATACCTGCGGGAGAAGTTCGGCGTCACCATCGTCGACAACCCCGAATATACCTGCCGCAACAATCACTCGAGCATCTATGCCGCGCGCCACTTGCTCGGCAACTCCTACATCTGCTCGTCGGACAACTACTTCTCGCGCAATCCCTTCGAGGCCAGCGTGGACGATGCCTATTATGCCGCGCTCTATGCCGACGGCCCCACGTCCGAGTGGTGCGTCTATGAGGGGGACGACGGCTATATCGACCGCGTCAGCGTCGGCGGCGAGAACGCGTGGTACATGATGGGGCACGTGTTCTGGTCCGAGCCCTTCAGCCGGAAATTCGTCGAGATCCTCGAGCGGGAATATGACACGCCGGAGATCCGCGACAAGCTCTGGGAGGCGGTCTACGCCGCGCATCTCGACGAGCTGAAGCTGCGCATCCGGCGCTATGACGCGCACGACATCTTCGAGTTTGACAGCCTCGACGAGCTGCGCGGCTTTGACGCCAGCTACATCGACGACACCCGCTCGCAGATCATCCGGCAGCTCGCGGCGCGCCTCGGCTGCGGCGAGGCGGCGCTCACCGATTTTCACGCGCGCAAGGCGTGCGGCAGCACGCAGGCGGTCGGCTTCACCTTCCGTTATCAGAACGAGACGTATCAGTACGACTATAAAAATAAAGAAATGGAGAAGATCAATGGCTAAAGAAATTGTGCAGGCAGATCTTGCCCGGATCCGGGCGCTGCTCGACGAAGTGCTCGGGCACTCCGATTACAGCGACGTGCAGAGAATGGGCGGTCTCACCAACCGCACCTACTGCGTGTCGTTTGCCGACGGCAGCCGCATCATGGTGCGCATCCCCGGAGAAGGCACGGAGGAGCTCATCGACCGCGCCGACGAGAAGGTGAGCACGGAGCTCGCCTGCCGCCTCGGCATCGACGCCAAGCTCTACTTCTTCGGTGACGACGGCGAAAAGGTGTCGCAGTTCGTGCCGAACGCCGTCACCATGTCGGCCGAGACGATGCGCGGCGACAAGCGCATCCGTCAGGCGGCGCAGCTGCTCAAGACGCTGCACGGCAGCGGCGTCGACACCGGCGTCCCCTTCGAGGTGTTCGACATGGCCGCGGGCTATGAGAAGATCATCGAGGAAAACAGCGTGCCCATGTTCGGCGATTATGCGCAGGTCAAGGCGGCGGTCATGGCCGTCAAGGCGCAGGTCGACAGCGTCTGCGACATCCAAAACGTCCCCTGCCACAATGACCCCCTGTGCGAAAACTGGGTGGTCTCGGCAGACGACGACCGGCTCTATCTCATCGACTGGGAGTACGCCGGCATGAACGACGGCATCTGGGACCTCGCCGACGTGTCGATCGAGGGCGTGTTCACGCCGGAAAACGACGAGCTGCTGCTCACCGAATATCTCGGCAGCAAGCCCGACCAGAACGAATACAAGCATTTCCTTGCCAACAAGATCTACGTCGACTACCTCTGGACGCTCTGGGCAAAGACCCGCGTGCCGTATGACGGCCAGCCCATGGAAGACTGGGCGGTGGAGCGCTATGCCCGCCTGAAGGACAACCTCCGCCTCTTCGCCGAGGCCTGAGCGCAGCAAGCGCAGAAAGGAGCAAAAGCTATGTTTTATGGTATTGCAGCGGGCGCGACCTGGGCGGTGGAGACCATCATCCTCGGCATCGCGCTGTCGATGGCGCCGTTTGTCTCGACCGAGCAGGCGATCTTCCTCGCGCCGTTTGTGAGCACCTTCATCCACGACGCGTTTTCCGCGCTCTGGGCGGCACTGTATAACGGCGTGCGCGGCAACCTCAAAAATGTCTACAAGGCCGCCTTCAAGACCAAGAGCGGCAAGTTCGTCATGCTCGCCGCTGTCATCGGCGGACCGATCGGCATGACGGGCTACGTGCTCGCCATCAACTACATGGGCGCGTCCATCGGCGCGGTCGCCAGCGCGGTCTTTCCCGCGATCGGCGCGATCCTCGCCTATTTCTTCCTCAAGGAAAAGATGCAGTGGTACCGCTGGATCTTCCTGCTGGCGACGCTGCTGGGCGTCTACGGTCTGAGCTACTCGCCGGAGCTGAACATCACCGATTTCTGGCTCGGCATCGTCGGCGCGATGATGTGCGCCTTCGGCTGGGGCATCGAGGCGGTCGTCCTTGCCAAATGCATGCAGGACCCCGACGTGAAGGACGAGTATGCCCTGCAGATCCGCCAGACCACCTCCGCGCTGGTCTACGGCATCGTGCTGCTGCCCCTGCTGCACGGCTGGGGCTTCACGGTGAGCCTGTTCACCTCCGGCACCGGCTGGCTGCTGCCCGTCATTGCGATCGCGGCGTTTTTCGCCACGCTGTCCTACTTGTGCTACTATCGCGCGATCGCCGCGATCGGCGCGTCGAAGTCCATGGCGCTCAACGTCACCTATGCCGCCTGGGCGATCTTCTTCACGGCGGTGTTCCTCGGCGACACGAGCGTGCTCACGCCGACGACGATCATCTGCGCGCTCATCGTCATCGTCTGCGGCATTCTGACCGCGGCCGACGGCAAGGACCTCTTTTCCAAAAGCAAAGCATAACGCAAAGCTGTCAAAAAGTATTACTTTTTGACAGGCCGGAAACTGTGCCGCTCAGATTGCTGAGCGGCACAGTTTCTTTCTCATATAGTCTGTTAAGGGGTTGACATTCTTCGCTTTTCGCAGTACACTGCATCTGTCAGCGAAACTGACAAAACGCAGAGGAGGCGAACGTACTTGCCGCACGAGGAGCAGAGAGAAAAGAATATCCGTCTGGTCACGGAGGTCGCGCTGGACTGTTTTCTGGCCAACGGGATCGAAAAGACCAAGGTCGCAGACATCGCGCTGCGCTCCGGACTCACCGAGCGGTCGGTCTTTCGCTACTTTGAGACCAAGGCCGATCTGGTCCTGGCCGCGTCCCTGCTCTACTGGAACCGCATCCTCGAGCGCATCGACCGGATGTCCCACGCGGCGTCCGGCGGCGGCACGACCGGCCTGCAGGACGCGGAAAACGTCCTCATCTGCTATTCTCAGCTCTATCACCTCGACCCGAACGGGATGCGCTTCACGCTCGACGCGGAGCTGACGCTGCACACCGCGGGCAGGCTCCACGAGATCAAAAACCAGCCGCCCGAACCGTTTGAGACCTCCGGCGGCCCGATGGCCAAGGCGATCCGCAAGGGGCTCGCCGACGGCTCGATCAGCCCGGATGTCGACGTGCGGGAGATCTACTACAACTCCTACGACGCGATCCTCGGCATCATGCAGCGCCTGTCCATCGGCGGCTCGCCGAGCGCGAGCGCACTCGATTACGACAGCCGGATGCGCCATCTGAGCCGGATGTTCGCGCGCGCGCTCAGCGGCAAATAACCACATACACAGCAGATCCCGAGCCATCGGGATCTGTGTATACCCACTTGTGTCAGTATGGCTGACACAAGTGGAGAAGGAAGATAGAAATCCAAAGAAAGAAGGGCCGCAATGAAGGAACTGAAGTATTTGATGTATTTTGAGCGCCTGCTGGACGATGCGCACAACGAGCTCGTCCGTCAGGCCGAAGCGGAAGGGGATCTGGCGATCGGCTATACCTGCTTTCACGCGCCGGAGGTGCTGCTGAATCTGGGCAGCTGCTTCTCGGTGCGTCTGCGCGCGCCGCACACCACGTCCATGGAGCTGGCCACCTACTACATGGCCAACAACAGCTGCGAGTTTTCCCGCGCGATCCTCGAGCGCGCGCTCGAGGGCAACTACAGCTTCCTGCACGCCATGGCGGGCGTCGACGTGTGCGAGGCCAACAACCGCGCCGTCGAGAACATGGAGATCATGCACGCGCAGGGTGCGGACAAGGACAAATTCTTCTACTGCAACCTCGACATCCCGTATTCTGATGACGAGGACTGCGTCGAGCACATCTGCGAGCAGGTCTCGCGCAAGATCCTCAAGCCCATGCGCGAAAACTACGGCGTCGATACCTCGGACGCCGCCATCCGCGCCGCGGTCAGCGAGCACAACGAGGTCTGCCGCATCCTCACCGAGATCGGCGAGACGCGCAAGCTCGACAACCCGCCCATCACGGGCTATGAATACGCCGTGCTGGTGCTCGTGAGCTACGTCTGCCCGAAGCGGCTGATCCTGCCGCTGCTGCGCGAGACGCTCGCCGAGGTAAAGACGCGCGAGGTCGATGCGCAGAAAAACTACCGTGTGCGCGTCGCCGTCGTCGGCTCTGAGATCGACGACCCGGACCTGATCAGGCTCATCGAGAGCTGCGGCGCGCTGGTAGTCGCCGACCGCTACTGCTACGGCAGCTTCCCCGGCCGTCAGGAGATCGTGCTCACGGACGGCGAGGATGCGCTCACGCAGGTGTGCCGCTGGTATCTGCAGCACACCGAGTGCCCGCGCCAGAGCGCGCTGCACCGCGTCCAGTACCGCAACGACCACGTCGCCCAGCTCGTGCACGACTTCAGGGCCGACGGTGCGATCTACGAGCAGATGAAGTTCTGCACCTACTGGTCGTATGAGCGCGTGATCGCAAACCAGGTCATGCCGCGTGATTACGGCATCCACATCCTCTCCATCGACCGCCCCTACATCGCGGGGCAGAGCGGTCAGCTGCGCACGCGCGTGCAGGCCTTCGTGGAGAGTCTGGAAATGAAGCAGCTGCGTGCAGCGCAAAAGGAGGACAACTGACATGGCCTACAACCCCAAAACCGGCAAGGGCCTCGGCCGCTTCTATTCCGCCGAGCACCGCGCCTTCCGCGCCCGCGAATGGCGCGGCTTCCGGGACACGTTTTATGATTTCTTCCGCTGGCTCTATCTCTACGGCTTCATGGCCGCAAAGCTCGGCTGCCACCCGGTCCTGATGGTCAAGGCCATGCTGCGCTACCGCTGGATGGTGTCCTACCTCACCGCGTCGCACATGGTCGACCGCCACACCATGGGCCTGCGCGGCAAGGAGCTGCGCTATGCACACAACCAGTTTTTCTCCGTGCTGCATAATTCCGTCCTCGGCGTGCGCGACATCATCGTGCGCGACAAGAACCTGCGCCCCAACAGCAAGCGCGCGGCAAAGCTGCGCGAGAACACCGTCATGTTCGACGAGATGACCCCGCACCTGATCATGATGGGCTTCCCCACCGTGAAGTGGATCGACATCGCCATGTTCGCCGTCGGTCTGCCGTCGGAGGTCGACCAGAACGCCAGTATGTTCTATATTGACGCCATGGAGCACCTCGGTCTGCCGGCGGATGTCTGCCCCGAGCCCGCCGCCGAGTGCGGCGTCGCCGTGGTGGACGACTATCCGCGCGTCGGCAAGTGCTACTTCACCGGCACGATGCCGTGCGACGGTGCGATCTCGCAGACGAACATCCTCACGCGGCACTTCAAGGATCTGCCCTCGTTCCAGATCACGCCGCCGCAGCGTGTCAACGAGCCGGAGGTGCAGACCTACGCGGTCAAGAACCTCAAAAAGGGCATTGAATTTCTCGAGCAGCAGTTCGGCGTCAAGTGGGACTGGGACGCCTTCTGGAAAAACGCCCAGATGTACAACGACACCTCGCGCTGCATGGTCGAAAAGTGGGACGTCAACTGCACCGACCACCCGCAGGTCTGCGGCGCGGCGCTGGCGCTGCAGCGCGAATATGAGTTCATGGCGGCGGCTTGCATGGACAAGTTCATGCACAAGACGGACCTGCGCGTCACGAAGATGATGCTCAAGGGCTACGAGCAGGACAAGGCGGCCAACGCGCCCCAGCCGAAATACCGCTGCCTCGTCTGGGCATGCCCCGCGCACTACTACACCAACTTCACCTACTGGACGCAGCACTGCTGGGGCGTCACCTGCGTCAACGACATGGAGGCCATGCTCAGCTACCAGCCCATCACCATCGGCGACAAGGAGCAGGCGCTGGCCGATCTCGTGCGCTGCTACGAGAAGATGATGATGCGCTCGCACACCAACGGCGGCTATGTCAACCTGCTCGACGAGTGCTGGAAGATGTGCGAGAAGTTCCACACGAACATCGTCATCATGTACGACCACGTGTCGTGCAAGAACGTCGGCGGTCTGCACGGTCTGTTCGAGGATCAGGCGCGCGAGCGCGGCATCCACCTCATCTGGATCCCGCACGACGTCATGGACCCGCGCACGGTCTCGCGCCGCGAGATGCGCGAGGCGTTCAGCCAGTACATGGTCACGGTGCTCAACGAGAAGCCGCTTGACCCCACTCTGTTGGATTACGAAGACGCACTCAGCTGGTAAGGAGGAACGAATATGGCTTGGTATTGGATCGTGCTCATCGTGCTCGCCGCGCTCTTTGGTCTGCTGTTTCTGGCATACATGACCAACGCGGACATGAAGCTCATCGAAAAGATCTACAACGCGCTCATCGCATACCACGACGCCAAGGACGTCGAGGAGCAGATCTGACGCGCACAGCGGGGGACGCGCCCCCGGGAATACAACGAGCCGGGGCGGTCTGTGACCGCCCCGGTGTGATTTTAAGAGCAGTGCGTTTGGAATAAGAGCATCTGCGCCCTGCGCAGGGCAGCATTTCGGTCGGCTTTGCTGTTGACATCGCTGCGGCTCTTTGCTGAACTGCTAAAGCGACTCGCTCGAGACTGCCATCAACTCCTCGTCCGATGCGCTGTTTACCGCCGTCGCGGAGTTCAAGCAGTGGCGCAAAAACGGCAAGGGAATCAAGTTCTGAGCCGTCAGACCCATATGTCCCAAAGCCCGACCGGGAAACCGGTCGGGCTTTTTTGCGCTGCCGCGCACAAATTCAGCGTCCCGGGCATAGTCGCGCAGTGCCGCCAGCACATCGGCGGCGCGGTCGCTTTGGGGAAAGACCCGGCGGCCGCGCTCGGTCTTCAGCGGCACGCCCAGTTCCTCAAACAGCTGCATGGCCGAGGCCGGCGGGAAGGCGTACAGGCTGGAATACAAGAACCGCCCGTTATGCCGCACGTAGGGCAAAAACTCCCGCACGTCGCTGTCGCTGGTGACGTTGCAGCGGCCCTTGCCGGTAATGAGCAGCTTCTGCCCCGGGCCTTTGGGGTTGTGCTCCAGCACCGTCACTGTCAGGCCCTTGGCGCAGGCCGCGCCCGCCGCCATCAGGCCTGCGGCGCCTCCGCCGATGACCAATAGATCCGTCATGCGTTATCCTTTCTCTTTTTCCCAATGGGCCGTCCGTACAAAAACAGCCCGGTAAACGCGTACACCGCCAGCAGCGGGGGCACGGTAGCCAGATACATCGTGCTGGTGCCGATGCCGAAGCTGGACACCTCCACAAAGGCGATCATAGCACAGCGCAGCAGTGCAATGCCGAAGATGCCGAACAGCAGCAGCCACGGAACCACCGTTTCGGCCGTGTGTTTTTTGCGCAGATTCGTAAAAAGATGTATCAACCGGAACAGCACCGCGCACAGCACGCAGACCGTCAGCACCACGCTGTACACGGCGGTCCATGCCTGCATCACTGCAAACACAGCCTTCTGGTAGGGGCTGTAATAGGGGGTATCCTCCCCCGCCACGGCGGCATTATTGAAACCGCAGTGCAGGTAGCCGGACCAGGCGGCAATATCATCGGTGGTGCCGATGGACCGTAGGTTTTCATAGGGCTGGCACTCCTTAAAGCCCAGCACATGCCAAAAGCCCTTCCAGGTCTCGGCCAGGGTCGCGCCCACGTACTCGGCCTTGATGGGCTGGCTGGTGGCAACCCCCTTGCCGGTGCGGCTGGGCAGTGTACCCGCGGCGCAGGCGGCGTTGATCTTATCGGCCACGTTCTGCCAGTAAGCATCGGCGGTCTGGGCGCTGTCGTAGATGCCCTCAAACTGGGCGGCGCGGCGGATAGCCCAATAGAAGCTGCCCGCGCGGTAGTCGTTCAGGCCGGGGTCGCGGAAGTCGTTCTCCATCTGGGCGTCCTCCTCCAGCCAGTAGGCCAGGGGTTCCAGCTCGGGCACGGCTTCGTAAATTTTGGCGCGGGCATCGGCAGGCACCGACAAGTAGGGCGCGTCGCTGTCGGTATCCACCCGCATCATCGCGCCCATGGCGGCAGCAAAGGAGCCTTCGGAAAAATCCGACAGGGCAAACACGCCGTAGTGGCTGTAATTCAGCCCGCAGAAGGTCAGCACCCCCGCCGCCAGCACGGCATACGGGATAGCCTGCGCCGCGCAGCAGAGCCACCGGCGCTTGCCAACCAGCACCACCAGCACGATGATGGTCGCCGCCCCGGCAAAGGGCAGCAGGAACATCCCCGCGTCCTCGCGGTCGAGATAGGCACAAGCCAGCCCCACGCCCGCCGCCAGCAGCCAGGGCCACAGCGGCTTTTGTTTCGCAGTGTAAAACACGGCCCGC
>OHAY01002879.1_pt1 | contig 12758 bp, 10 predicted proteins | sample 1577191 | NCBI WGS metagenome assembly OHAY01 (sample SAMEA3541504, study PRJEB24748) | human gut metagenome | biome: human gut; feature: human-associated habitat; material: faeces | place: China | collected 2012 | reverse complement strand
CACGTATTGCCGGTATTGACCTGCCCAAGGATAAGCGAATCGAAATCGGTTTGACCTATATCTATGGTATTGGCAGAAAGAGCGCCCAGGACATCCTGGCGCAGACTGGGATCAACCCCGACACCCGCGTGAAGGATCTGACCGAGGCCGACGAGGCGAAGCTTCGTGAAGCCATCGACCAGAGCTACGTGGTGGAAGGCGACCTGCGCCGTCAGGTTGCCCTGGATATCAAGCGGCTGACCGAGATCGGCTGCTACCGCGGCACCCGTCATCGCCGCGGCCTGCCCGTGCGCGGCCAGCGCAGCAAGACCAACGCCCGCACCCGCAAGGGCCCCAAAAAGACCATCGCCAACAAGAAGAAGTAAGGAGGGAAGATAGAATATGGCTAATCCTAAGACCGGTAAGAAGGTCATCCGCCGCCGTCGTGAAAAGAAGAACGTCGAGAAGGGCCAGGTCCATATCCGTTCTTCCTTCAACAACACCATGGTCACCGTGACCGACAGCCAGGGCAACGCACTGTCCTGGGCTTCCTCCGGCGGCCTGGGCTTCCGCGGCAGCAAGAAGTCCACCCCCTTCGCCGCACAGAGCGCCGCCGAGACCGCCGCCAAGGCCGCCATGGAGCATGGCCTGAAGACCGTTGAGGTCTTCGTGAAGGGTCCTGGCCAGGGTCGTGAGGCCGCCATCCGCGCCCTGCAGGCCGTGGGCCTGGAAGTGACCATGATCAAGGACGTCACTCCCATCCCCCACAATGGCTGCCGTCCCCCCAAGCGTCGGCGTGTGTAATCGGAACAAGGAGGATAAGTAAGATATGGCTAAGAATATGCAGCCTATTGCCAAGCGCTGCAAGGCGCTGGGCATTTCTCCTACCGTCATGGGTTACTCCAAGAAGGAGACCAAGCGCAACCCCGGCGGCCAGATGAGAAAGAAGAAGAGCGAGTACGCCATCCAGCTCAACGAGAAGCAGAAGGTCAAGTTCGTCTACGGCATCCTGGAGAAGCAGTTCCGTATGTACTATGAGAAGGGGACCGGTATGCCCGGCAAGACCGGTGAGAACCTGCTGCAGCTGGTCGAGCGCCGCCTGGACAACGTCGTGTACCGTCTGGGCTTTGCCACGACCCGCCGCGAGGCCCGTCAGCTGGTCAACCACGCCCACTTCACCGTCAACGGCCAGAAGGTCAACATTCCTTCCTATCTGGTTCGCGTCGGCGATGTGATCGAGGTCAAGGAGGCCAGCCGCAGCGCTGCCTGCTTCAAGCGCCTGACCGCCGAGGACGCCCCCATGGTCACCGTCCCCACCTGGCTGGAGCGTGAGAAGAACATTCTGAAGGGCACCGTCGTCAGAATGCCTGCCCGCGATGATATTGACATGCCCATCGAAGAGCACCTCATCGTCGAGCTGTACTCCAAGTAATAGGGTCGAAGCCCTCACAAAACAACGCAACCAAAACATGTGCGGTTTTATCCGCACTGTCATGAGACTGAAGGAGGGTACTGCATGATTGAAATTGAGAAGCCCCAGATCGAGTGTATTGAGACACCCGGCGACGCTTCCTATGGCAAATATGTGATCGAACCCCTGGAGCGCGGCTACGGAACGACCTTGGGCAATGCGCTGCGCCGCATTATGCTCTCTTCCCTGCCCGGCACGGCAGCCACCAGCATCAAGATCGCCGGCGTGCAGCACGAATTCTCCACCGTCCCCGGCGTCAAGGAGGACGTGACGGAAATCGTCCTGAACGTGAAGAGTCTGCTGACGAAGCTGCACTGCGATGGCCCCAAGACCGTCTTTATCGAGGCGACGGGTCCCTGCGAGGTGACCGCCGGCGACATCAAGGCCGACGGCGAGGTCGAGGTGCTCAACCCCGACCTGCATATCGCGACCCTCGACGTGGGCGCCACGCTGAGCATGGAAATCACCCTCAGCCACGGTCGCGGCTATGTGTCCGCCGACCGCAACAAGGCCCTGCGGGGCGGCGTGATCGGTGTGATTCCTATCGACTCCATCTATACCCCCGTGTACAAGGTCAACTACACGGTGGAAAACACCCGCGTCGGCAGCATGAGCGACTTTGACAAGCTGACGCTGGAGGTCTGGACGGATTCCACCATTACCGCCCGGGACGCTGTGTCTCTGGGCGCGAAGATCCTCTGCGACCACTTTGCCCTGTTCACCGACCTCTCCGACGCGCTGGGTGACAAGTCCACCGTTGTCGAGAAGCCCACGGACTCCAAGAGCAAGGTGCTGGAGCTGACGATCGAGGAGCTGGATCTGTCCGTGCGCAGCTTCAACTGCCTCAAGCGCGCGAACATCAACACCGTCGAGGATCTGATCTCCAAGACGGAGGACGAGATGATGAAGGTGCGCAACCTCGGACGCAAGTCCCTGGAAGAGGTCATCAACAAGCTGGCCATGATGGGCCTGTCCCTGGCCGACGAAGAAAACAACTGACTGCTCCGCTGATGCGCTGCAGATCCGATCAAGGAGGAAACACAAATGCCCGGAACTCGTAAGCTCGGTAAAACTACCGATCAGCGTAAGGCGATGCTCCGTCAGCAGGTGACCGATTTCCTGGACAAGGGCCGGATGGAGACCACCATCACCCGCGCCAAGGAGATCCGCCCCCTGGCTGAAAAGATGATTACCCTGGGCAAGAAGGGTGATCTGGCTGCCTATCGTCAGGCGCTGAGCTTCATTACCAGAGAGACCGTCGCTCACAAGCTGTTCAAGGAGATCGCTCCTGAATATGCCCAGCGCAACGGCGGCTATACCCGCATCATCCGCACCGGCATCCGCCGCGGCGATGCTGCCGAGACCGCTATTATCGAACTGGTGAAGTAAAAACCCCAAACCGCAAATGAGCTCTTTTGTATGGCACAGCCGCCATACAAAAGAGCTCATTTTTGTGTCTTCTCCGCCGCCGTCCCCTTGACAGGACGGATTATGTATGATAGACTAAAATCGGTTTACGATACATAACTCGAAAGGAGATGCTCTGATGAATCCCATGCACCAGTTGATCCGGCGGCCGGTGAAGGCGGCCTTCGGCGCACTGCTTCTGGCCCTGGCGGGGGTGATCCTGGCTCTGTCCGGGGGCCAGTTCTGGGCGGCGGCCCGGACCCGGGCCGGGGTGGAGGAGAGCTACACCACCGTGGCGGTGGTTACCGGACGGATCTCCTCGGATGAGGTTCTTACTCCCTCCGCTGAGGGGAAGAGCGACGCGGAGAGCCTCCGGCAGGACAGTGCCATGGCTGCCGCCATCTTCCTGGCGGAGCCGGAACAGCAGAACTGGAGCATCATCCGTTCCCGGCCCAGAGTGGGCCTGGTCAGCGGGTACAGCCCCGGCCTGAAGCCTGCCATCTCCCTCTACACCGGCCATAGCAGCAGCGATGTGCCCTATGAATACTCCATTGTCGAGATCCGAGCGGACGCGGTCACGGAAGTAAACAACGATTGGTTCGGCGAATCCGGCGGGGCCAATTGGCAGCTGGACGGCCAGGTGCTGGGGATCTATGGCCTGAACGATGCTTTTCGGGACCCCTCCGGCCAGCGGGCCTCCGTGTCGCTGCACCAGGAGTATGACGACCCGGCGGAGCTGCTGCATCCGGAGGCGGGAAAGCACTATCTGCTGCTGTCCCACAGTTACGGAGACAGTGAGTGGTCCCTGCGGCGGAACGTAGCCGACTGGGTTTTCATGGAAACCAACGTCCAATTGGACCCTTGGTCCCTGGACATCCCCGGGAATCTGATCCGCTATGACCAGCGCAAGAACCAGAGTGAGCACTGGTATCACACGGCGGGCGATGCTGCGGAGGAACCTGTGGAATTTGCCCCGGAGGAGCTGATTTACCGGGACCCTACCACCGGCGCGGAGGTCATGAACGTCGATCCGGACGCCTTCGGCTGGTTCAGCTTTGCCGTCGATGCGCTCAAGGACACCGGGGAGATCATGGTGGAGGACCCCCAGCAGCCGGGGAACTGGCGCCCGGAGACAGTGGACTATACCCAGTATAACCTGCCCAGCATCCAGGAGTTGCCCGACGGCGTCACCGCCCAGGAGGTCATTGACAACACCTCCAGCTGGCGCATGGCCATGGAGTCCATCCGGGTCAATAACCACAGCGTGCCGGTGCTGGCGGTGGATTCCGTGGAGGGCATGCTGGAATTTGCCTCCGGAAGGACCCAGATCACCCAGGGCCGCAGCATCAGCCAGGAGGAGTACCGCGACGGCGCGGCGGTGTGCCTGATCTCCGAGACCCTGGCCCGGGAAAGCGGCCTGGACGTGGGGGATACCCTGCCGCTGTCCCTGTACGAAAAGGAAAAAAATCTGATGCCGACCATGGTTGGAGACAGCGACCCGACGGCATCCTATTACCTGCCGCAAAGGGGCTTCCAGCAGGAGACGGAGTATACCATTGTGGGGTTGTACCGCCAGAATAACGAATGGAGTCAGGGCGTGGCCAGTTTTACGCCCAACACCGTGCTGGTGCCGCGAAAGAGCGTTACCTGCGCCGTGGAGACCGGCGAAACGGGGCTGGGGGTCAGCTCCGGCTGTCTTTGGGAGACGATGGTCCTGCAAAACGGCACCATCGACCAGATGGAGGCCCGGCTGGCGGAAAACGGCCTGGGCGGCACGGTCACCTACTACGACCAGGGGTACAGCGACATTGTGGAGAGCCTGGACGGCTACACGCGAGTGTCCCGGACGGTGCTTCTGGTGGGTTTAGCACTTTGGGCGGTGGTGCTGGCGGCGTACTGCGTACTGCTTCCCATGCAGGAAGGGAAAACCGCCTTGCGCATGTGGACACTGGGCGCGAAACGCCGGGATATTGCGGGACAAATCTGGATACCCTCGGCCCTGATGGCCGCCGCCGGAACCGTCATCGCGTTGGCGGTCAGCATCCCCGGGATGTCCTGGGCCACGGACAAAATCCAGGCCCTGACCGGCTCTGATCTGACGCTGAAGGTATCTACCGGCCAGACCGTCGCCCTGTGCGCCGGGGCCCTGGCCATCACATTGGCTGTGATTGCCCTGGTCAGCGTATCCACCGCACAGCGGGGCATCCGAAAGGCGGAATAAAAAGCAAAGGCGGGCCAGCGGCCCGCCTTTGCTTTGAAAAAAATCTGTTTTAAAACGCCGGTTTACTTCGTTTCGGGGGTCAGATCCCACTTCCACTCCCGGACCTCCGGCAGGTCCACGCCGTTGTCCCGGATATACTGCCGGTGCTCCACCAGCTTATCCTGCATCTTCTGGACCAGGTATGCGCCCCGGTTGCCCAGCTGGGGCAGACGGCGAACCGTGTCGATGACCAGGTCAAAGCGGTCGATGTCGTTGAGCACGCGCATGTCGAAGGGGGTGGTGATGGTGCCCTCCTCCTTATAGCCCCGGACGTGGAGGTTCTTGTTGTGGCGGCGATAGGTCAGCTCATGGACCAGGGTGGGATAGCCGTGATAGGCGAAGATGATGGGCTTATCCTTGGTGAACAGACCGTCATACTCCTCGTCGGTGAGGCCGTGGGGATGCTCGGTATGGGGCTGCAGCTTCATCAGGTCCACCACGTTCACCACACGGATCTTCAGCTCCGGCAGCTCCCGGCGCAGGATGCTGACGGCAGCCAGCGTCTCCAGGGTGGGGGTGTCGCCGCAGCAGGCCATCACCACGTCCGGCTCGCACCCGGCGTCGTTGGAGGCCCAATCCCAGATACCGATGCCCTGGGTGCAGTGCTTCACCGCCTGCTCCATGGTCAGCCACTGAGGCCGGGGGTGCTTGCTGGCCACCATCACGTTGACATAGTTGCGGCTCTTGATGCAGTGGTCGAAGCAGGAGAGCAGGCAGTTGGCATCCGGCGGCAGATAGATGCGCACCACGTCGGCCTTCTTGTTGGCCACATGGTCCAGGAAGCCGGGGTCCTGATGGGTGAAGCCGTTGTGGTCCTGCTGCCACACGTTGGAAGCCAGGATATAGTTCAGGGAGGCGATGTCGTGCCGCCAGGGCAGCTCGCTGCACATCTTCAGCCACTTGGCGTGCTGGGCGAACATGGAGTCCACAATGCGGATGAAGGCCTCATAGCTGTCGAAGAAGCCGTGACGTCCGGTGAGCAGATAGCCCTCCAGGAAGCCCTCGCAGAAGTGCTCGGAGAGCATGGAGTCCATGACCCGGCCGTCGGGGTCCAGATGGTCGTCGATGCCCGGGATCTGCTGGTCCAGGAAGCGGCGGCCGGTGACCTCAAACACCGCCTGCAAGCGGTTGGAGGCCGTCTCGTCCGGGGCAAAGATCCGGAAGTTCCGGGCGTCCATGTTCAGCTTCATCACGTCCCGGACATAGGTGCCCAGAACGTACATATCCTGGGCCTCCACGCCGCCGGGAACCGTGACGTCCACGGCATAGTCCCGGAAATCGGGGGTCCGCAGATCCCGCAGCAGCAGACCGCCGTTGGCGTGGGGGTTTGCACCCATGCGTCGATTGCCCGCAGGGGGGAAGGACGCTACCAGCTCCACGGGCGTACCGTCGGAGTTGAACAGCTCCTCCGGCTTATAGGAGCGCAGCCACTGCTCCAGCTGGGCCAGGTGCCGGTCAGCGTCGGCGCCCATGGAGATGGGTACCTGGTGCGCCCGCCAGCAGCCCTCCACCGGCAGGTCGTCCACCTCCTTGGGTCCGGTCCAGCCCTTGGGGGTGCGCAGCACCAGCATGGGCCAGCGGGGCCGCTTGGCCTGGCCGCTCTTGCGGGCCTCCCGCTGGATGCGCTTGATCTCGCGGATGGCCCAGTCCAGGGCCGCCGCCATCTGCTGGTGCATGAGCATGGGCTCGTCGCCCTCCACAAAGCGGGGCTCCCAGCCGCAGCCCCGGAAGAAGCTCTCCACCTCCTCGTGGCTCATGCGGGAGAAGATGGTGGGGTTGGCGATCTTGAAGCCGTTCAGGTGCAGAATGGGCAGCACCGCGCCATCGGTGATGGGGTTCATGAACTTGTTGCCATGCCAGGAGGTGGCCAGGGGGCCGGTCTCGGCCTCGCCGTCGCCCACCACGCAGGCGGCGATCAGGTCGGGATTGTCCGCCACGGCGCCGAAGGCGTGGGCCAGGGAATAGCCCAGCTCGCCGCCCTCATGGATGGAGCCGGGAGTCTCCGGCGCCACATGGCTGGGGATACCGCCGGGGAAGGAGAAACGCTTGAACAGCTTCTGCATGCCGTCCTTGTCCCGGGTGATGTTGGGATAGACCTCGGTATAGCTGCCGTCCAGCCAGTCCTGGGCCACCATGGCGTTGCCGCCGTGGCCGGGGCCGGAGAGATAGATCATGTCCAGGTCGCTGCGCTTGATGACCCGGTCCAGATGGGTATAGATGAAGTTCTGGCCCGGGCAGGTGCCCCAGTGGCCCACGATGGTCTGCTTGAGGTCGCTCTTGCGCAGCGGACGCTCCAGCAGCGGGTTGTCCAGCAGATACAGCTGGCATGCGGTCAGGTAATTGGCGGCGCGCCAGTAGGCGTCGATCTGATAGAGCTCCTGCTCGTTCAGCGGCGGCTTCTTGGACAGCCGCGCACCGGGCTTGAATTCGGGCATGATGATTCCTCCTTGTGCAATTGCCTGGGCTTATGTGCGCCGCAAGCGAAATTAAGATTCTGGTTAATTTGAATTTTAGCCTGAAATCTTAGGTTAGCATTAGCATAACACATGTATTACAAAAATGGAAGCATAAATTTGTAAATATTTCTTGAAGAATCAAATTTAAGTTTGGAGTTAATGCACGAATGGCGGAGGATAAGAACGGATGGCCCACCGCTTTGCGAAACATGGAATGCAATTGGTTTCTCCGTTGTCCGGCAGTCCGATTTTAGGGACACCCAGCGCCGTATAATAGGCGCGTAAGAGGAAAGGAGGGCGCATACTATGGCGTTCAGTGTCAAATTTTCAGCGGGGACTGCCCATAAGTCGGAACGGACTATCCCCAGAAGGTCCGTGGTGCAGGTCTATTTTGCTGCCAACCACCGGAGCCTGGCGTACTACAACGACCGGTTCGACCTGAAGCCCGGCGACCTGGTCTTTGTGGACGGCAAGCTGGCCGGACAGCGGGGCCGCGTTACCCAGGTCAACTACAGCTTCAAAATCAGGCTCTCTGACTATAAGCGAGTGATTTCCGTGGCGGACATCGCTGTGGACGGGCTGTTTTACGCGGCGGGCTCCCACCTGGTTACCTTTGACCGCGGCGCTCTGCCGGCCTGTCAGGCCGCCGGATGGTTCCTGCCGCCTGCGGACCCGGAGGAGGAGTTTGCCAGCGGCGCGGACGACGAAGCACTCTCCCTGGATGAGCTGTGGGCCAGCGATGCCATGTTCCAGCGGGGATATGACTACTACAAGCGCGGACTGGTCCGCTATATCAGCCTGGACGGCCGGGCGGGGTACGCCCTTGTGGAGGGCACGGCTCCCTATGAGGTGGAGTTTGCCTGGGAAAACGGAGAAATCAGCCGTCTGGTCTGCTCCTGCTTCTGCAGCGGCTGCTGCAAGCACCAGGCGGCGGTCATGCTGCAATTGCAGGATCTGCTGGGATGGATCGAGGGGCAGTACCCGGACGCCTACGCGCGCAGCGGCTATTTTGCCGCCGTCTACCGGCAGACGCTGTTTGAATACGCCGTGGATAGCCGGGAAAACGGCCCGTTTGCGCCATAAACTGGGGATTTTCCCCCAACAGCGGCCCACCGAGGACGTTGGCCCCTACAAAGCGCTCTGTCAACGATGATACCACTGTCGTGCCAGCCGGTTGCCGGTCACTATCATGCCCGCCAGCCGGGGCGCTTCCTCGAAATCGCCTCGCTTTTTCCACCGCGGGCGGCGCTTCGGCGATTTCTTCGGCTGCAAATTTCCTGTTGCCAACCGAGGGGAAATGTGATAGAATACCCTTATGACGACTCCTCCGCCGCCAGCTGCGGAGCCGGTCTCGCGCAATGGATACCCACGAATCATGTCAGGCGGGGAACCGAGCAGCATTAAGAGGGATCATCCATGTGCCGCGAGTCCACCGGCCCCGTGGCTGGCAGCGGAGGAGTTTGTTCTGTTCTGATTTTTCGGCCGAAGGGAGGGCTGGTTCATGTATCAGGCACTGTATCGGAAATGGCGGCCCAAAACCTTTTCCCAGGTGGTGGGCCAGGACCACATCACCGGCACCCTCCAGCGGCAGGTGGCCGAGGGCCGCACGGCCCACGCCTATCTGTTCACCGGCACCCGGGGCACCGGCAAAACCACCTGCGCCCGGATCCTGGCCAAGGCCGTCAACTGCCTGCACCCGGAGGACGGGGCCCCCTGCAACCAGTGCGAGGCCTGCCGGGGCATCGACAGCGGCTCCCTGCTGGACGTGACGGAGCTGGACGCCGCCAGCAACAGCCGGGTGGACGACATCCGGGAGCTGCTCAGCGAGTCGGTATACACCCCCACGGTGCTGAAAAAGCGGGTCTACATCATCGACGAGGTCCACATGCTGTCCACCCAGGCCTTCAACGCCCTGCTGAAAACCATCGAGGAGCCGCCGGAGCACCTGATGTTCATCCTGGCCACCACGGAGCTGCACAAGGTCCCGGCCACCATTCTCTCCCGGTGCCAGCGCTTCACCTTCAAGCGCATTCTGCCCCGGGATATGGAAAAGCACCTGCTGGGAATCGCCCAGGCGGAGCAGATCGACCTGACTCCCGACGGGGCGGAGATCCTGGCCCGGATGGCCAACGGCGCCCTGCGGGACGCCCTGAGCCTGCTGGATCAGTGCCGGGTAGCCCAGGGCCAGCTGGACAGCCGGGCGGTGCTGGATATTCTGGGCCTGGCCGGCAGTGTCCAGACGGTGGAGCTGATGGACTGCATCCTGCGGCGGGACGCCGCCGGGGCTCTGACCCGGCTGGACGGGCTGTACCGGGGCGGCAAGGACGTGGCCGCCATGCTGGGGGAGCTGGGGGACCTGGCCCGGGACATGACCATTCTCAAGGCCGCCCCCGACGGGGCCGCCGCCCTGCTGACGGGCATATACGATACCAAGACCCTGAAGTCCCTTTCCGGCAGCCAGCCCATGCGGCGGTTTCTGTATCTGACGGAGACGCTGCAGTCCTGCTGCGCCGGGCTGGGGGACAGCTTCCAGCCCCGGACGGATGCGGAGCTGTGTCTGCTGCGGCTGTGTGACGAGAGTCTGTCCGGCGACCTGACGGCTTTGAGCCAGCGGATCGACCGTCTGGAAGATCGGGTTGCAAACGGAATACCGGTAAAAACTGTCCCGCAAACCGCCGGGACGTCCCCCAAAACCGCCCCTTTGTCCCGGGACAACGCCGGGACAAGCCGGGACGTGCCAAGCGATGACCGGCCCCCTATGCCGGAGGAGCCGCCCCTGCCGGAAGAACCCGGCGGACGGGAGCGGGTATACGATATTCCGGACGAGGAGCCACCTGCGGCTCGCCCAGCCGCTAAACCCGCCCGGAAGCCTGTGGCGGCAAAGTCCACTGCCGTGGTGGGCGACACCGGCAAGTGGGACGCCATGAAGGAGCACTGCAAGGGCCGCCTGGCGGTGAACCACCGGGTGTTTCTGAACATGGTCCAGGGAGCGGTGGACGGCGACTGCCTGACGCTGTACTGCCAGAACGAGTTCGTCCGGGACTCCCTGAACAACAACACGGTGCTGCACGTGCTGCAGGAGGTGGCCTCCGCCGCCGAGGGGCAGACCATCCGGGTGGCGCTGACGGTAGGCGGCGCCCCGGCGGGGAAAAAGCCCGCCAAGCCCCGGTCCAAGCCGGAAAAAGTGACAGAAAAAGCGCCGGAGAAGCCCCTGGAGGAAGTCCCGGAGCCGGAGCAGACGCCCCCCTGGGAGGAGCCTCCGGCGGAAAAGGCCCCGGACAAGCTGGACGAGGTGGCCGCCCAGGGCCGCCAGCTGGAAAATTTCAAAATCAAGTGATCGCACGATATTAAATCAGTATTATAAAGGAGATTTCGACCATGGCTAAGGGATACAGCGCCCGCAACGGGTTCGGCGGCAGCGCCGGGATGATGCGCCAGCAGCAGCAGATGCAGCAGAAGCTGGCCAAGATGCAGCAGGAGATGGAAAGCGCCCAGAAGAACGTGGAGGAGAGCAGCTTCACCGCCTCCGTGGGCGGCGGCGCGGTGCAGGCCACCGTGTCCGGCAAGAAGCAGCTGACGGCCCTGGCCATCCAGCCCGACGCCGTGGACCCGGCGGACGTGGAGATGCTGCAGGACCTGGTGATCTCCGCCGTCAACGAGGCCCTGCGCCAGGCGGAGGAGGCCATGGAGTCCGCCATGGGCGCCCTCACCGGCGGGCTGAACATCCCCGGTTTGTTCTGAATTTACATGAGAAATAGCAAAAAAGCAGCCGAAGGGAGACGCTCCGTAAGGAAGTTGTCTCCCTTTGGTTTTGTCGTCAGCCGGAATTTGGATTTATAGGAAAAACAATCATATTGAAGGATTACGGTAGGAGCAAAAAATAGTAAATAATGATTTTATTTTCTGTATAATAAGAAATATAATTTTCCCAAGAATAATTTTTGTAAGGCAAATAATTCTTTGAAAGGATGAAAGGCTATGCCACAACATGAATTTATTACAAAGCAACTAATAGATAAAGGTTGGTCAGAAGATAGAAAATACTGTGTTACCGACGAGCAAGGAAATAAATTTTTGCTTCGTGTTTCTCCGATTGAACAGTATGACAGGAAGAAAAGCGAATATGAACTTATGGGTCAGGTAGCAGCTCTCGGTGTACCAATGTGCCGCCCCTTAGAGTTCGGCACATTTGATGAAGGAGTTTATTCTATTCAAACTTGGATAGATGGCATTGATGCAGAAGAAAATATACATAATTTAACAGACCAAGAACAGTATTCTTATGGTTTTGAAGCGGGAAAAATACTAAAAGAAATTCATAAAATCCCCGCTCCGAAAGAAATAGAAGATTGGGAAATCTATTTTAATCGTAAAGCAGACCACAAAATCAAGATGTATGAAGAATGTCCTGTCAAGTACGAAAATGGGCAAGCCTTCATTGATTACATTAACGCTCACAGATATTTGCTCAGCGGTCGCCCTCGAACCTATCAGCACGGAGATTACCATATCGGCAATATGATGATAGGGAATGATAAGCGACTCTACATCATTGATTTTAATAGAAATGACTTCGGAGATCCGTGGGAAGAATTTAACCGCATTGTGTGGTGCGCTCAAGCTACCCCTTTGTTTGCAACCGGAATGGTAAACGGATACTTCAGCAATGACGTACCAATTCCGTTTTGGGAGTTGCTCGCACTTTATATTAGCAGCAATGCTTTATCTTCTGTGCCTTGGGCAATTCCTTTTGGGCAGAGCCAAATTCAAGTAATGATAAATCAAGCAAAAGATGTACTAAGCTGGTATGAGAATATGACGAAATCCATTCCGACTTGGTACAAAGGAGTTATTATAAATAAATAATACGAAGCATTTGCCGTCGTGTCCACAGGGATAGCAAGCATCGGATTATGACACCACAATCCGCGAAAAAAGCTAAATACAAATCATTGGAGTCCCTTCCTTACGGAGGGTGCCCCAAAGGCTGCTTTTTTGCGTTTGGCACGACGGTGGGCAGACATGGGCCCCGCCCATCAGGCCCTCTCTGTCACCTTCGGTGACAGCTCTCCCAGAGGGAGAGCCAAGTCCGTAGGGCCTGCTGCCCTCGACGGCGGCTTGGAGGGAACACCTTCGCAACGGGCAGAAAGTCCGCTCTGATTGAAATTTACCACAAGCTTCGCCC
>OHAY01002877.1_pt1 | contig 12773 bp, 16 predicted proteins | sample 1577191 | NCBI WGS metagenome assembly OHAY01 (sample SAMEA3541504, study PRJEB24748) | human gut metagenome | biome: human gut; feature: human-associated habitat; material: faeces | place: China | collected 2012 | reverse complement strand
CCTTGTCGTGATCGTAATATGGCATATCAGCACCTCCTTACAGTTCCGGCGCAGATTTTTCCTTATGGGGCTGCGCCTTGTTTTTCTCCGCACATTCTTTCTTGCCCTGTTCCAGCCGTTCCCGGATGGAGGGCTTTTCCTCACGGCTCATTTTGCGGCTGGCAAACTCCTGAAATGCCGCTGTGATGGCATCCGCGTCCCGGCTTTTGAAAAAGACCAGGTAACGGGGCTGCTCTGCAACGGTGTCCTTCTTCAATGCAAAATCCACATGGTATTTCTTCGCCACATGGGAGAAAGCCTTGATATTCTTGTCACTGATCTCGATATTGGCAAGACCGGCGTTCTGGCTGGCAAGCTGTTTAAGGCTCTGCCTGCCGCGGTAGATTTTGGGCTTCTGGCTTTTCTGGATTTCCTCCAGGAACTTTTTGACGGCCTTTTCAAAGACTTGCTCGCTTAGCTTGGCTCCGTCAACAATGAGTGTCACGGCGCCCCGCGTTACTTCCTCCTGCATTTAGCCTCGCCCCCTTTGCCCGTCCCCGTACATATCGTGCTGCACCAGGGAAGAATAGTAGCTGTTGATGGTGGTCGGGGCGTTATACAGTGCCGCCAGAAGGTATTTCTTGATATTGCGGACATAGGTGGTGTTGTCCTTCATACAGTCCATAACATACTGAACATGGGAACTGTCCAGCTTCATAAACCGGGACTTTACCACCTCCGCCGGATAATCATCTCCGGCAATGCGGATGACTTTGCGGGCAGAACATACGGTATCCACGATCAGGTCAACGATTTCGTCAAGCTGCTCACGGTCGATATGGCTGTCCTGCACCAGATAGCTGTACTCGATGTTGTCCAAAATCACTTCACGATAACATTCTCTGGCTCCCATCCGATCCGTTCCCATCCTTGCCTCTGCGGGGGTAGGGGGATTTGATTGGATAGGATTTGATATCTCCGTACTTGATAAATCAGTCTTTGTTTGATTAGTATTTAATTGTGCGGGTTTTTCCGTACACGGTTCCGCCGTATCCGGGATACCCATATCCGGGTTTTCCGTATATGGCTTTGCCGTACCCGGTAAAGGCGTACCTGGGCTTGACGGCGGCTCGCGCTGAGGCATTTCGTAAATGACATACTCGGTATCCGTGATCTTGCCTTTTTCGTCCCGAAGCTGTGTGCGCCGGATATACCCGTGGGTTTCCAGCTCCTTCAATGCCGCACCGATGCTGTCCACACCTTCCCGGCAGATCGCCGCAAGACCTCTGGTGGTGTAATTCCACTCGTCAGGGAGCGACAACATCATGGACAGCAGCCCTTTGGATTTCAGGGTCAGCGTCCGATCTTTCAAGTGATGGTTCGACATGACCGTATAATCACGGGTCTTTTCAATACGAAAAACAGCCATCTTCGCACCTCCTTCCTGCGAAAATAAAAAGTGTTGGTTTTGAGCGGTTTATTCGTCTGTATGCCTCCGTTACCTTCCACATGGGAAAACATCCACGCCCTGTTCAGAACGCAAGCCACAGAGGAAGAAACAGAAGATATCCCACTGATTTTGATACATTTTTCAGGTGGCTACCTCTCACGGTCTTTATGGTCATAGTGGAGATCGCCGGAAAGCACCTTCGCATGGTTACGGATTTTGATATGTCCCTTTTCCTGATTTTCCAAAGCCTTGCTGTATCCGGTGTCGGTCAGGAACAGGCGCATTTTCTCACCCTTCCAGCCAACAGGCGAGTCATGGGTAAGAACATCAAAGACGATCATGTGTCTGGTTGCCGGGTCGAAACGCTCCAAAGCCATAATGTCATGGCCGGATAACTTCTGCGCCCCGGATTGCTGTCTGGCCTCTGCCAGCATTTCCCCGATGGTGCGGGCTTTCTCCGGCAGACGGTATTCGGCCTGCACCTTGCGGATCAAATCCATGCACTCCTGATCCGACAGTGGGCGGAGCTTGTCCAGAAGGCCTTCCGCCGTTTCTTTCGTTGCCGGGTTCGGCGCATAGCGCCATGTCATGTAAATCTCATTCAGGGCGGCGTTCTGATTGGTACTTTCAATCTGAAACACCATCCTCATTTCTGCTTCTGTTAGTTTCATTGCCAGCCTCCTTCAAAAATGGGTATAAAAAAACGCCATAGGGTTTTTGAGCCTACGGCGTTTCTTGCGATATTCACAATTCCAAACTTTCCAGCCACTCGTCAAAAGATTTCTTGGAAACGCGGATCGCATTTCCTATGCGGACGATCCTGAACTCCTCCTGCTTGACGAGCTGATATGCGGTTGTGCGGCCAATGTTGAGCATGGCCGCAATCTGTTCCACAGTATATGTGCGCGGTTCCGGCAGTGACTTTTTCTCTTTCTTGTCCATAGTAACCTCCATGTATTTGCCTTGTCATTTTGACTAAGGGAGTGAAGAATGGCAGTAGCAATCAGCTTTGGCGGGATGTCCTCCTGCTAAGAATTTGCTAATAGGACCACCCAACGGACACATAAAACTGCGTCAGAATAGGTGTTTTGCACCATAAAGTTCGTTTACTACAAGTCATTCTGCGTAAGGGATGATATTGGAAGTTACATCCGAACCGTGTATCACATGGTAAGCCATACTCCTAAGGGGAAGGCCGGGGGTTCGAATCCCTTTTGGCGCGCCAGATAATAACGCCGAAAGCCTTTGTTTTCAAGGGTTTTCGGTTTTTTTATTGAGCAGCAAAAGAAAAAATAATCAAGCTTCGCTTGGAGAGGTTTTTCTCTTTTATTGCTGCAAGGGAATCATGGTTCGTGTATTTCGTATCGCTTTTATTATACAGTAAAATCAGCGGTTTTGTACAGTAGCCGAATTTTTGGGTGATTAGCGGTGTTCCGTACGGTTGGTGTAGAATGACCGCTGTTAGTCTGAATTATTTTTTTCGTACATAGCAATAGCAAACTCAAGCATCTGTTTTCCGGCTGAATCAGAAGCCACTTCCTCAAGCTTTTTTGCAAAATCTTCATCTTCCAGTGAGATTGTCACTTTGGATTCAGAATCCGATTCATCAGAGCGGATAAGGAACTTTCCAATCGCTTTTGCCGTATCAATTCTTACGCTGTCCTCCGGCGTTTCGTAATAGTCCTGTATTGTCCCCAACTGGCGGTGGGCGGTATCCTTTGCCAGACTTACATAGTCATGCCCGTTAATCGCCAGTTTCTTTGTGATAGAGAAATGTCTTAGGCTATACAGGTCTACCCTCGGAAGCCCCAGAGGTCTGTAGAATGAACTGAACATATCATCGGCGTATTGCGAACGGATATGCGTACCATCCTCGTGAGCAAATATCAAATCATCATCGATGTAGCTGGCTCCTGCAAGCTGTTTATGCTGATTCTGAACAAGCTTGTAATCACGGAGCATGAAAATAACTTCCGGCGCTACATAGATTCTATCCGTCTTTGCTTCAATTTCCTTTTCTGTTTTGGTAACATGGAAAACCGCACGTCTCTTTGCATCCGGTCGGGTGCTGCGAACTTGGTCGAATACTTTGAGAATCCCTCGACCATTCGTTTCTTCAATAAATTTCTCTGAGCGGTAGACCAACTGCTTGTAGACACGGATATAGGACGGTTCGTGCTTGTCCTCGTTATCGTATACATCAGACCACGTTAGGGCAAGACATTCTCCAATACGGCTGCTCAGCGCAATCATAAGACTGATTAGAAGCTTTAGCTGCGGATTGGAACAGTTATCATACGCAAAATTAAACTGTTCCTCCGTCCACACCTCACGTCTGCCAGACTTCGGCTGCTTCATAGTCACGCCCAACATGGGGTTTTCTGTGATAAGCTCCAATTCGTCCGTAGCGTACTTAAATGCTCGGCTGATGATTTTCTTGCAATCATAAACAGTACGCTGCGATACCTTTACCCCATTAGCCCTATGATTCCCAGTGGCTTGCGGTAGTTGGAGCATAAGCTGCGCAAGCCGCTTCCCGGGTCAGATGTACGAATTCTCCACCGTCACCACGGCGAAGTAGCGGCCGTCGTCCATGGTGCGGACCAGAGCGCGGATTTTCTCCGCCGCCTGGGCGGCGGTGAGCTTTTCGTCAAAGGGCACCACCGCGTCAAACACCAGATTGGTGTGGGTGGGACCAGCCACCACCCGGAAGTCGTGGATGGTGATGGCGGGGTCCACCTGCTTCACCTGCTCCGCCACCCGGCTCCGCAGGGGGCCGGTCAGGCCATCGTCGGTGACCACCGGGTCCATATGGATCACCGCCTGGCAGTTCAGCTGGCGGGACAGGTCCATTTCGATGTTGTCCACCACGTCGTGGAGCTCCAGCAGGTCCCCGTGGGCCGGGACCTCCGCATGGAGGGACACCATCACCCGGCCGGGGCCGTAGTCGTGGACCACCAGGTCGTGCAGGCCCAGGATCTCCGGATGGGACAGGACAATGGCCTGAATCCGGTCCACAAATTCCTTTTCCGGCGGCTGGCCCAGCAGGGGGCTGATGGTCTCCCGGGCGGATTTGACCCCGGAGAACAGGATGAAGCCCGCCACCACCAGGCCCACCCAGCCGTCGATGTCCAGGCCGGTCCACTTGGCGATGAGCATGGCCAGCAGCACGGCGGCGGTGGCCGCCGTATCGGACAGGCTGTCGGCGGCGGTGGCCTCCATGGCGGCGGAGCGGATTTTCTTGCCGATCCGCCGGTTATACAGGCACATATACAGCTTCACGCAGATGGACACCGCCAGGATCACCAGGGCGATGACGCTGAAATCCACCGCCGCCGGGTGGAGGATTTTCTCCACTGAGGACTTGGCCAGCTCCACGCCCATCAGCAGAATCAGCCCCGCCACGATCAGGCCCGAGACATATTCCAGCCGCCCGTGGCCGAAGGGGTGCTGGGGGTCCGGCTTTTTCCCGGCCAGACGGAAGCCCAGCAGGGTCACCACCGAGGACCCGGCGTCGGACAGGTTGTTGAAGGCGTCGGCGGTGATGGCCACGGAGCCGCTGAGGGTACCGGCGAAGAACTTCCCGGCAAACAGCAGGATGTTCAGTCCGATGCCCACAAAGCCGCACAGCTGGCCATAGGCCCGGCGGACCCGGGGGTCCGTGACGTTGTTCCGGTCCCGGATGAACCAGCGGGAGAGAAGCTCCATCATGTCACGCCCTCCCCGGAATGGTCAGGGTCATCTGGCAGCACAGGCGGTCCAGATCCTCGTCGGTGGCGGCGGGCAGACGCAGCTTGCCGCCGCAGTCCTGGCAGCACAGGTCCACGGAGTCCCGGTGGACCTGGATGCCATAGCGGGTGCTGCCGCAGCGGCAGCGGATGCCGCCCCGGGCGGCGATGTCCTTCAGCTCTGACAGCACCTCATACATGATGATGTTGTCGGTGAAGGCCTCCGGGTCCTCCGCCTTCTCCTTGGCGGCCAGGACGGCCAGTTGCTCCATCTGGGCAGACACCTGGTCCTCCTGGCCCACATAGCAGCAGATCTGCCTGGTCTTGGGGCAGGCCAGGCCAATGCCCCGGCCCCGCAGCACCGCGTCGGCGCTGCACTCGGCCTGGTGCGTTTCGCCGCACAGGCCGCAGGGCACCCACAGGCGGAAGCGGGAGCCGTCGGTCTCGATGAGCATGTCGGACTGGCCGCAGGGGCACTCGATATGGGCGGCCGCCGCCGCCAGGGAAAAGGCGCTGCGCCGGGCCATGACCGCCCGTCCGCATTTGGGGCAGATATAGCCGAAGCTCCTGGTTTCTTCCATGATGATCCCTCGCTTTATAGTAGTCTCCTCAGTGTACCACACCCCCGGTTTTCCGTCAACCAACTGCGCCGCCGGATAGCCCGTGCAGGCTGGGTTCATAATAAATGCTGGGGCTAGGCATCAGCCTGGCCCCAGCATTTATTTTATTACAGAAGCTGAAATCATGACGCAAGCCGGTTCCGGAAATAGGGAATTTTCGGCAGCTGCTTCACCAGCAGTACCCCCAGCACCAGGCAGGCGACGGCCTCCCCCAGGCCCACGGTCAGGGCGTTGAGCCCATAGGCCGGCCAGAAAGCGGCGGAAGTGCCTGCCGTCTCATAGGCCAGCACGGCCCCCACCAGCACCATATTGCACACCACCGGCGGCAGGGCCGCGGTCCAGGGACTGCGGCACCGGGCGGTCAGCAGGGCGGCGATCAGGGTGGACAAAGACCCCACCACGATGTCCAGGGCCCCATAGGGGCTGAACACGTTGGCGATCAGGCACCCCACCCCCAGGCCCCAGGCGGTTTCCGGGAACAGGAACGGCAGCAGGCACAGGGCCTCGGAGAAGCGCACCTGGATGGGGCCGAAGGTCAGGCCGAACACCGCCCCCAGCAGGGACAGTGCGGCGTAGGCGGCCGCCGTCATGGCGGCCAGGGTCAGCTTTTGCGTGTTTTTGTGTTTCATGTGGTATCTCCCATGTTTTGTTTAGAGAACGGCCCCGCCGGGCCGAACGAACGCCTTGCGGCGCTTGGACAGGTTGGGTCCCTGTCGCCGGAGAGTATACCACATATCGTTGAAAATGGGAAGAGGAAAATGCCCCGGGACCCATAACAGGCCCCGGGGCAGGATTTTTCAGCAGTAGGTCACCCGCAGACGGGAACAGCGGGTCCGCAGGTCCTCCAGCACCTGGCGCAGGGGTTCGGCATATGCCCGCAGGTCCGGCGGCAGGGCATCCAGGCCCCGAACCACGATGTGGCGGTCATCCGTCACCCAGAACAGGTCCGTCAGACAGTCCCACATGGCATCCCAGTTTTCCCCGTAGTGGGCCGGGAAACCGAAGGCCCGCCGGATGGCGTCCTGCACCATCCCCCAGTCCCGGCAGGACGTCAGGTCCAGAAGAATGCCGCCCTCCGGCATCGGTGTATAGGCGTGAGGATCCATATTTACGCCGCCGGGACGATGACCCGCAGAGCGCCGGTGGTCAGGCCCTGGCTGTCGGTAAGGGCGATGTTGGCGTCACCCCGGTCATAGCACTGGGCCAGCACCAGCAGGCTCCCCTGGGGCAGCTGAGCCGCCGAGCCGTCGGGGTTCAGGCAGGGTACGCCTCCGTCTGCCGCCACGGCGGCCTCATACTCCGAGGCATGATAGGTCAGCTGATAGTACAGGGGCTGGCCGGTTTTCTGGCTGGTCCACAGGTCCGCGCTGTCCACGGCCTTCACGGTCTCGACAAGCTGCTGCACCGACAGCATGGCCGCCACGGTTTCCGAATCCATGGGCAGGGGCCGGTGCTGGTCCTGGGCGGTGACGGTGAAGCCGCTGCCGCTGCGCTGGACGGATACATGTACATCGGCCCAACTGTTCAGAGAATACGTCTCCTCCTGGAGGGACCAGACCGTCATCTCCAGGGAGGTCAGGCTGCCGGTCTCGGAGTACCGGGCCCGCAGGGTCCGCAGGGCCATGCGGTTGTCGATGGCCCCCACGGCGGCATAGATCTTGTCCAGCAGGGCGTCATAGTCCGTGGGCCGCTGCTCCCGGGGGATGGCCACCCGGGTGCACTCGGACAGGTCCAGGGCCACCCGATAGCACTTCTCCGTGTCGGTGGCCAGAGGGCAGTACACCGCCCCGTCGTCGATAAACCCGATGGAAAGCCCCGACAGCCCCGGCTCCGTGAGGGTCTGGCGCTGGGTGGGGTCCTTCAGGTCCACGGCCACCATGCTGCCGCCATGGACATAGTACAGCTTCCCGGCGATGATGGTCAGGGGCTGGGGATAGCTGCCCATCTCCGCCACCACCTCCTCCGTGCCGTCGTCGTGGCGATAGCTGACGGAATAGGTGGTTCCGTCGTCGGACAGGAAGAAGTTATCCACATTCCACTGCTCCTTCTTCCCGCAGCCGGGCAGCAGGGTCGCCAGCAGCATCAGGGCCAGAAGCCCCGCAGTCAGTCGTTTCATGTCAGTCCACCTTTCCCCGGGCCCGGAGGACGTCGTCGGCGGTGATGGTCATCAGGTCCTCCCGGGTGATCTTTTCCATGGTGGCCAGGCGGTTGTTCTGGGCCACCAGAACGTGCTCAAACAGGTTGCGGACGCCCCGGGCGTTGCCGAAGCTGTCGTCCGCCGATTCCTCGGCGATATAGTCCCGGATCAGGGGCTGGGCCTCCTCCGTCAGCTGATAGCAGCCCTTTTTGCACTGCATCCGGAAGATCTCCACCATCTCGTCGGTGGTATAGTCGTCAAACAGCAGGAAGCGGTTGAACCGGGATTCCAGGCCGGGGTTGGAGTGGATGAACCGGTCCATCAGGTCCGTGTACCCCGCCACGATCACCACCAGGTCGTCCCGGTGGTCCTCCATGGCCTTGAGGATGGTGTCGATGGCCTCCTGGCCGAAGTCGTTTTCCGACCGGCCGTTCAGGGCGTAGGCCTCGTCGATGAACAGCACGCCGCCCATGGCCTTTTCGATGACCTTCTGGGTCTTGATAGCCGTCTGGCCCACATAGCCCGCCACCAGGCCGCTGCGGTCCACCTCCACCAGCTGGCCCCGGGACAGAATGTCCAGACTCCGGTAGATCCGGGCCATCATCCGGGCCATCATGGTCTTGCCGGTGCCGGGGTTGCCGGTGAACACCAGGTGCAGGGACATATCCGTGGTGGGCAGGTCGTGCTGCCGCCGCAGCTGGTATACGGAGGCCATGTTGATGAGGTTGTGGACCTCCTCCTTGACGGTTTGCAGACCGATGTAGCCGTCCAGCTCCGCCAGCAGGTCCTTCATGTCCTCCTTGGGCAGAGGCTCCGGGGCCTCCGACGGCTGCTCCGGGCCGCCGGACTTCTTCTCCGGGGCCTTGTCGGGGGTCTTATCAGGGGTCTTGGGGACCGCCTTCTCCCCGGGCTTTTCCGCCGGGGACAGGGGCGTGCCCCAGAAATCGCTGTTGACGCTGCGCAGATTCCGCTCCGTCATGGAGCGGATCACGTCCAGCTGCTGGAGGATGATCTCGTCTTTCTTATCCATTTATCCGCTCTCCTTCAATGTGATAGCTTCACATGGCTGATGGCCCGCAGCAGCAGGGCCGACACGAAGCCCGTCAGGGCCCCGGTGAACAGGGACACCACCAGCAGAAACGGCAGATATCCCAGCACGGCGGTGTTGCCCAGGGTAATTAGGGCCGCCGCCATCTGGCCGATGTTGTGGCCCGCCGCGCCGCCGATGGACACGCCGTATACCGACAAACCCGGCAGCCGGGACAGCGCCAGCATCACCAGCATGGCCAGTGTTCCCCCCAGCAGGGAAAACAGCAGAGCCGAGGCGTTTCCGGCAAAGAGACTGCCCAGCAGGCACCGGGCCGCCAGGATGCACAGGGCCGGAGCGGCCCCCAACTGATACAGGGCAAACACCGTGACGATGTTGGCCAGGCCCAGCTTCACCCCCGGCAGGGGGATCACCAGCGTCACGGGAAACAGGTTTTCCAGGGTGCTCAGGCCCAGGGCCAGAGCCGTCAGCACCGCGCACAGCGCCAATTGGCGGGTAGATATCTTCATGCCGCCCCTCCTATCCCAGCACCGCGTCGGGGCCGCCGCCACCACCGCCGGTAAGCTGCACCACCACCTGCTCCGGCAGGCAGACAATGCTCTGTCCCGCCCGGGTGATGGTGCCGGTGTGGACGCAGTCCTGGCCCGGGCAGTCGCTCTCCGCCACCCGGACCCCGGTTTTGTCCAGGGTGACGGTCAGGTGATAGATCCCCTCCACGGGGACGGTAAGCTCCTCCGTCAGCCGGTCCAGCCGGACGGTCTGCACCACCTGGCCCCGGTGTAGGATGGTGGCGGTCAGGGGGCCGGAGGACTCCAGGCCGCCATAGTACCACACCGCGGAGAGCACCGCCAGAGCCGCCACCAAGGCCGCCACCGCTCCGTCCCACCAGGTGGGCCGGAGCTTAGGGCTCAATGCACGCATACGCATAGCCGCTTCCCTCGGTTTCCGTCAGTTTATCCGCCAGGCCGGGGGTATACAGCACCTGCCCGTCCTTTGTGATGAGCACCATATCAAAGCCGCCGTTTTGCCGCCAGAAATCCTGGGCGGCCTCCCGGCCCATCACATAAAGAGCCGTGGAATAGGCGTCGGCCATGGTGCCGTTATCCGCCACAATGGTGACGGACAGCAGGTCCCCCTGCACCGGCCAGCCGGTCTTGGGGTCCAGAATATGCTGATATACCGTGCCGTCGGGGCCGGTGAAATACCGCTGATAGCCGCCGGAGGTGACGGCGAAGGCGTCGGTCAGGGCGAGCATCGCGGCATAGCCCTCCTGCTCCGGGTGCTGCACCGCCACGCTCCAGGCCTGGCCTCCTGGCTTTGCGCCCCGGGCGTATACGTTGCCCCCCAGGCTCACCAGGGCGCTGTCTACCCCGTATTGGGCGAAAATATCCGCCAGCCGGTCGGAGGCGTAGCCCTTGGCGATGCCGCCCAGGTCCATGGCGCAGCCCTCATCCAGGGTGACGCGGGCGCCCTCCAGGGTCACGTGCTCCGTCCCCACCAGGGGGAGCAGAGCGTCGATCTCCGTCTGCTCCGGCACCCGGGGGCTGTCGGTGGTGATGCCCCAAAGGGTCACAAGCGGGGCAACGGTGGGGTCAAAGGCCCCGCCGGTAGCCTGACTGAGAGTCAGGGCGGCGGAGATCAGGTCCGCCGTCTCCTGGGACACATCGGCGCGGCCCTGGGCGTTCAGGATATAGATTTCGCTTCCCTCCCGGGTCCGGGACAGGGCCCCGTCCAGGCGGTTCAGCTCCTGACCGCAGGCGGCCAGGGCCTCCGAAGCCTTGTCTCCGTAGGCGGCCAGGGTCATATAGGTGTCCATGGCGAACAGGCTCAGCTGTTCCGGCTCCGATTGGACGCCGCAGCCGGAAAGGCACAGCAGAAGCGCCGCCAGCACGGCGCAGCATACACGCTTCATAGCTCCCGCCTGCCTTCCAGGGCACGCATCAGCGTGGCGTCGTCGGCAAATTCCAGGTGGCCGCCCACGGGGATGCCGTAGGCCAGGCGGGTAACCTTTACCCCGAAGGGCTTTAAGAGCCTTGCCAGGTACATGGCCGTGGTCTCCCCCTCGGTGTCGGGATTGGTGGCCATGATGACCTCCTGAATGCCGCCCTGGGCCACTCGGTCCACCAGGGACTTGATCTGCAGATCGTCGGGGCCCACGTGGTTCATGGGGGACAGCACCCCGTGCAGCACATGGTACCGGCCGTTATACTCCCGGCTGCGCTCGATGGCCACCACGTCCCGGGGGTCCGCCACCACGCAGATGGTGGTGTCGTCCCGCTTGGGCGAGGCGCAGATGGGGCACAGGCCCCCGCTGGTGAGGTTCTGGCACACGGGACACAGGGTCACGCTGCGCTTGGCCTCCAGAATGGCGTCGGCAAAGTCCCGGGCCTGGTCCTGGGGCAGGTTCAGCACATGAAAGGCCAGCCGCTGGGCGGACTTGGAGCCGATGCCCGGCAGCCGGGCAAACTGCTCCACCAGATTTTCAAGAGGGGCGGGGAAAAATTCCATAGTATCTTCCTTTTCAAGTGAAATCGGGCCGCATCAGCCCCGAAGCTCCCGGATGCGGGCGGGAATGTCCACCGCCTTGTACACGGCGGACCCGGCCACCAGGACGTTTGCGCCGCTGGCCACGCAGATCTTGCAGGTACTGGGGTCCACGCCGCCGTCCACCTCCAGCTCGCAGCCGGGGTTCATGGCGTCGATATACCGGCGGATCTCCTGCACCTTGGGCATCATGTCGGCCATGAACTTCTGGCCGCCGAAGCCCGGCTCCACCGTCATCACCAGGATCATCTCCACCCGGTCAATAAAGGGCAGCACGGCACTGGCAGGGGTCCTGGGCTTCACCACCACGCCGGCCTTCTTGCCCTTGGCGTGGATTTTGTCGATGGCGGCCAGGATGTTCTCCTGGGTGTCGGCCTCCATATGGCAGGTGACGATGTCCGCCCCGGCGTCGCAGAACTGGTCCACATAGCGCACCGGCTCCTGAATCATCAGATGCACGTCCAGGGGCAGGTCCGTCACCGGGCGGATGCACTTCACCACCGGGATGCCGATGGAGATGTTGGGCACGAACAGGCCGTCCATCACGTCCACGTGGACGTAATCCGCGGTGGAGATGGCCTGAATGTCCCGGGCCAGATACGCAAAGTCCGCGGACAGGATAGAGGGGGAAATTTTGATCATGAGAATCGGTCCTTTCAATCAGCAGGGTGACGGGGCGGCGGCAGACGGCATAGGATGGCTCAAGCGGCCCGGGACCGGAAGCTCTCCGGCCAGTCCGGCGCAGCCCTCCCGCCCCGCAGGAGACGCCGGCCGCCGCTTTTCAGATAGGGGGCCGGCGGTTCGCCGGCCCTCAATTGGGCAAAAGAATACGCATACATTATACCAATCCCCCCGGCAGATTGCAACGAGGAAAAGGGGCGATTCCCCGGTCCCAGAGGCCTGCGGCGGAAAAAATCATGTCCATTCTGTGAATTTTGCAAAGAAAGGCTTTACGTTTGCGGCAGATTCCTGTAGAATGAGTGCGTCCTTTTCCGGAAGGACCTCATTTTTTTGCAGAACGAGGCGCTCGTATGAATTTCTTCCAAAAAATTGGCAACTCCCTGGCCCGGTTCATGTATGGGCGCAACGGCGTGGACCAGCTGGGGTTCGTGACCCTCTGGGCGGCCATTATTCTGGACGTGGTCAACCTCTTTGTCCGGAACCAGGTGGCCTACAGCATTCTGTCGGCGGTGGCCATGGTGCTGACCATTTGGATGGTGTTTCGCATGTTTTCAATCACCCTCGGCAACTTGTCGGTTCCGATGTG
>OHAY01002866.1_pt1 | contig 12819 bp, 8 predicted proteins | sample 1577191 | NCBI WGS metagenome assembly OHAY01 (sample SAMEA3541504, study PRJEB24748) | human gut metagenome | biome: human gut; feature: human-associated habitat; material: faeces | place: China | collected 2012 | reverse complement strand
AGCTGCGGAAACGCGGGGTCCGTTCAGGCTGTTGCGTTGAGATTGAAAATCAACCTATTTGTTTAAACGTCTAAGTTTGTTACAAGTTGGTTACGTTGCTGCTTTTCGACTCATTACCCGCCAAGGCGTCGCTCATCAAGCCACGCATTTTACAGATACAAGCAGACTGTTCATTAATATCGATTTTAGGCAAGCGCGAATGCGCTTGTACTGCCGCTACATTGTTCAAACAGGTATGACTTGACTATTTGCGCGACTTATGATCTACGAAACCACTCAAAAAAGTTGCGGTGGAATAGTTCTTGTTTAAGAGCCAGAAGGCTGGATTTAGGAACTATTTCACCGCAACTTATAGGGAATCCTAGACGATGTGGAGGGGGTGGGCGGCATCGACGGCGTCGAGGACGTCGGAAGGGCCGTCGGGGGCAGCGTCTGCCGGTTCCTCGTCGGGGGTCTCAATCTGCTTAATCATGACCTCCTGGCCCTGCAGCAGGTATGTCTCGCCGCTGCCGCAATGAGGGCAGGTCTTGCCGTGCTCGACTGTCGCATAGTCGCGGCCGCACGCCTCGCAATGCGTCACGGCCTCGACAGGCTCCACAATAAGCTCCGCGCCCTGCGCGATGGGCTTTTTATCTGCCGCCCAGCGCCAAGCGTCGAGCAGCAAGTCGGGAACGACGCCCGAGACCTCGCCCAGCAGCAGCGTGACGCTCGAAACGCGACTCACGCCATTGGCGCGCGCCACGTTCTCGACATCGCGAATGATGTGGTAAACGATTCCGAGCTCGTGCACTTTTAATTCCTTCCGCCGTTCTAACGAACGGCGGTCGGCTTGACGCTGCGCGAGCCCCAGACGGGCGATCTGCCTTTCAATCGTCGGGCATGGGCAAAAGCCCTATGCCCTCCTCTTTCAAGGCACCTCGCCACGCCTGGGACCCGCTCGCTGTCCAACCGTTCTCTGCGCCGTTCGCTTACTTGTTAGGTTCTTTTACTTCTTCCCGAATTTGATTTTGATGGCGCGCTTGAGCGCGTACTTACCCAGGCTTGGGAGCTTTTGCTCGTATTTGACCATCGTGGAGCACTCGGGGCGATCTCGATCCAGGTGGATGGCATCGAACGCGCACTTGGTGGTGCACAGACCGCAGCCGATGCACTTGTTGGGGTCGACGATCGAGGCACCGCAGCCCAAGCAGCGGGCGGTCTCGGCGCGCACCTGCTCCTCGGTAAAGGTCTCGACATACTCGCTAAAGGGCGCAGCCTTCTCGCACTCGCGGTCGATATGTGCCACCTCGCGGCTCGCGTTGTCATAGCTCTCAATCACGACATCGTCGCGATCGAGCGCGGTGTAGCGGCGCTGATTGCGGCCGATGGTAAGCGTGGAGCCCGGCTGCACAAAACGATGGATGGAGACAGCGGCCTCGTGACCGGCGGCGATGGCGTCGATGGCAAAGCTCGGACCGGTGTAGACGTCGCCGCCCACAAAGATGTCGGGCTCAGCGGTCTGATAGGTCTGGGGGTCGGCAAGAGCACCCTGGCCGCGGCCGAGCTCCACCTTGGAGCCAGCCAGCAGGTCGCCCCACACAATGGACTGGCCAATCGACATGACTACACGGTCGGCATCGACACGACGCAGATCGTTCTCGTCGTACTCGGGCGCAAAACGGCCCTCGTCGTCAAAGACGCGCGTGCAGCGCTTGAAGGTGATACCGCACACATGGCCGGCCTCATCCAGGTGAACCTCCTTGGGACCCCAGCCGCAGCTGATGTGGGCGCCGTCCTCAACGGCCTCGCGACGCTCCTCCTCGCTGGCGGGCATCTGGGCCTCGCTCTCCAGGCAGAACATCTCAACGTGCTCGGAACCCAGGCGGCAGGCGTTGCGCGCGACGTCGATAGCCACGTTGCCGCCGCCCACCACGATGGTGCGGCCGGGCAGCGTGTCGATCTTGCCGTTGTTGACCTCGCGAAGGAAGTCAACAGCTACGGTCACATCCTCGGCATCCTCGCCCGGAATACCGGCAAGGCGGCCGCCCTGGCAGCCAATAGCCACATAGAAGGCCTTAAAGCCCTGCTCGCGCAGCTCGTCGAGCGTCACATCGCGACCGACCTCCACGCCATAGCGGAACTCGGCACCCATCAGGCGAATGACCTCGACCTCGGCCTCGATAACGTCCTTCTGCAGCTTAAAGCTGGGAATGCCATAGGTGAGCATGCCGCCCGGGCGCTCGTTCTTCTCGAACACGACGGGCTTGTAGCCCTTCTCGGCCAGATAAAAAGCGCAGGACAGACCGGCCGGGCCGGCACCGATGATGGCGATCTTCTGATCGAAGCCGCCAGCGCGTGTCGGCGTCACCACGGGCGGGACATAGCGGGTCGCGGCATCCAGATCGCGCTGGGCGATAAACTTCTTGACCTCGTCGATAGCCACGGCGGCATCCACGCGACCACGGGTGCAGGCATCCTCGCAGCGGCGATTGCACACACGCCCGCAGATAGCGGGCAGCGGGTTCTCGCGCTTGATGAGCGCCAGCGCCTCGTCATAGCGGCCCTGCGCCGCAAGCTTTAAGTAGCCCTGAACGGCAACGTGCGCGGGGCAGGCCGTCTTGCAGGGCGCGGTGCCGGACTTGTGCGTCTCGATACGGTTATCGTTGCGGTAGTTGGGCGACCACTTGGTGTGGTCCCACTTGGTGGCATCGGGCAGCTCCTGGCGCGGATACTCGGGCACCTGTCCGCCGGCCTTTTTGCTGCAGAGCTTCTGGCCGAGCTTGGCGGCACCGGCCGGGCACACCTCAACGCAGCGACCGCAGGCCACGCACTTGTCCTTCTCGACCTTGGCGACATAGGCCGAGCGCGACAGGTTGGGCGTGTTGAACAGCTGCGAGGTGCGCAGGGCGTAGCACACGTTGACGTTGCAGTTGCAGATGGCGAAGATTTTGTTCTCGCCGTCGATATTGGTGATCTGGTGCACAAAGCCGTTGTCCTCGGCCTGGCGCAAGATGTCGTAGACCTCCTCGCGCGTCACATAGTGGCCACGGTCGGTCTCGACCACGTAGTCGGCCATATCGCCCACGGCGATGCACCAATCGGCCGGGTCGTCGGCGCAACCCTCTCCCATCACGCGACGGCTCGCGCGGCAGCTGCAGGTGCTAGCGGCATATTTGCCATCGTATTTGTCGAGCCAATGCTCGATATGCTCGATCGGCACCGACGTGCTCGCGGCATCGATGGCCTTCTCGACCGGAATGACATGCATGCCGATGCCGGCACCACCGGGCGGCACCATCGGCGTGGCCTTAGACAGTGGGCCTTTGGATGCCTGCTCAAAAAACTTGGCGTAGACCGGGTGTTCCTCGAGCTGGCTCACGCGCATGTTGAGGAACTCGGCGGAACCCGGCACCAGCATGGGCAGCACCCACTGCTTGGCGCGCTCGGGGTTTTCCCAGTTGTACTCGAGCAGACCCGTGTAGCTCATGTCGTCGAGCATCTTCTCGATATCGGCCTCGGGCATGCCGGTGAGCTTGACCATCTCGAGCAGCGTATAGGGACGGCGCATCTTCATCTTGCAGAGCACTTCGGCCTGCTCGTCGGTCGCGGCCTCGGCAAACGACCAGTACTCGTAGCCCAGCAGCTCGTCGCGATGCAGCAGACGGTTGGTGCAATGCTCGCACAGCTTGACAATGGCCTCGCGCGGATGCTCCGGCAGCGGCGGCACGAACTCCGCGCCGATATCGGGCTCGGTGTAGCTAATCCCCGGTCCGTTGAGAATCATGGTTGTCCCTTCTCTTGCCGCAGCACGACGAGACCGCAGCGCCCCTCTTTTTTGCAGGCCGAGCATGCCCCCATGCCGTTCACCCGCCATTGTTGACATTGTGTCAAAAATAGTATTGACGAACCGTCAACAATATTCAAGACTGTTAGGCGAACGGTCAGGCAAAAGAGGATGAAAGGCGGCAAACGCATGAGCAATAGCGTAGCGAGCATCCCTGTGGTCGATGCCGTCCCCGCATCCGATAGCGCGGCAAAGCGCTTGACGGGCGACGAACGCCGTCGCGAGATCCTCGATGCCGTGCGCACCGTAAGCTCCGAGCTGGGCGTGTCCCACCTATCGGTATCAGCCGTGACCAAGCGAGCCGGCTGCACGCGCTCGCTGTTCTACCACTACTTCGCTGACATGGACGCCGCCGTCACCGCCGTCATGGACGAGGCAATCGACGGTTTTATCTCCGAGCTCGAGCAGTGGAATGCCAACCGCACGGTTGGCGACATCGAAGGCGCACTCGACACCGTCGCCCCGCTCTTTAAGCGCCTGGTCGCCAGCGGCCACGAGCTGCCGAGTACGCTCACCTCAAGCAGCGGCGCGCTCTACGGCGGCTTTTTGCACAACGTAGTCCAGCGCGTGGCGCAGTATATCTGCGACACCACCGTGGTGGATTTTGTCGCCCATCATGAGCTACGCATCGACCATGTCTACGAGACGTTCTACACCCTCATCATGGGGTTGTTGATGTATATCCGCACGCACCCCGATGTGCCCGACGAGACGGTCAAGGAAATCATCGCCTCGACGCTCCACATCGAGGGCTACACCGCCAAGTATCCGGAGCGCAAGCCCCAGAACTGACGACATTTGGCCAAACTGTCCGCGATCAGAAGAGGGGCCGCGGGCGTGTGAAAGGAGAGCAGCATGCTGTTCGATGTTTGGGGTAGCGATACCCTTATCCACTGGGCCGGCTGGGCCATGGTCTTTATTGGCCTGATCGTGCTCAACGAGGTCGGCCGCCGCACCAAGCTGGGCGCGGCGATCATCTTTGGCGTGGCTCCGCTGGCCATGACCATCTACTGCGTCTCCATCGCCATCGGCGTCTCACAGGGCGCCGAGTGGGCGCTCGCCAACCCCACCCATGTGTACCAGAACAGCTGGTTCCACTACGCCAAGGTATACGCGGCGCTGGCCGGTTGCTGGGGCTTCATTGCCATTAAGTACCAGTGGGGCAAGATCGGCAAGGCGCATTGGTTCCGCGCATGGCCGTTTGTGATCGTCGCCATCAACATCATGATCGCCGTCGTGTCCGACTTCGAGAGCGCCTATCACTTCTTTGTCCTGGGCGAGTCCACCTGGGTCACCTCCGAGGGCGCCAGGCAGCTGGCCGGCTGGAACAACGTGTTCAACGGCATCGCCGGTATCATCAACATCTTCTGCATGACCGGTTGGTGGAGCGTCTACGCCTCCGAGGACAAGACCGACATGCTGTGGCCCGACATGACCTGGGTCTACATCATCGCCTACGATATCTGGAACTTCTGCTACACCTACAACTGCCTGCCCACCCACTCCTGGTTCTGCGGCTTTGCGCTGCTGCTGGCGCCCACCGTCGCCGCCTTTATCTGGAACAAAGGCGGCTGGATCCAGAACCGCGCCTTTACGCTGGCCATTTGGTGCATGTTTGCCCAGGTGTTCCCGTACTTCCAGGAGGAGTCCATCTTTGTGACCCACTCAACGCTCGACCCCGGCGCCGCCACCGCGGTCTCGGTCGCCGCACTGGTCGCCAACGTCGCCGCGATCATCTACGTCGCCTACCGCGCCAAGAAGCTCGGCCGCAATCCCTACAAGCAGGATGTCTTTGAGGGCACCAGCGATTGGGAAAAGGCTACCGCTCGCCGCGCCAAGGTTGATTACGCGCACGCCGAGTAACGCGCCTGGCGCAAACATCGCTTGAGTACGAAGCCGCGTAGCCGGCTCCGCGCAACTCAACGCATTGCAGAGCCCCCGGAATGTGATTCGTCCGCGTTCCGGGGGCTTTTTGCTGCCGCGAGGATGCGGCTAAACGATGCACTCGGGTTAAATCGGATCTTATATTTCGCATGCGCTTTATATAGCTCCATTTTTGGGTACAGTGTTGTCCCGATATTGAGCTTGGGGGATATATGAAAGATGAGACGATGGGCCAAGAGGATGCGGCCCAAGATGCAGAAGCGTGTGCCGAGGCCCTGGAGAGCCTTGACCGGATTGCGCTAGATGAGCTCTCGTTTAGCGATTCGGCCGTCGACACACAGGACGAGGCGCACGAAGGCACCGAGGACGAAGACAGCGACGTCAAAGACGCTCCTGACGAAGCCGAAGCCGAAGCCGAAGAGGACGATAGCAAGGGCGATGACCAGCCCGAATTCGACACGGGCGAGAAAACCGTCTTGCTCGACAGCTTGCCGGCCGAGGATTCGCTGACCCGCGAGCTTCCTGGCCTGGGTTCCGCACCAGCCGTAGACGAGACCATCGCCATGGGCGATATTCCCCTGCCGTCCGTTCCCTCGGCACGCGAGGCCGAGGTTCGCCATCGCAAGATGTCGCCCAAGCGACGCAACCTGATGGTGGCAGGCGTTGTTGCCATCGCGCTCGTCGCCGGCGGCGCGGGCTATGCGGCTTGGAACGGATACCAGCAAGAGCAGGCCGCCGTGGTTGCCGCAAACGCCCATACCATGATGTCGGTGCAAATTGGCGTACATGCCGCGGGGCTCGACTGCTCCACCGGCTCAAAGATCCCCGTGCAGGTGAGTGGCCAGGACTCCGACGGCTCTTCTGTGAGCGAAACGCTCTACGTTGACGAGCACGGTCGCGGCATTAAGCTGCTGCCCGGCGATTACACGCTCTCCATTGCTGGATCCCCCATCGCGGAAGACGGCACCATCTACACCGTCCCGACCACCAAGGCGCAGGTCACCATTAAGAGCGATGGGCAGGATTTGAGTGTCCAGGCCACCTTTAAGCTCAAGGTACCTTCGGCCGACACGGTGACCGACGACCAGATCGATGCCGCCGCCAAGTATGCCGAGGAAGGTGGCGCGAGCTCTGCCGCCGCGGCAAAGATACTCCAGCAGGCGGCAATTACGCGCCGCGATGCCGCCGCCAACGCCGTAAGCGCAAGCGAGGCACAGTCTGCCCGCGATGCCGACGCTCGACACAAGGCGACGAACCTGTATCAGCTCGATATTCCGGTTGAGTGGTACGGTAAGGTTGCTACCTGGCAAAACGGCAGCACGCTGTGCATCTATCTGGGCGACGACGCCAACACACCGCTCGTGACGCTCGTCGCGGTGCGCGACGGCGAGACCTTTACCCCCGACGACGGCGATACGGTTTTGGGCACGGTCGGCCTGGGCAACGGCTACACCGTCTATGCCAGCGGTCCCGTCTATCCGTATGTGATCCCGCAAACTATCAACGGGCGCACGCAGAACCCCGTGTCGACCTATCCCATGGACCAGGCTATTGAACTTGTCGAGCTTACGACCGGCAACCGCTACACCTATAGCCAGATTAAGAACGACCTGGTTGGCAAAGACGGCAACGCAGACGCCGCGACCAAACTCGAGACCGACTACCTCGCCCAGATTCTCCTGCCGAGCATCAAAGCCCAGGACTAGCCGGCCCGAAGACAGCCGCCCAACACCCACATCCCTAACGCAGTTGCGGTGGAATAGGGACGGTTTTTGCTGATCAAACTGCAAAACAGTCCCTATTTCACCGCAACTTATTGGTGGCCTTTTGGGTGGCACTCAGCGCCACGGGTCGGCTTCGAACATCGGCTCGCGCTCGGGGCGGCGGTCGCTGTAGGGATCGTAGCCGTCGTCGTCCTCGTTCTCGGCACGGATGTAGGGGTCGCGCGGCTTGGGTGCCGGTCTGGACGTGGGCTTGGGCGCCGGCGCGCTTGTCTTGATCTCGTCTTTCATCTGCATAGCTCCTTGCCATGTACTCATGCTCAACATCATCGATTGTCGCACGAAAAAGGGCGGCGGACCCAATTGGATCCGCCGCCCTTGGCGTTTAGAGACGACTGGCAGATTTTAAGGCATGGCCCAAAATCTACTCGGCATCGGGAACCTCGTAGGTGGCCGCCGGCGTGTTGTCGCACACGACGGTAAAGCCGCCGTCCTTGTCGACATCGACCGTCACCTGATCGCCCTCGCGCACCGTGCCGTCGATAATAGCGGCGGCGATGGCGTCCACGACCTCGCGCTGAACCAGACGCTTGAGCGGACGGGCGCCAAAGACCGGATCCAGGCCGCCCACGGCGAGCATCTGCTTGGCCGCTGGGGTGATGGCAAGCGTCATGCGCTCCTTGGCCAGACGCGCGCGGACGTCGGCGAGCTGAATGTCGACGATTTTCTCGATCTGCGCCATGCCGAGCGGATGGAACACCACGATATCATCGATACGGTTGAGGAACTCGGGGCGGAAGGTCTGAGCCATGGCGGCGTCGACCTGATGGCGCATCTCCTCCTCGTCCTTGCCGGAAAGCTCGGCGATGGCCTTGGAGCCCACGTTGGACGTCATGATGATAATCGTGTTCTTGAAGGACACCTGGCGACCCTGGCCATCGGTCAGGCGGCCGTCGTCGAGCACCTGCAGCAGCACGTTGAAGACATCCGGATGGGCCTTCTCCATCTCGTCGAGCAAAATCACTGAGTACGGACGACGGCGTACAGCCTCGGTGAGCTGGCCGCCCTCGTCGTAACCCACGTATCCCGGGGGCGCACCGATCAGACGCTGGACGCTGAACTTCTCCATGTACTCGGACATGTCGATACGCACGAGCGCGCGCTCGTCGTCGAACAGGCACTCGGCAAGCGCCTTGGCGAGCTCGGTCTTGCCCACGCCGGTGGGGCCCAGGAAGAAGAAGCTGCCGATGGGCTTGTCTGGATCGGAGAGGCCCGCACGGCTGCGGCGCACAGCTGCGGCGACGGCGGAGACCGCCTCGTCCTGGCCGATGACGCGCTTATGCAGCTCGCCCTCCAGGCCCTTCAGCTTGTCGAGCTCGCCCTGCATCATCTTGGAGACGGGCACACCGGTCCAGGCGCTCACGACCTCGGCGATCTCATCGGAGGTCACCTGTTCGTTGAGGCCCTCGCCGTCCTGCTGCTTTTGCGCCTCGAGCGCGGCCTCGGAATCCTGAATCTGCTGCTGCAGGCCCGGAATCACGGAGTAGCGCAGCTCGGACGCACGGCCCAGATCGCCGTTGCGCGTCGCGCGCTCCTCTTCACTCCTGGCCTCGTCAAGCTGGCCCTTGAGCTCCTGCACGTGGTCGATGGCGTTCTTTTGGTTGAGCCAGCCAGCCTTTTGCACGTTGAGTTTTTCTTGGACCTCAGCGATCTCCTGGCGCAGGGCCTCCAGACGCTCCTTGGAGGCGTCGTCGGTCTCCTTCATGAGCGCCTGCTCCTCGATCTGCAGCTGGGTGAGCTGACGCGTGGTGGCGTCGATCTCAACCGGCATGCTGTCGAGCTCCATGCGCAGGCGGCTTGCGGCCTCATCGACCAGGTCGATGGCCTTGTCGGGCAGGAAGCGGTCGGCGATATAGCGATCGGAGAGGTCGGCGGCGGCCACGAGCGCGCTATCGGTGATGTGCACGCCGTGGAAGATCTCGTACTTCTCCTTGAGGCCACGCAGGATCGAGATGGTGTCCTCGACGGTAGGCTCGCTGACCATCACGGTCTGGAAACGACGCGCGAGCGCCGCGTCCTTCTCGATGTACTTGCGGTACTCGTCGAGCGTGGTCGCGCCGATCGCATGCAGGTCGCCACGGGCGAGCGCCGGCTTGAGGATGTTACCGGCGTCCATGGAGCCCTCGGTGGCACCCGCGCCCACGATGGTGTGGAGCTCATCGATGAACAGGATGACCTTGCCCTCGGATTTCTGTACCTCCTTGAGCACGGCCTTCAAGCGGTCCTCGAACTCACCGCGATACTTGGCACCGGCGACCAGCGCGCTCATGTCGAGCTCGATGAGGTCGCGGTCGCGCAGCGTGCTCGGCACGTCGCCGGCCACGATACGTTGGGCGATTCCCTCGACGATGGCTGTCTTGCCGACGCCCGGCTCGCCTATGAGCACCGGGTTGTTCTTGGTGCGGCGGGACAGGACCTGAATGGTACGACGGATCTCGTCGGTACGGCCGATGACCGGGTCGAGCTTGCCGGCGCGGGCCAGATCGCAGATGTTGCGACCGTACTGCTCCAGCGCCTCAAACTGAGTCTTGTCCTCGGCAGACGTCACGCGGTCATCGCCACGCAGCTCCTCGTAGACTTGCTCGATGCGCTCCTTGGTCACGCCGGCGTCGCGCAGTACACGACCAGCCTCACCCTTGTCCTCGGCAAGCGCCATCAGCAGATGCTCGGTCACCACAAAGCTGTCGCCCATCTTGGTGGCCTTCTTCTCGGCCTTCTCGATGACGCGGACGAGCTCGTTGGACAGGCCCATCTGCTGACCCTCACCCGAAACCTTGGGCGCGCGGTCGATGGCATCTTGTGTGGAGCGTGCGAGCTGGGCCGGGTCGGCACCGATGCGCTCGATAATCACGGAGATATTGCGCTCACCAGCACCGAGCAGGGCAGACAGCAGGTGAATCGGCTCCACCGCGCCGGCCTGCGCATCGGCAGCCGTGCTCATGGCGGTCTGCAGCGCCTCGCGCGACGTCATTGCTAGCTTATCGATTCTCATGGAATCACCTCTCTTGGGGTGGCCGCCCTACGGGGCGGCTTCACGTTGTTCGAGATGTATTGTTGCCAGCTTTGTACGATCTTATACACAAATCTAAGTCTCTATATATAAGATTTTCTGAGTGATTGAAAGATAGGGAGCAGGTGCGCTCACCCGCTACGGCCTCGTCCCCTTACTATCTCAATCTGTAACATCTAGCGGCTGTTTATGGCTCTAGATGTTACAGATTGAGATGAAATGACCAGCGGCACCCGTTTATCTAAATCTGTAACATCTAGTCAGCAAATAGAGCTCTATCTGTTACAAATCGAGACGAACAGAAAACACCCGGATCAAAAATCTAAATCTGTAACACCAGGCCCACTTTTAGCGGCCAAGATGTTACAGATCGAGACAGACCGAAAACCACCACAAAGAGGACAGGCACCTTTGTGGTGGTCGCGGTCTCTACTCCTTCGCCGAACCCGTACTTCCCGATTCGACGGTCCAGGGCATCTCATCCTCGAACAGCCATGTACGGGCAGACCCACTATCGCGTGCAGTCTGCGGGTCAGGCAAGCAGGTCTGTTTATAGGCATCTTGGATACACTGACCCATAAAATCGTTGAGCTCGGTCTGGTCGCCCTCCATGACATAGGCAGCATCGCCGTCCATGATGTAGATGCCCGGACCCTCATTGCCCTCGTAGCCCGGATCGTACGAGACATCACATAACTTTGCGCCGTTTGCAGTGTCCAGCTCGATGGAAGAGTGGCATCCGCCAACCATGTCGTTCGCTTTTGCCCGATAGGACGCATATCCGTACCAACGCTTAAATGTTTTGCCCTTGAGTAGCTCGGACGCCCTATCGATCAGGCTTGTATCCGTGGTATAGCGCATAGCCCCAAGCTGAATACACGGATAATTGCTAATACCCAGCACAGCCGGCTGCTCATCAAAATCAACCGTAATGGTCTCGGGCTTGTCGTCGCCGGTCAGAAGTTCGACAGATTGAGTCACAGGCTTGACCACCGGCTCCGTCACCGCAGCAGGTAGAAATGCCATACCGACAGCGCCCGCGCCAACCACAGCGATCGCAAGCGCCAAGACAATCAATCCAATACGGGCAGAACGACTCACGGCAAAACACCCCACAATGCAAACCTTCGCCACCTGCACTAATGATACCGCCAGCTAACACTATTACCAAAAGAAGCCGCGCGCTCCTCACCACCACAAAGGGGACAGGCACCTTTGTGGTGGTTTTCGACGCTAACGGTCGACCATCTCGCGCCATGAGATTAAACTTGAATTGTTCTCTGAACATATCCATTTCTGCCTATCCTCAACAGATCTTTGTCTCGAGGAGCGCATATGAAGCCGTCTCATTCCGCCGGTCGCAACGTCATTACCATTTTCGCCATACTCATCGCGATGTTCTTCTTTATCGTCGTCACGCCCTTTTCTTTTGGTATCGCCTCGCCCTTCGATCTTTGCGGGATGATCGACGCCGGCTCGCGTGCCACCTCGCTCTCCTTTGTCTGCCGTGGCGTGTTCTACGAATATGCAATTCCCACCGGAAGTTGGCAGTCCAAGTTACCGTTGCTCGGCAAGGTCGACGGATGCTCCCCCTATTTCTGTCTTGAACCTCAGGCGCTAAACTATCTGATCGACGACCAGCCCCTCGACTCCATCACCCTCGCCTACGACTACGCACCAAACACCGATGAGCGCCACATGAACCAAGTCCTCGACAAGATGCTTGGACAGTGCGGGCTCACCGAGGAGGCCGGTCGAACCATCTATAGCAACCAGCAATTAAAGCGAACAGAACTCCGCCGTGTCGGAAAAATCAAAGGGCGAAACGGGGCTGCCTACTGGCAGGCCTGGGCGACACGCGACAAGAGCGAATTCGGTCACAGCACCTATACGGTCACCGTCTACACCAAAGATGGAATCAAGGACGATGTTGACGATTTCGCGTCATCCAAACTCGGCATCCCCAAAACAACCAAACCCGCCAACCCGGATGAAATTCTGTAGAGCCGCTCATTAACATACCGCTCAACGATCACAACAACATCGAGCTCGTTCCCCACCGCCACAAAGGTGCCTGTCCCCTTTGTGGTGGTTTTCGACAAAAAGAAGCCGCCCCATTAACAGGGGCGGCTTCAAGCAAGTCTATTTTTAGCGTCCCTCAAGACCCAACGAGAACGTCGCGGTAGCCCCGGCCACACCTTTCCCTCGGGCGACCCTCGCGAAGCGCGTGAGCACGAGGGAAAGGTGTGTCCGGGGCGTACAGCAACGTTACTCGGCAGCGGCCTTGAACTTGTTGTAGTTGATCAGGCAGCCGGCCTTGA
>OHAY01002865.1_pt1 | contig 12820 bp, 9 predicted proteins | sample 1577191 | NCBI WGS metagenome assembly OHAY01 (sample SAMEA3541504, study PRJEB24748) | human gut metagenome | biome: human gut; feature: human-associated habitat; material: faeces | place: China | collected 2012 | reverse complement strand
AGAAGTGATCATCAACCAACAGGCACCGCTGATTCCTATCTACTATCAGCCGTTAATCAAACTGCTTAAACCCTACGTTGGCGGTTTTCCGCTGCATAATCCCCAGGATTATGTCTACAGCAAAGAGTTGTATATCAAGGCACATTGATGCCTTTATCGCCGTCGGAGCACGTCCGGCGGCGCTATTCACGCTGATCTCCTGTGACTCGACGCGGCAGATAATGTAGTATCTCCGGCAATATTGCCCCTTTGAAGGCTGGCGAATAAGTTGAGGAATCAGAATTAATGAGCGATATGGCAGAGCGCCTTGCGCTACATGAATTTACGGAAAACGCCTACTTAAACTACTCCATGTACGTGATCATGGACCGTGCGTTGCCGTTTATTGGTGATGGTCTGAAACCTGTTCAGCGCCGCATTGTGTATGCGATGTCTGAACTGGGCCTGAATGCCAGCGCCAAATTTAAAAAATCGGCCCGTACCGTCGGTGACGTACTGGGTAAATACCATCCGCACGGCGATAGCGCCTGTTATGAAGCGATGGTCCTGATGGCGCAGCCGTTCTCTTACCGTTATCCGCTGGTTGATGGTCAGGGGAACTGGGGCGCGCCGGACGATCCGAAATCGTTCGCGGCAATGCGTTACACCGAATCCCGGTTGTCGAAATATTCCGAGCTGCTATTGAGCGAGCTGGGGCAGGGGACGGCTGACTGGGTGCCAAACTTCGACGGCACTTTGCAGGAGCCGAAAATGCTGCCTGCCCGTCTGCCAAACATTTTGCTTAACGGCACCACCGGTATTGCCGTCGGCATGGCGACCGATATTCCACCGCATAACCTGCGTGAAGTGGCTCAGGCGGCAATCGCATTAATCGACCAGCCGAAAACCACGCTCGATCAGCTGCTGGATATCGTGCAGGGGCCGGATTATCCGACTGAAGCGGAAATTATCACTTCGCGCGCCGAGATCCGTAAAATCTACGAGAACGGACGTGGTTCAGTGCGTATGCGCGCGGTGTGGAAGAAAGAAGATGGCGCGGTGGTTATCAGCGCATTGCCGCATCAGGTTTCAGGTGCGCGCGTACTGGAGCAAATTGCTGCGCAAATGCGCAACAAAAAGCTGCCGATGGTTGACGATCTGCGCGATGAATCTGACCACGAGAACCCGACCCGTCTGGTGATTGTGCCGCGTTCCAACCGCGTGGATATGGATCAGGTGATGAACCACCTCTTCGCTACCACCGATCTGGAAAAGAGCTATCGCATTAACCTCAATATGATCGGTCTGGATGGTCGTCCGGCGGTGAAAAACCTGCTGGAAATCCTCTCCGAATGGCTGGTGTTCCGTCGCGATACCGTGCGCCGCCGACTGAACTATCGTCTGGAGAAAGTCCTCAAGCGCCTGCATATCCTGGAAGGTTTGCTGGTGGCGTTTCTCAACATCGACGAAGTGATTGAGATCATTCGTAACGAAGATGAACCGAAACCGGCGCTGATGTCGCGGTTTGGCCTTACGGAAACCCAGGCGGAAGCGATCCTCGAACTGAAACTGCGTCATCTTGCCAAACTGGAAGAGATGAAGATTCGCGGTGAGCAGAGTGAGCTGGAAAAAGAGCGCGACCAGTTGCAGGGCATTTTGGCTTCCGAGCGTAAAATGAATAACCTGCTGAAGAAAGAACTGCAGGCAGACGCGCAAGCCTACGGTGACGATCGTCGTTCGCCGTTGCAGGAACGCGAAGAAGCGAAAGCGATGAGCGAGCACGACATGCTGCCGTCTGAACCTGTCACCATTGTGCTGTCGCAGATGGGCTGGGTACGCAGCGCTAAAGGCCATGATATCGACGCGCCGGGCCTGAATTATAAAGCGGGTGATAGCTTCAAAGCGGCGGTGAAAGGTAAGAGCAACCAACCGGTAGTGTTTGTTGATTCCACCGGTCGTAGCTATGCCATTGACCCGATTACGCTGCCGTCGGCGCGTGGTCAGGGCGAGCCGCTCACCGGCAAATTAACGTTGCCGCCTGGGGCGACCGTTGACCATATGCTGATGGAAAGCGACGATCAGAAACTGCTGATGGCTTCCGATGCGGGTTACGGTTTCGTCTGCACCTTTAACGATCTGGTGGCGCGTAACCGTGCAGGTAAGGCTTTGATCACCTTACCGGAAAATGCCCATGTTATGCCGCCGGTGGTGATTGAAGATGCTTCCGATATGCTGCTGGCAATCACTCAGGCAGGCCGTATGTTGATGTTCCCGGTAAGCGATCTGCCGCAGCTGTCGAAGGGCAAAGGCAACAAGATTATCAACATTCCATCGGCAGAAGCCGCGCGTGGAGAAGATGGTCTGGCGCAATTGTACGTTCTGCCGCCGCAAAGCACGCTGACCATTCATGTTGGGAAACGCAAAATTAAACTGCGTCCGGAAGAGCTACAGAAAGTCACTGGCGAACGTGGACGCCGCGGTACGTTGATGCGCGGTTTGCAGCGTATCGATCGTGTTGAGATCGACTCTCCTCGCCGTGCCAGCAGCGGTGATAGCGAAGAGTAATATGCCGGGGAGGGCGCTGTTTCCTCCCGCTTGCAAGGAACGCCGGATGAAACGTTAAGTCGTCATCCGGCAGCGTATTCAACCCCCGGAAACGATAAAAATTCCCTTGAAACCGTTGTTTATTCATGCGTTGCGATTAACAATACGCTTTTCCAGAGAGCGGCTTTTAACAATGCCCTAACCTGATTTCAGGTGACGTACAATGCCAGTCTCTCAGACCTTCAGAGGGTGTTATGCTATATATCTTTCGTCTTATTATTACCGTGATTTACAGCATCTTAGTCTGTGTATTCGGCTCCATTTACTGCCTTTTCAGCCCGCGTAACCCGAAACATGTGGCCACCTTTGGGCATATGTTTGGCCGTCTTGCGCCGCTGTTCGGCCTGAAAGTTGAGTGCCGCAAACCTGCAGATGCTGAAAGCTACGGCAATGCTATCTATATCGCTAACCACCAGAACAACTATGACATGGTGACAGCATCGAACATTGTGCAACCGCCGACGGTGACGGTAGGTAAAAAGAGCTTGCTGTGGATCCCCTTCTTCGGGCAGTTGTACTGGTTAACCGGCAACTTATTGATCGACAGAAACAATCGCACTAAAGCTCACGGCACCATTGCGGAAGTCGTGAATCATTTCAAAAAACGCCGTATTTCCATCTGGATGTTCCCGGAAGGAACCCGCAGCCGTGGTCGCGGCCTGCTACCGTTCAAGACTGGAGCATTTCACGCGGCAATTGCGGCGGGCGTCCCGATTATTCCCGTGTGCGTCTCTACAACTTCGAATAAGATTAATCTTAATCGACTGCACAACGGTCTGGTGATTGTCGAAATGCTGCCGCCAATTGACGTCAGTCAGTATGGCAAAGATCAGGTTCGTGAGCTGGCTGCCCATTGTCGTTCGATAATGGAACAAAAAATCGCCGAGCTCGATAAAGAAGTCGCAGAACGCGAAGCCGCCGGAAAAGTTTAAGTCGGCAATCTGTATTTTTGCGGGGAACACTTTCCTGCACGGTATTACTTTAGCCAGTTTTACATGGAGCAAATATGTCACTCAGTCGGCGTCAGTTCATTCAGGCATCGGGGATTGCACTTTGTGCAGGCGCTGTTCCCCTGAAGGCCAGCGCAGCCGGGCAACAGCAACCGCTACCCGTTCCGCCGCTGCTTGAATCTCGCCGTGGGCAACCGCTGTTTATGACTGTACAACGTGCGCACTGGTCATTTACGCCAGGGACACGCGCGTCGGTCTGGGGAATCAATGGTCGTTACCTGGGGCCGACTATCCGCGTCTGGAAGGGCGACGATGTTAAGCTTATTTACAGCAACCGCCTGACAGAAAATGTCTCAATGACGGTGGCCGGGCTACAGGTACCAGGCCCGCTGATGGGCGGTCCGGCACGGATGATGTCGCCAAACGCTGACTGGGCACCCGTACTGCCCATTCGCCAGAACGCAGCTACTCTGTGGTATCACGCCAATACTCCCAACCGCACGGCTCAGCAGGTCTATAACGGCCTTGCCGGAATGTGGCTGGTGGAAGATGAAGTCAGCAAGTCGCTGCCTATCCCCAACCATTATGGTGTGGATGATTTTCCGGTCATTATCCAGGATAAACGGCTGGATAACTTTGGTACGCCAGAATACAACGAACCGGGAAGCGGCGGCTTTGTTGGTGATACGCTGCTGGTTAACGGTGTACAAAGCCCGTACGTTGAAGTCTCGCGTGGCTGGGTGCGCTTGCGCCTGCTGAACGCGTCGAACTCTCGTCGCTATCAACTACAGATGAGCGATGGTCGCCCGTTACATGTGATTTCTGGCGATCAGGGATTCCTGCCTGCTCCTGTATCGGTGAAGCAACTTTCGCTGGCACCGGGCGAGCGCCGCGAGATTCTGGTGGATATGAGCAACGGCGATGAAGTGTCGATCACCTGTGGCGAAGCGGCGAGCATTGTTGATCGTATTCGCGGCTTCTTTGAGCCATCCAGTATTCTGGTTTCTACCCTGGTGCTAACGCTGCGCCCAACCGGCCTTCTGCCGCTGGTCACAGACAGTCTTCCGATGCGCTTGCTGCCAACTGAAATCATGGCTGGTTCGCCAATTCGCAGTCGCGATATCAGTCTGGGTGATGACCCGGGTATTAATGGACAGCTGTGGGACGTCAACCGTATTGATGTCACCGCGCAGCAAGGAACGTGGGAACGCTGGACGGTACGCGCGGACGAGCCGCAAGCGTTCCATATTGAAGGCGTAATGTTCCAGATCCGTAACGTGAATGGCGCGATGCCGTTCCCGGAAGACAGAGGCTGGAAAGATACCGTTTGGGTTGACGGACAAGTGGAGCTGCTTGTTTATTTCGGTCAGCCTTCCTGGGCGCACTTCCCGTTCTACTTCAACAGTCAGACGCTGGAAATGGCGGACCGTGGCTCGATAGGGCAACTTTTGGTCAATCCGGTACCGTAATCTTCATACTCGCCCGAGGAGGGCGAGTATGGAATACCTTTCGATTTCTCTTTCGTTCCGGCTTATAATCCCCGGCCTTTGATTATTTTTTTATCATTTCTGGAAGCAAAATGAGCTCTATCTCCCTGATCCAACCGGATCGCGACCTGTTCTCCTGGCCGCAGTACTGGGCCGCCTGTTTTGGACCGGCACCGTTTTTGCCGATGTCTCGTGAAGAGATGGATCAACTTGGCTGGGATAGCTGCGACATCATTTTGGTTACTGGCGACGCGTATGTCGATCACCCAAGCTTCGGGATGGCGATTTGCGGTCGTATGCTGGAAGCACAGGGCTTTCGCGTCGGGATCATCGCCCAGCCAGACTGGAGCAGCAAAGACGATTTCATGCGTCTGGGTAAACCGAATCTGTTTTTCGGTGTTACTGCTGGCAACATGGATTCGATGATCAACCGTTATACCGCCGATCGCCGTTTACGTCATGACGATGCCTACACGCCGGATAACGTCGCGGGTAAGCGCCCGGATCGCGCCACACTGGTTTATACCCAGCGTTGTAAAGAGGCGTGGAAAGATGTACCGGTGATCCTCGGCGGTATTGAGGCTAGTCTGCGCCGTACCGCACATTATGATTACTGGTCCGATACCGTGCGCCGTTCCGTGCTGGTGGATTCGAAAGCCGACATGCTGATGTTTGGTAACGGTGAGCGTCCGCTGGTGGAGGTGGCGCACCGTCTGGCGATGGGCGAGCCGATTAGTGAAATCCGCGATGTGCGTAATACCGCGATTATCGTGAAAGAGGCGCTGCCTGGCTGGAGCGGCGTGGATTCCACCCGTCTTGATACCCCTGGAAAAATCGACCCAATCCCGCATCCGTATGGTGAAGATTTGCCGTGCGCGGATAACAAACCGGTGGCACCGAAAAAGCAGGAAGCCAAAGCCGTAACCGTGCAGCCACCGCGCCCGAAACCGTGGGAAAAAACCTACGTGTTGCTGCCTTCTTTCGAGAAAGTGAAGGGCGATAAAGTGCTGTACGCCCATGCTTCGCGCATTCTGCACCACGAAACCAACCCAGGCTGCGCCCGCGCATTGATGCAAAAACACGGTGACCGCTATGTGTGGATCAACCCGCCTGCTATCCCGCTTTCTACCGAAGAGATGGACAGCGTTTTTGCGCTGCCGTACAAGCGCGTGCCACATCCGGCCTATGGCAATGCCCGTATTCCGGCTTACGAAATGATCCGTTTTTCGGTCAACATTATGCGCGGCTGCTTTGGCGGCTGTTCTTTCTGTTCTATTACCGAGCACGAAGGGCGCATTATTCAGAGCCGTTCGGAAGATTCGATCATTAATGAGATCGAAGCGATCCGCGACACCGTTCCAGGTTTTACGGGCGTGATTTCCGATCTCGGTGGGCCAACTGCCAACATGTATATGTTGCGCTGCAAATCGCCACGCGCTGAACAAACTTGTCGCCGTTTGTCGTGCGTTTATCCGGATATTTGTCCGCACATGGACACTAACCACGAACCGACGATCAACCTCTATCGCCGTGCGCGTGATCTGAAAGGCATTAAAAAAATCCTCATCGCCTCAGGCGTACGTTATGACATCGCCGTGGAAGATCCGCGCTATATCAAAGAGTTGGCGACCCATCACGTCGGCGGTTATCTGAAGATTGCCCCGGAACATACCGAAGAAGGGCCGTTATCGAAGATGATGAAGCCGGGCATGGGCAGCTATGACCGCTTTAAAGAGCTGTTCGATACTTACTCAAAACAGGCAGGTAAAGAGCAGTATCTGATCCCCTATTTCATCTCCGCGCACCCCGGTACGCGTGATGAAGATATGGTGAATCTGGCGCTGTGGCTGAAAAAGCATCGTTTCCGTCTCGACCAGGTACAGAACTTCTACCCATCGCCGCTGGCGAACTCAACCACCATGTATTACACCGGGAAAAACCCGCTGGCGAAGATTGGTTATAAGAGTGAAGACGTCTTCGTACCGAAGGGCGACAAGCAGCGTCGTTTGCATAAAGCGTTGTTGCGTTACCACGATCCGGCAAACTGGCCGTTAATCCGCCAGGCGCTGGAAGCGATGGGTAAAAAGCATCTGATTGGTAGCCGTCGCGATTGCTTAGTGCCTGCGCCAACCATTGAAGAGATGCGTGAAGCTCGTCGCCAGAACCGCAATACCCGTCCGGCGTTGACGAAACATACGCCGATGGCGACCCAGCGTCAGACGCCTGCTACGGCAAAAAAAGCGTCGTCTACGCAATCTCGTCCGGTGAATGCTGGTGCGAAGAAACGCCCTAAAGCGGCGGTTGGACGTTAAAAAAAATCCCCGGCAACTGACATGCTGCCGGGGATTTTTTTATCATTCTGCGTACATACGCAAGCAGCGCAGGCAATCAAAATAGTCCTGAGCATCAAGACGCGTATTGGCTCTGTTAGCTTCGGATTTGGCAGCATAGATTTGTGGGCGTAGTGCTTTCATATCCTGCTCAAGCCGGGCGATTTTGGCATTTAATGTTTGCACATTGCTCGCCAGCTGATTGACCTTTTGCTCATTGACGCAGCCACTGAGCAAGCAGGTTGCCAGAACAACAGCTCCCACGGTGAAAATCGTTTTCATATAGTGTTCCCTTTTATTTATTGTTCCGGCTAATTGTTATTTAATTCAGCTCATTGCTTTAATCTGGCGGCGGTTTTTGCCTCAATCTGCTTAAGTAGGCTGCCGCTGTTCGGGCGGATAAAATCAGCGATTTCCCACTTGCCTTCGCGCCGCTGTAAAACCAGTTCTTGCTCTTCGTTGTTGCCATTGGTCAGCGTAAAACGAACATGAATGCGGGCGGAATCGGCGGTTTTCTCCAGGACTCGAATTTCATCAACGCGTGAAAATAGCGACTCTTCGCCAAAACAGATCGGATTGTCGTAAATAAATTGCCGTTCTATTTGCATATCTTCATCGGGATTATTGGCCGTCTTGAAGGTGGTTTTATAGAAGGCATTAACCGCCTGGCGGTAAGAGTCGGAAACCACCCACGTCCACGGCCAGCTATAATCAGCAATATGTTCAAAGAGTTCGGCAACAAAGGCTTCCGGCTGTTCTTTTTGCAACGAAGCTAAAGCGGCCAGCGTTTTTTCATTCTCGCTATTAACTGCTTGTAAGACGCTGCCATGATTGCTGACAATATCGTCAATGACCCAACGACCATTTTCCGCCACCATTTTCAGTGTCTGCGTGGTCTTTTCTTTATCATCTTTAAAGATACGAAAGCGCACAACGGCATCGGCATGATCGGCGTCAGTTTGGGTTATCGCAACGCTTTCTAGCACCAGATCGCCAAAATCCTGACAATCACAAACCGGATCATAATCCAGCCAGCCAATATTGCCCGGCAGCGTAAGATTGTCGTTCAGGGTAAGCGCCTGTTGAATACGCGCAGAAGTTATCGCCCGCTCTCCGGTTTCACCAAAATAAGGGGCAGTGGCATCTGATTTATAGTTCTGATAAATATGCCGGACTGTTTGTTCTACGGTCAGTGAGGGGGGCTGTGCGTGTACGGTAAAACTTGCCAGGGCTGCTAAAAACAGAAGTATTATTTTCATCTGTTTTTCACCTCTCCGTTGCGTTTATCCCGGATATAGATGAGTTGTTCTTTTAAGAGCTTCCGGCTCTGCATGATGATGTCCTTATATTTGGCATTCCTGAACAAGGAAGAGTAACAACGGGCGGGACGCGAGGGGAATAAATGATTTCTGAAAAGTCCGGTAGCGGAACATTACCGCCACCGGGAGAATTTGCATGTTAGCCGCCGAACTGGTCAGGATCGGGACCGAGACGCTTGCCCTGATCGAGTTTTGCAATTTCGCCGAGTTCGTCTTTGTCGAGACGGAAATCCCAGACATCAAAGTTTTCGGCAATACGTGAAGGTGTGACCGATTTCGGGATCACCACCAGGCCGCTATCCAGATGCCAGCGGATAACAATCTGCGCCGGGGTTTTGCCGTATTTATCTGCCAGATCGCGAATGACTTTCTGATCGAAAACGCCTTTCCCTCCTTGCGCTAATGGGCTCCAGGATTCGGTCTGGATTTTGTGTGTCGCGTTCCAGGCGTGTAGCTGGCGTTGTTGCATCAGCGGATGAAGTTCGATCTGGTTTATCACAGGCGTCACGCCAGTTTCATCAATCAGGCGTTGCAGGTGATGGATCTGGAAGTTGCACACGCCGATGCTTTTGATTAATCCCTCTTTTTGCAATTCGATCATGCCTTTCCATGCTTCGACATAATGGTCGATAGCGGGAACGGGCCAGTGCATTAAGTAGAGGTCGATATAATCAAGCTGGAGTTTTTTCAGGCTGTCGAGCAGGGCTTCGCGGGGGCGCTTGTGGTCGTCGTTCCACAGCTTAGTGGTGATGAACAGTTCTTCTCTGTTGACTGAGGCATTTTTCAGGGCTTTGCCGACACCTTCTTCGTTCTTGTAGGCCGCGGCGGTATCAATCGAGCGATAACCCACTTCTAACGCTTTTTGAATGGCGGTGATTACTTCCTCATTACTTGCTTGCCAGACGCCCAGTCCCAACTGGGGCATGACATTGCCATCCTGTAGCTTAATAACGGTTGGATTAGCCATACGTTCCTCCTTTATATGAACTCACCGGAGCAGGCTCCGGTGAGGTGTTGTGAACTTAAGTCTGGACGAAATGCCCGAAAACGAAAGTTTGAGGCGTAAAAAGCTTAGCGGGCGGCTTCGTATATACGGCGGCTGACATCCAGCGTAATGTCATGATTTTCGCCCAGTTGGGTCATGCCGTGCTCTTCCAGTTTTTTCAGCAAAGCCGGGATGGAGCTGCCGTCCAGACCGTAGTCGGAGAGGTGGGTCGGCACGCCTAATTGCTCAAAGAAATTGCGGGTTGCGGCAATCGCGGCGTCAATACGCTCATCATCGGAACCTTCAGTGATGTTCCAGACGCGTTCAGCATATTGCAGCAGCTTAGCGCGCTTGGTCTCGCGTTTTTCATTCCACAGTGCAGGCAGGACGATAGCCAGTGTTTGCGCGTGATCCAGACCGTGCATCGCAGTCAGTTCGTGGCCCAGCATATGCGTTGCCCAGTCCTGCGGTACGCCAGCGCCAATCAAACCGTTCAGCGCCTGAGTCGCCGCCCACATGACGTTGGCGCGCACATCGTAGTTTTCTGGCTCTTTCAGGGCTTTCGGACCATCTTCGATTAGCGTCAGCAAAATGCCTTCTGCGAAACGGTCCTGAATTTTGGCATCAACCGGTTTGGTAACATACTGTTCCACGGTGTGTACAAAGGCGTCCACTACGCCGTTAGCCACCTGACGCGGCGGCAGGGTGTAGGTATAAACCGGATCGAGCACGGCAAATACCGGCTGAACATGGGCAGAATGGAACGCCTGCTTGTCGCCTGTGGTTTTACGGGAGATCACCGCGCCTGCGTTGGATTCTGAACCGGTTGCTGGCAGCGTCAGCACACAGCCCATCGGGATGGCGCTTTTAATCTCTTTACCGCCCGTTTGCAGAATGTGCCACGGATCGATATTTTCCGGATAGTTAGCCGCTGCGGCGATAAATTTGGTGCCGTCCAGTACAGAACCGCCGCCAACCGCCAGCAGGAAAGTCACTTTCTGTTCGCGAACCAGTTTCACGGCGTTCATCAGCGTTTCATAAGCCGGGTTTGGCTCAATACCGCCAAATTCCAGCACGTCCATGCCTTTCAGGGCATCCAGAACTTGATCGAGAACGCCGGTTTTTTTCACGCTGCCGCCACCGTAGGTAATCAATACGCGAGCATCGTGAGGAATTTGTTCGCGTAAACCAGCGATTGCGCCTTTACCAAACAGAATGCGGGTTGGGGTGTGCAGATTAAAGTTGTTCATTACTTGCTCCCTTTGCTGGGCCAATATGAGGGCAGAGAACGATCTGCCTGATGTTTTTCATTGTGATCGCCAGCGCCCTGGCTCTCAATGCTCATTTCTGCCAATGTCTTGCCTATTCCTCCAGAGTGCTGGAGAAATGCTACAAAATTGCGCACAATCAAATTGCCGCATTATTCCTAAGAAATTACGCGATATGAAACGTGAAGAGATTTGCCGCTTGCTGGCGGATAAAGTTAATAAACTGAAAATTAAAGAAAATAGTTTGTCAGAACTGTTGCCCGATGTGCGTTTGTTGTATGGCGAGACGCCTTTCGCACGTACACCGGTGATGTACGAGCCTGGCATCATAATTCTCTTTTCCGGGCATAAAATCGGTTATATCAATGAACGCGTGTTTCGTTATGATGCCAATGAATACCTGCTGCTGACGGTGCCGTTGCCGTTTGAGTGCGAAACCTATGCCACGTCAGAGGTGCCGCTGGCAGGGTTGCGTCTCAATGTCGATATTTTGCAGTTACAGGAACTGTTGATGGACATTGGCGAAGATGAGCATTTCCAGCCGTCGATGGCAGCCAGCGGGATTAACTCCGCCACGTTATCAGAAGAGATTTTATGCGCGGCGGAGCGGTTACTCGACGTGATGGAGCGACCACTGGATGCGCGTATTCTCGGCAAACAGATCATCCGCGAAATTCTGTACTACGTGCTGACCGGACCTTGCGGCGGCGCGTTACTGGCGCTGGTCAGTCGCCAGACTCACTTCAGTCTGATTAGCCGCGTGCTGAAACGGATTGAGAATAAATACACCGAAAACCTGAGCGTCGAGCAACTGGCGGCAGAAGCCAACATGAGCGTATCGGCGTTCCACCATAATTTTAAGTCTGTCACCAGCACCTCGCCGTTGCAGTATTTGAAGAATTACCGTCTGCATAAGGCGCGGATGATGATCATCCATGACGGCATGAAGGCTAGCGCAGCAGCGATGCGCGTCGGCTATGAAAGCGCATCGCAATTTAGCCGTGAGTTTAAACGTTACTTCGGTGTGACGCCGGGGGAAGATGCGGCAAGAATGCGGGCGATGCAGGGGAATTAAATACGTTCCCGGTACAGCAGCCGGGAACGGGGAAAATCGTCAGGCGTTACAGTATTTTTTTTTAATCACCACAAACAGCGTGCCTAACAAGCCAGCGGTTAACAAGGCAATTGGCAGGATCATCAGGAACGTCATTACCTGATCTTCATGGCGTTTAACGAACGGAATCATACTTAAGGCATAGCCAAAACTGGTTACCACGCTGACCCACAGCAATCCACTTAACCAGTTGAAAAACTGGAAGCGGCGGTTTGGCAGACCGGAAATTCCCGCCATGGTTGGCAGCAGCGTACGGACAAATGCAAGAAAACGTCCAGCCAGCAGCGCCAGCAGACCGCCCACCAGCGCGGCGCCTGCCGCGCAGATGAGGATGTGCAGCACCGTGGGCAGGCCCTGCAGGCTGTAGCCCAGATAGGCCGCCGTCAGCGCGCCTGCGTACAGCTGGCCTTCCACGCCGATGTTGAACACGTCGCACTTGAAGGCGATGGCCACGGACAGTCCCGCGAAGATCAGCGGCGTCGTCTGGGTCAGCACCTTCACAAAGCCGTTCCATGTGGTGAACGGCTGGATCAGCAGGTAGTAGTACACGGAGAACACGTTGTCGTGTCCCTGCAGGAGCAGCAGCACGCCGCCCACCAGCAGCGCCAGCACGAAGCTCACCAGAAAAATTAAGATCTGGGTCAGCGCTTTGCTCCCCTTGCGGTTCAGGATATCAGAGACGGCGCTCATGCGTGTTCACCTCCCTCTGTAATGCCCATCATCAGGCTGCCGATGCGGTTGATCTCCGCCGTCTCCCGGGGCAGGATGTCCATGCACCGGCCCT
>OHAY01002862.1_pt1 | contig 12838 bp, 11 predicted proteins | sample 1577191 | NCBI WGS metagenome assembly OHAY01 (sample SAMEA3541504, study PRJEB24748) | human gut metagenome | biome: human gut; feature: human-associated habitat; material: faeces | place: China | collected 2012 | reverse complement strand
ACATGCAACGGGTTGTTCTTTTCTTTGAGGCAGAGCACATGTATGGTTCGCTCCAACTCCATCTCCCTGCCGATAAGCGGGTTGTGGCCTGCCAGATGGTCGTTGAGGCAGGTCACGTAGTTACGCCACGGTTCTGTTTTCTCTTGTTCATCGGGAGATGGCGTACCGCCTGCTTCTTCTGCCAGCTCCGCTTCTTCAAAAGCCTCCGCAAAATGTTCCTCTTTGCCTTGATAGAAAAATACAATGCCGCAGGCAAACCGGCGCTGGCTGTGCTCATAACTCCCATCTACATACGCAACCGCTCCCCGAGCCGTTTCTATCAGCCCTGTTGTGCAGGCAGCCTGCGAAACTGCACCGTCCATATATGCCTGCGCATCTGCTTTGGCTGTAAAACTTTTATATTCAGCACCGGAAAAACCCGCCACTTCTTTTTTGCATTCATCCCACGTTTCATAAATTCCCGGCCGATTGCCTCTGCGGACAGCATACCATTTTTTCTTTCCTGCCATATACATGCTCCTTCCGAATGAAAAAGCACCCTCGTTTGAAGGTGCTCACTGATCAGCTAAAAAAATACCACCACGACACTGCCGCCAACAGGAAACGGTAATACGCAAACGAAGCCAGCGTCGACTTATTAAGAAACTTCATGAACCATACGATCGAAATATAGGCCACAACAAACGCGGTAACAAATCCAATCGCAATCATCATAAAATCATCACCGGTCAAAAATTTAGCCGATTTCAATAAATCATAAGTACAAGCGATCAGCATGACCGGTACCGAAATGATAAAAGAAAATTCCGCCGCAGTTTTTCGGCTCAGTCCCAAAAACAATCCGCCGGCAATGGTGGAACCGCTCCGAGAAAATCCCGGCCACAGCGCCAGTATCTGAAACATTCCTACCCAAAATGCCTGCCGTACCGTCATCTTTTCTACATCATCACACCGTACCTTGCCTTCGCATAACTTTTCCGCAGCCAGCATAAACACGCCGCCGATAAGCAAGCCGATAATGACGGTAAACGTTGAAAACAAATATTCTTTAATCACACCATGCAAAATATACCCAATTCCCATAACCGGCACAATCCCTGCCGCTACATGAGTAAGCGACAGACCGCCGTCCCGCTTGAACCAATTCTCCCGTTTCAGCATACGCAGAAATTTTTCTTTGTACAAAATAAATACGGATAAAATAGCCCCCAGCTGAATAAATACCTCAAATACGCTGGCCCGGTCTCCAGTAAAACCTAAATAATGGCCGGCAATGATCATATGACCGGTCGATGATACGGGCAAAAATTCGGTCAGCCCTTCTATGATGCCCAATATCAGGGCAACAATTGAATCACTCATATGTATACGTTCTCCTTCTGTATCCAAAATTATCCTGCTCAAAAGAATACAAGTATTAACATATCATATAGCAAACATTGGCGCAATAATCTTTCCCTAAAAATTACCTATATTTTTCATAAGGATACCTATAGCAAAAACACCCTCCCCCTTTGTATTTCCCTTGTGGAAATTCTGCTATGCCTGCCGTATTCGGAAAAAAGATCAGAAATTTGGTTGACTAAGTTTTATAAACCATGATAAAATACATTGTATTGTGGAGACGTATCGAAGTGGTCATAACGAGGCTGACTCGAAATCAGTTGACGGGCAACCGTCCGTGGGTTCGAATCCCACCGTCTCCGCCAGCTAAAATCCGTCTAGTCTTTTGGTTTACACCACAGACCAGACGGATTTTTCTTTTGACATCAAAACTTCAATTACGAGTCCCTGTTATTCTGATGAAACATGAATAAAACCGGCTGCTGTCAAACTCTGCCAGCAGCCGGTTTTATTTATAGCATTCTTATTTTCGTACATACCGAAATCATTCCACCAATATCTCATTCGTGAAGAAGCTCTTAAGCCCCGTCTATCTGGAGCTCCGGTCTCTTTCAAAAAATCTTCTGATCTAATGCGCAGCACCTGTTTATTACCAGAAAAAACAAATGCGGCTGCCGATTGGCATATTAGGTATGATTGGTACGGAGATCTATCCCTTTACTTTTCTTACCACATCGATGATCGATCCATCGCGATATTCTACCAGCCCCACAATTTCCTCTTCTGTTTCTGCTGATTTGGCTTTTCCGCAGATTCGTTCTGCCAAATCAGCCATTTCATCAATCGACAATACTGGCAGCTTAGCTTTTTTAAATCGTTCTTCCAGTTCTGGCCGCCGTTTGTTAACAGCAATCCCATATTCTGTAACCAATACGTCTACCGTTTCTCCCGGTGTAGTAATTGTTTGTACCCGATCTTTCAGTACAGCCAGCCGGCTACGGGTAAGATTTGCCGTAATAATGGTCAGTGCCGCCCCAGCAGCCGCATCGCTGTGTCCGCCAGAACCGCCCATGATCATACCATCGGAACCGGTCAATACGTTTACATTAAAATCTTTATCAATTTCCGTCGCTCCCAATACCGCACAGTCAAGCTTATTTACAATACACCCACAATTATATGGACTTGCGTATACACCAGCGCTGACTTCCTGATGTGCTTCATTCTCTTTAATAGAACGAACCGCTTCCAAATCAAAACCCTGTACGTCCATAATATTGCGGAATAAACCTTCTTCATACATACTGACCAAATAGCCCGTAATACCGCCCATAACAAAACTGCCTTTTATTTCTTTCTTTTTCATGATCTTGCGCAGATAATAAGCAACTGCCAAAGACGCACCGCCAGCACCCGTTTGGAAGGAAAAACCGTCTTTAAGCAAGCCGGAAACTTCTATTGCTTTTGCCGCATAAGAAGCAATTTTTAATTGCACTGGATCTTTCGTTATCTTTGTCGTACCGGATACAATCCCTTTCGGATCTCCTATATAGTCTACTTTTACCACATAATCCACTCGTTCCTGAGAAATGGATATCGGAGTTAATGGATACGGCTCCAAATGATCGGTAACAGCTACCACCGTATCGGCATATTCTGCATCAGGAAACGCATATCCCAACGAACCGCAGGCCGTTTTTCCCTTTACACCGGTAAGATTACCATATTCATCCGCAGCCGGTGCCGCGATAAACGCTACGTCAATATGAAGCTGACCACATTCAATCGCTCTGGCTCTGCCGCCATGAGTTCTAAAGATAACAGGAGTTTTCAAAATTCCTTGTGAAATTGCTTTGGCCACCGGTCCAGCAACATAATTTGTTTCGATTCTGGTAACAACGCCATTTTCGATATGCCCAATTAAAGGTTCATGAACAGCAAATATCGAACTAGCTGCTAACGTAAGATTTTTTATTCCCATTCGAGCGGCTGTATCCAGTACCTGATTCAAAACACCGTCTCCATTGCGGAAATGATGGTGAAACCCTAACGTCATTCCATCTCGAATCGGAATTTTTTTGAATACACTCTCCAGGTCATTTTCCAGCTTTGTATCACCAGGTTTCATACACTTTACTTTTGGCGCTTGGCGGCACATGTCCGGCGGCGTTCCAAAAGCACCTTGAAAGATTTTTTTTATTTGTATGCCGTTTATTTCTTCTGGAATTTCTCGGCCTACTGCATTTTTCATACCAATTCCTCCTCTATTCTGCCAAATTCAATAACGCCGCTAAATCCATTGTCCGTTTAGCCCGAGCTACTACCGGCGCGTCAATCATTTTGCCATCTACAGCTATAACGCCAGTTCCTTTTTTCTTGCCTTCTTCTATTGCTAAAAGGACCCGATGTGCCCAATGTATTTCTTTTTCTGTAGGAGCATACGCCTCATGTATAGTATCAATCTGCCTTGGATTAATGGACAGCTTTCCTTTAAATCCCAACTGTTTTGCAAGAAGAGTGTCTTTTAGCAGCCCTTCCTCATCCTGTACATCGGTGAAAGGCGTATCGATACCATCAATCCCTGCAGCCGCTGCTGCATTCGCTAATATCGCTCTTGCCGTAAAAATTTCTGTTCCTTCTTTTGTTCTTGCTGTCCCCAGTGCTGCCGTATAATCTTCTGCCCCCAGACAAATAGCCACTACCCGTTCACTGGCTAATGCGATTTCCAAAGCGCGAGCTACGCCCATAGGTGTTTCCAGCAGCGGCATAACCATCACCGGTTTTTGGCCTTCCTGTTCAGCAGCCTTAATCAGTTCCACCTGCCGCTGTACTTCTTCCGCACTTTCTATTTTAGGCAGCATTAACGCATCTGGACCGCAAGGTACAATAGTTTTAATATCTTCTTCTCCGTTAGCTTCCATCGGATTAATACGCACAATTTTTTCACAAGTACCATACTCTACAGTTCGCAATGCCTTTGCAACTAGATACCGCGCTGCATCTTTTTCCAACGGCGATACTGCATCTTCTAAATCCAAGATAATTCCGTCAGCACCAAATACTCCTCCGGACTGTACGTTTCCAGGATTATTTCCTGGCAAAAATAACAATGACCGTCTCATGCTCTTTCCTCCTATATCAACTCTGCCCGTTTCAACGCTGTCAATACTCTGGCTTCTATCGTATATTCCAAAGCACCTTTATCCGAAGCGGTAACATATACATCATGTACACCCGATTGCCGACAAACTGCCGCAATCGTTTCTTTAATCATATCCCCAAACTGCGGGAGAACAATGCTGGACAGTGTAATGGCAATCCCCGTTCCCGCCGGCGCTTCTTCTACTGTAATAATAATGTCATTGGACTCTAATGTCCCAGCCTGACCTTTTTTCATTCTATTCACTCCTTATCCTAATACACGCATTAAAATCGTTGCTGCAATTACCGTACAAGCTCCGCCAAGACGAGTCGAGATCTGAGCAAACGGCATCAATTCCATTCGGTTGGCAGAAGAAAGGATCGCTACGTCTCCAGTGCCGCCCAATCCGCTGTGGCAAGCCGTTACTACTGCCGATTCGACTGGATACATGTTCATAAACCGCGCTGTAAAGAATCCAGAAGAAATCATGCCCGCTACTGTAGCCAAAATTGTAAAGACATAGGCAGGGGTAATAGAAGCGATCACATCCTGCCAAGGTGTATAAAGGACACCGACACCAACCAGCAGCGCCCAGGTCAAATTGCCAGAAATAAATTTATAGAGCTGATTGGCCCCCTGTTCCATTTGCGAAGGCATGATACCGATTGCCTTGATAACCGCAGCGCAAATAATCATCAGGATAGGAGCTGGAATTGGAATTACTAAACTTAGAACCCGAGCGCCTACATAGAAGCTGCATGCCAAAATCAGTCCAGCTCCCATCAATTTTATATCGATAGGCTGATCTGCGCTCTTTAATCCTGCTAATCCTAAATCGTCCCCTGATTTTACCAGTACACCATTACCGGAAAGCTCCGGCCGTTTATGTCCCAGTTTTTTCAAATAACCAGCCGTCATGATAGCAAATAAATTTCCCAACATTGCCGCCGGAACGAAATGTACAAGAAACTGATCAGGCGACTGATTCAAAATTTCGGAATACGCTACGGATAATGGAAGAATCCCCTCTCCTACACCACCAGACAAAATGGGAATAACGATAAAGAAAAACGCATGATAAGCATCCATGCCGCAAATTACTCCAGCAGCCGTCCCCGCAGCACAGGCCGTAACAGTACCGATGATAAGAGGAACAAACATGCGCACAAATCCTTGAATCAATACTTTTCGGATCATTCCAAGAATACTACCAACCACTAAACAGGAAATATAAAAATACAAGAAATTAGCACCTTTCGTAAATGCCGTAATCGCTTTTACCGCCGTCGGATTAATCAGTCCATAAAATACCATGCAGGATGGAACAAATATCGATAAGATAGCTGGCCCGCCAATATCTTTTAATATAGGAACTCGAAGACCGATATCCCCCAGCAGCATTCCCATAATCATCATGATTGCAATTCCGCCAATCATATCTGCCGGCAGCTGTCCATATACTGCGGCTGCTAATATAATAGCTGCCAATACTAGATACACAAGCAGGGGAAGCGGCCCAATCTTAAAGACCATCCACCAGCTTTCCGTTTTACTTTCTGTTGTCATACATAAAAACCCCTTTCAAATGATTTCTGTGCCTTCACTATACCATCATTCGAAAAGGGGTCATATAATCGGGAATATAAGTGAGATTTATGTAATTTACGAAATAACTTTAATGCCACTTGTTATACGTATACAGTTGTATTGGACGTCCTTTTGTACGATATGTCAATGTACCGTGAACAACTCCCATTTGCTCCAAATGATTCAAATACTTTCTCATAGAAATTCGGGATATTCCCACCACATCGGCAAGCTCCTGCGTACTAAAAGCCGCTTCCATTTTTTCTGCCGCACCCTGTACCCGCCGCAAAGTCTGCATTTCTATTCCTTTTGGAAGATCTCCCTGCCGTTCTGTCTTAGGCATAAACAAAGCAGTATCCAAAATAGACTGATCAATATCACTGTCATCTTCTAAAATTCGCCGCCGCTCTAAATAAGAAGTCAGTGCAATCTGAATCCGCTCAAAGGTAAATGGCTTAATAATATAATCAACTACCCCCAGACTCAATGCTTTGCGTACCTTCTCTTTCGACTGTGCTGCAGTAATCATCAATATGTCTATTTCAGGATATTTCTTTTTTACTTCCTGCAAAAAAGTTATCCCATCCATCTGCGGCATAAATACATCTAATAGAATTAATTCTACTTTCTGCCTTTCTAAAAAGGAAAATGCTTCCATCCCATTTTTTACTATTCCAACCAAACTCAGTCCAGCAACACGGCGCAAATATTCCCGATTAATTTCTGCTACCATGGGATCGTCCTCTACAATTAATACTTTTATCATTCCGTTTTCTCCTTTTCCAGACATAAGGTCACACAAAAAATGGTTCCGTTAGGCTCATTGGGCTGTATTCCCAATTTACCATTGAACCGTTTGACTGTTCTAGCTACTAAATACAATCCAAACCCACGGTTTTTTCCTTTAGTGGAAAAACCCTTTTTTAATACATCATGGATATCTCCCTGCAATCCGCATCCCATATCCGCTACCTCAATCTTCCAAGTTGCACTATCTCCCATCACATACAGCCGCACCTGTTTACATGCAGAGAACTGTACAGCTTCCATTGCATTATCCAGCAGATTTCCTAAAATCGTAACCATAGCATTTTGTAATCCTTCATCACTGATCTCTGGAATATACATATTTTTATCAAAAATTAATTCAACTCCCAGTTCTCTGCTTCGGCTTCGTTTGCTCTGCAAAAACGCAGATACTACCGGGTCTTTTACCTGCACATTGAGTTCTTTAAACTCCGACTCATTGGTCAGCGATAGATGCCGGATATACGCCGCTAATTTATCGTATTCTTCATTCAATGCTAATCCGCTGATAACATGGAGTGTATTCCGATATTCATGTGCTCTTGCCCGCAGTGCTTCTACATAATTTTTTACGCCAGTCAACTCTTCCGACAGCGCTTTTACATCGTTTAAATCTCGAAATGTAGCAATAGCCCCTACGATCTTTCCCTCGACGATCAATGGAACCCGATTCGTTAAAATTGTCTTGTTATTAACTTTTTGTTCTTGGTTCAGCTCTGATTTTCCAGTCAAGACAATATCCATCATCCGTGTATGCGGTATCACTTTATTAGCCTGCTTGCCAACCAGATTGTCCGTAATCCCAGCCTGTTCCAGTATGCGCTTGGCTTCGTCATTTACAATTTTTAAAAATCCATTCTGATCAATCACCAAAATACCTTCACATACAGATTGGATAATTGTATTTCGTTCTACAGTCATCTGGGCTAATGCCTGCGGCTCCATTCCGAGCAAAGATTTCTTGATTTTATTTGCAACAAGCAGCGTTACACTAAGTCCAATCGCAAATACAAACACCAAAGCGCCCAGCATCTGCATATTTCTCTTATGAATCGCTGCTTCCACTTCTTCCATTGATACCCCTGTTACTACTGCGCCTACTTGAACTCCCTCATGAAATATTGGACAAAACGCCCTAATTGATTTTCCCCGGCTGCCTTGCGCAACAGAAATATATTCTTCCCCTTCCAGGGCTCGGCGTTCATCATTTCCTTCAATATGTTGTCCTATTTTCTGTACATCTGGATGAGAGATCCGAATTCCATCATTTTTAAATACCACAACAAAATCGACTTCAGCCTCTATCCGAAGCTGTTCTGCCAATTCCTGTATGTTTTCATATTTCTCTGGATTTTCTATCCAGTTTGGAATCTTAGTTGACAATGCAATTACCCGGGATATAGACCGAGCCCGGTTCGCCACCTCTTCGCGCACATACATATCTTCATTTTCCTGCAAAACTGCATACATCACTGAAAGCAGCAGCATCAGCAGCGTCATCACTAACACCACTAATTTTGTTCGTAATTGCATACTACACCATCCATTATCTTTGTTTTCTCAATTAATTTTACCATATATAATAATTTTTGTTTGATTTACGTAACTTATGTAAATGACAAGAGTATCTATCAGCAGTGTATACTAAAATAAATCTTGATTAGAAGGAGAACATATCATGACAACACTCCGCTATATTTCTTTATCTAATCCTTATGAATATACACAACTGCTGAATTTTTTATCTGCTCATCACCTTACATACGATAAAGAAGCCATTGACTGTTGTTTAGGCATCTATGATGATACCGATGAACTGTTGGCAACCGCTTCGCTATCTGGCTATGTAATCCGTAATGTCGCCGTATCCCCGCACTGCCAAGGAGAGGGACTCGTGAACACATTGCTTTCTGAATTACTGGCTTTCGGCGCTTCCCGCGGTATTTTTTATTTCCAACTCTTTACTAAGCCGCAATATATCTATGCTTTTACTGATATTGGATTTCGCTTACTAGCTAAAACGGAGTATGCAGCACTATTAGAGTTTGGCAGCTTAACGCCGCAGCAGTGGGGCCAGCGCCAAATGCAAACCTATTCTATTGATCCAAATAGAGCACATGCTGCAGTCGTCATGAATGCAAATCCATTTACCTGCGGACACCAATATTTGCTGGAGGAAGTTTGTCAAAAAGAATCGTCTGTTCTGCTCTTTATCGTAGAAGAAAACCGTTCTGCGCTGCCTTTTTCCATTCGCTTAGATCTTGTTAAACGGGGAACAGCGCATCTATCGAATCTTACTATTTGTCCAAGCGGCCCCTATATAATCTCACAAGGAACTTTCCCTTCTTACTTTTTGAAAAAAGAAGAAGCTCTATTCGCCCAAACATCTCTGGATGCAGAAATTTTCGGTTCTCAAATCGCTCCCCTCTTTCATATTCAAAAGCGATATGTCGGAACAGAACCGACGGATAAAGTTACAGCCGTCTATAATCATTCACTGCGCTCTATCTTATCCTCTCACCAGATCTCTCTTTATGAGCTCAAACGAAAAGAGCTGAATGGAACAGCTATTTCAGCTTCTGTTGTACGCCAATTATGGCTAGAACAAAACTGGCAGGCAATCGTTCCGTTAGTTCCCGCTGCAACATTAGAATTCCTACAGTCTTCGCAAGGCGAAGCACTGCGGCAATACTTGATAAAGGACCGATAATACCATGATTCATACCGCTTCTATACTAGACTCCCGCGAGCGCCATGTAAAACGGCGTTTTTGCATGCATGATGCTTATCCTAATCACACCATCATTCAACTAACTCTATCTATTCCAGGGGCAATTAAAGATTCCTTTCTGCTAAGAGAGTTATTCAAAGAAGGAATTACGCAGCTTCATCAAGCCTTTCCTTCCATTGCTATGGAAGAACTTTATTTCGATCCCACAGGCCCGCAAGGGCTTCTGGCGCTCCATACCGATTCCGCTTACTCTATCAAAGAGCGAGCCTGCCAAATTGAAACTGCCTATCCATATGCCCGCCTTTTCGATATAGATATATATGACTCGAATCGCCAGACTATTTCCTCGCCTTATCGAAAACAAGGCCGCACCTGTCTATTATGTAATCATAACGCGGTCGTCTGCATGCGGCTGCGGAAACATTCTGCCGCCGAGCTGCAAAATAAAATCCAAGAACTTTTAACGGAGTTTAAAGTTGAAAAAACAAAAGCCTTATCTTCTCAAGCTATCGCCATAGGGGCTCTTGCAACTGAAGCCGCGTTATTCGAAGCAGCAGCTTTTCCTTCACCCGGTCTAGTAGACCCGATTCATTCCGGCTCTCATACCGATATGGATTTTTTCACCTTTTTATCCAGCAGCGCAGCGCTTTCTCACTATTTTTCCCGTTTTTTTCAAGCAGGAGCTCAACATGCTGAACCTCTGCCTACACTCTTTCCTACACTTCGAATCCTCGGGCAGCAAGCAGAAAATGCTATGTTCCAGTCTACTCAACAAATTAATACTCATAAAGGACTTATCTTTTCCATGGCTTTACTTTTAGGAACAGCTGGATATCTTTCCCGGCAGACAACACAGCTCTCCTCTTCCTTGATTTTAAAAGAGCTCCCTTTTCTTACCCAAAACCTCACGAAAGAGTTAGCTGTCCCTAACCAAAAGCCAACAGCCGGTCAACGCTTTTTTCAAATTTATGGCATTACCGGAATTCGAGGAGAAGCAGAAAATGGTTTTCCATCTATTCGGCTGAAGGGGCTCCCTACTTTATCAGCAGCACTGCATAGCGGCATACCGCTTCGCAAAGCTTTGCTTAAAACATTGTTTTCCCTGATGTCCGTCGTAGAGGATACAGCTATACTCAATCGTCAGCCCACACTCTCCACTCTGCGGGAAGTACAGTCGACCGCCGCCAAAGTAATCCAACAGGGGCTATTCGAATCTGACGACTGGGAAAAACAGCTATGGAACATTGACCGAGAGTTTACCGCTCAGCGACTTTCTCCTGGAGGTTCTGCGGACATGCTGAGCCTTACCTATTTTCTTTATAAATTGGATCATAGCACCACATTCTAAAACAATATATCCATAAACTCTCTTTTCCTTTATCTAGATACCTCCTCCATTTGAGTTTGATATGTTTTCTTCTCATGATATGATATAAAAAGAAAACTTTATCTACTGTGAAAGAGGTGTCCCATGAATCCTATTACGGAATGTTCCCCCACAAGAAATCCAAAAGAAAAAGGTTCCCGTTTTGAAGGCGGCGTTCTTATGTTTATTCTCTATGTTCTTCTTTATATGTTAGTTCTCGCCATTACCGTCGGGCTGGCTGTTCCCTGGGTTGAAACAGCCATGCAGCGTTGGATTTGCCGCAACACGATTATTGACGGACGCCGGCTGTATTTTGACGGAACCGGTCTGCAATTATTTGGCAGTTATATCAAATGGTGGTTTTTCACACTCATTACATTCGGCATCTATTCTTTATGGCTGTTCAATAAAATGCAGCAATGGAAAACTAAACACACTCATTTCGAATAAATAAAAAACCTGGCTAATTGCCAGGTTTTTTATTTATTCACCCTAATCCCTCTTCTTATTTATGCTTTATTTCCTTCTATATCATTTCCAGTCTTTCCTTCGCTGGCACTAACCGCGATCGTAACTGCCGCGTCTCCAGTAATATTGAGGCACGTCCGGATCATATCCAGTACACGGTCAATCCCTGCAACCAGAGCCAATCCTTCCATCGGCAGCCCTACAGTCTGCAATACGAGCGCCAGCATGATGACACCGGCACCCGGAACGCCTGCCGTTCCCACCGAGGCCAAAGTACCGGTCAGCACAATCATCAGCATTTGCCCTGCCGTCAAATCAATCCCATACACATTGGCAATAAAAATAGCACAAACACCTTGGTAAATTGCAGTCCCATCCATATTGATCGTTGCGCCCAACGGCAGCACAAAACTTGCGATAGACTTATCTGCTCCCAGTTTTTCTTCACAGTTCTTCATATTGATTGGCAAGGAAGCTGCAGAACTGCATGTAGTAAATCCCATCAGCATCGTTTCCGATATACCTTTGAAAAATTTTACAGGGCTCATTTTTCCTATAGCCGATACAATAGAAGAATATACCAGAACAGCATGCAGTATGCAGCCTAAATAGACCGTCCCTATAACCGATAACAGCGGCAGTAATACGCGCGGTCCATTTGCAGCTACTACCGGAACCAATAAAGCAAACACACCATATGGAGCTAATTCCATAATCATGGCAATCAACTTATAGCTGACTTCTGCAAGAGAGTCAAATACCTGCAGCAATGGCTCCCCTTTCTTTCCTACCGCGGTGATTCCAATTCCCAGGGCCAGCGCAAAAATAATCAGAGGAAGCATATCCGCTTTAGCCATAACCATTACTGGATTTGCAGGAATCATGCCAACCAATACTTCCATAAATCCCGGAGCCGCTTTCACTTCAGGCGCTTTCTCTGCTGCAAGATGCATTCCTATCCCCGGCTGCAGCACAGAAGCCAATGCAAGCGCAATTACTAACGCAACAGCAGTAGTACACATATAAAGCAGCACTACTTTTACGCCAATTCTTCCCAATTTTTTTGTATCCCCTAAACTAGCAACACCGCATACCAAGGACGCCAAGACTACCGGTACGATAATCATCTTAATTAAATTAATAAACATGGTTCCCAAGGGAGCCAAATACATCTTTAGCCACGGTAAATGCTCTTCCCCCAACAGCAGCCCAGCACATACAGATATCAACAACGAAATAAAAATTTTAATAGACAGATTCATTCATAATCTCCCCCTCGGTTAGTTTATAATTTCGAAATATTTTTTATCTAATTTTATTAAATAAAAATATATTGACAATGGCAATGAAAAGAATCTATAAGATATTCATCTTGGGATGTCTCGCTCTGATG
>OHAY01002854.1_pt1 | contig 12865 bp, 13 predicted proteins | sample 1577191 | NCBI WGS metagenome assembly OHAY01 (sample SAMEA3541504, study PRJEB24748) | human gut metagenome | biome: human gut; feature: human-associated habitat; material: faeces | place: China | collected 2012 | reverse complement strand
AAGAAAGGAGAAGTATATTGTAGATGACCAGTTAGATGGGTCAATTACAATATACTAGGAATATATAAATAAAAATTTTGAAAAGGGAGAATTTTTATTGGTTCATTCCATGCGCTTTGAGAATTATGGTTGCTATGGTGATTTTGGACGATATGTATTCGAAAGAGCATTGAATTCGTTTGAAATAAATCATGACATGGTTTTCAAATATTTATTGTCATTTATTTTAAACAATTTAGGTTATTCTAATACATTATTTGGTGAATATGATTTAAATGTGGAGCAAAATAATTTGACTCGATTGAATAATCCTAAAGTAGAAAGAATTGGAAAAAAATATCAATGGATTGCTGTGAATCATATTTTAGCTAGAGTTTCAGATCATAATAGAAAATTTTATATATATTCATTACACAAAAAATTTGATGAATATACAGGTCCTTGGGATCCTTTTATACGAGATTTTGATCCGTCTTTAAACAAGAGTAATTTTAATAGAAATGAATTACCAAATTTCAATGATATTTATATTAAACAATGTGAATTTAGTAAAGAAATTGAAATTTCTTCAAATTGTGAAGATGAAAAAAGTAAATGGCTAAAAGAAGATTCAAAGTTTTTTCAGTTAGAAAAAACCAATTTGATAATCTAAGATTCTAAAGGTATCGAATGGATTGAATTAACTAAAAATGTTGAAATAAAAAATGAGTTTGTTTCTATGTGGAATTCGTTTCACGGTTTCTTTGTAGATAATAATCAGAAAGACATAGTTTTGAACTATTTGAGCAAAAATCGAGAAGCTATTGATGATAACATAAAGAATATTATTGAAACAAATGAAATATATTTTCGTGAGTATCCATGGGCAAAAAGTTGTAAAGACTTGAAAAAATCTTTATGCTTTGAATTGTGTGAAAAAATAGAAAGCAAAGAGTTACCTTTAGAGGAAACAAATCTTGATTTATTGTTAAAAGAATATGGAGGTAATTCGATAAAATACAATGATTATGTTTATGAAAATAAAATCGTGGAAATAGAAAGTTCTTATCTTATATTGAATTGGAGCGCGGAATATGATGCAACAATAAAAGAATCAATGTTTTTCAGAGTCCCAAGTTCAAAAATAATTAAACAGATGAAATTAGTATATGGAAAATATGATGGCGTGTTTTATGAGGGTAAGAATCAGATTGCTGTTTTTGACACGCATTTAACAGATGATATAGGATTAATTATACGCAAAGATATTCTTGATGAATATTTGAGTAAAAACAATTATCATTTTGTGTGGTTATCAAATGCAAGTAAAGAAATTCGTGATGACAAATCATGTATAAATAAATATAGTGATTGGACTGGTGTGTATTCTTATGAAGGACATGAAGTTCAAGGTGATTTAGGGATTACGGATATTAGAAAATAGTTGATTTATAATTATTTAATTATGCATTGTGATTATCATAAATGAATAAAATTATAACCTTTTACAAATGTTTTAATGAATACAAGGCATATTTATGGTATATTTATTATGCTTTGTTTTTATAGAGAGGAAGGTCTTTTATGACGAACAGTAGATTGGATCGTACACCAAATAGTGATGTACGTGAAATGGAAGAGATTGATTTATTAGAGTTATTTCGTGCTATTTTGAAATATATTAAATTAATTATTGTATTATGTATTGTATTTGGTGCTGGTGGTTTTTTTGGAACTAAGTTTTTGATTACACCAACATATACAGCTAGAACATCGATTTATTTAACTCCACAGATTAATGATACGGGTTCTTTGGATTATAATTCACAGATGGCGAATAGTAAATTGGTCACAAACGTAGTGAATTTAATGACGCAGAATAATATTATGTCTGAAGTGGCTAAAGATGTGGGGTTAGAGAATGCTTCTAGTGTTAAGAAATGCATTAGTGTTACAAATGAATCGAATACAGAAATTATTACTGTAACAGCTACAACTACAGATCCTAAGTTATCTAAGGATATCGCAAATGATACAGTAGATACTTTCATTAATACGATGCAGAAGAATTTGAATGTTCGTAATATTGAAATAGTAGATAAGGCTAAATTATCTTATATTCCTAGTGGACCAAACATTAAAAAGAATACGATGATGGCTTCTTTAGTTGGTGGTGTTATCGGTGTTGGTTATGCTGTATTAAAGTTCTTGTTGGATAATCGTTTGCGTACAAAAGAAGAGGCAGAGAAATACTTGGGTATTCCTGTTTTTGCTGAATTCCCTGAAGTATAATGGAGAAGTTTATAGATATTCACTCACATATCGCTTGGAATATTGATGATGGTATGCCTTCTATGGAGGACGCGAATTGTTCGTTACATGATTCGTATCGTGATGGTATTGTTGGTATTTGTAGTACACCCCACATTATTCCAGGACAATACGATGCTTCTATTCATAATGAAATTGTTTCTCGTCAGATGGATTTAAGAAATATGAGTTCCATCCCAATTTATTTTGGTGGGGAAGTCATGATGAATAGTGAGTTTATTAATGGCTTAGATATGGAAATATATCCTACGTTAAATGGTTCGCGTTATATGCTTGTAGAGTACAATGTTCTTCGTGATATTCATTCCATTGAGTATCGAGATGATTGCTTATATGAGTTAAAGGTTCGTGGTTTTATTCCTGTTATAGCGCATATTGAGCGTTATTTTCATTCTGAATTGGATTATTCTATTATTAATCATTGGATTGATATGGGTTGTGTATTACAAATCAATCGTACATCTATTTTAGGAATGCATGGCAAACAGATTCAGAAGAATGCATTGGCATTATTAGATGATGGATATTGTGATGTGATTGCGACGGATACACATAGAGCGAGTGGATCACGTATTTCTATGTTGAGTGATGTATACTCAGTAGTAGGTAAGCGTATTGGGTTTGATAATGCAGATATTTTGATGTATACAAATCCTAAGCGTATTTTAGAAGATAAGGATATTTTAAATATAGAGGTTGTAAAGAAAAAGAAGCGTTTTAGCTTCTTTAGGAGATAAAAATGGCAAGAAAGAAAAGAAATCAGTTTGATGTTGATGAGATTTATCGTAATTTGCGTACAAATATAGAGTTTAGCCAGATGGATGATGAGATTCAAGTAATCAGTGTGGCAAGTACTATTCCTAATGAAGGAAAGAGTTCAGTGGCTTGTAACTTGGCTCGTATTATGGCAGCTAAATATAAAAATGTTTTATTGATAGATTGTGATTTAAGAAAACCTTCGGTTCATAAGATGATGAAAGTTTCAAATCGTTCTGGATTGACAAATATTATTGCACAATTTCAAGATGGCTTAAGTGTTAATTCTTATGAAGGAGTACAACAAGTTGTATTTGAGGGTGGACAAAACTTAACGGTGATTACAGCTGGTCATAGAGTACCAAATCCTAGTGAAGTATTGGGTTCAAAAAGAATGGGTCGTTTTTTGGAACAGTCTAGAAAAGAATTTAGTTATATTATTATTGATTCACCACCAGTAGCTGTAGCTTCAGAGACAATTCCTTTATGTAACTTAAGTGATGGTGTACTTTATGTAGTTGATGCGAAGAATGCGGATAAGCGTAGAGTAAAGATGGCTATCAATGACTTAAAGCGTAATGGTGGTAATGTGATTGGTTTAGTGATGAATAAAGTGGATATGAGTGATGAAAAGCGTTATGGCTACGGCTATGGCTATGGTTATGGAGGAGAGAATGATGGCAAGAAGAAATAGTTTATTGCTAATTGTGGCATTTGGCCTTCTTCTAACGGGTTGTAGCAAGTCTGGTTTAGAAATTACTAAGAATGACATTTTAGAAGTAGCTAGAGATGATGCGAATGCTTCTAAAAAAGATTGTGAAAATGTAGCTATCAAAGAAGAAAAAGGAGTCTACATTGTTTCTTTTAACACATCTGGTGGATCTTATGAGTATAAGATTGGTAAAGATGGTATTATACAAGAACGTAATTATAAAAGAAGCAATAGTGAAGAAGTTTCTACGACTGAACCTGTAGAGGAAAGGAAGGAAGAAACAAAAAAAGAAGAACCAACTTCATTTGATGAAAACCAACAACAAGCTATTAATGTGGCTTTAGCTAATGCAGGACTTGGACAAGAAGATGTTGCGGATGTTGATTGTACTTTAGATAAAGCAAGTCAAAAATATACAGTTACTTTTACATTCCAAGATATTCATAATACTTGTGTAGTGGATGCAGCGACGTTTGTTGTGTTATCTTCTATTCAAGGATAATTCAAAATGATACCTTCTATATGGAAGGTATTTTATTTCATTAGAAATGTTGGTTGACTCTAAATGTTTGGAGTTGTAAAATACAAAAGTGCTTTGATAAGTTTAAAGCATTTTACTTAAGGAGATTGAATATGATTCGTTTGGAAACACATTGTCATACTAAATATTCTAAAGACAGTATGCTTCCATTCTCGTTATTATATTTAAAATGTAGGTTATGTCATATTGATTGGATTGCCATTACAGAACATAATAACATTCAAGGAGCCGTTGAATTCAAAAAGTATTGTGAAAAGAAAAAAGGTAAGCTTCATGTTATAATTGGTGAAGAGATTATGACGCTTGATGGCGAAGTTATTGGTTTATTTCTTAAGGAGGAAATACCAGCTGGTTTGTCTTGTGATGAAACAATTACACGAATTCAAAAACAAGGTGGTATTGTATATGTTCCTCATCCGTATGATGAAAAACGTGCTAAGACAGTACTTAAAGAAGAGTGTATTAAAAAGAATGCATTTAGAATTGATTGTATTGAGTGTTATAATGGGCGTAACATTTCAGATACATATGAAATGAAACAAACTGAAATTGTAGATAAATATAGCTTAAATTTTGTGATTGGTTCGGATGCTCATACTGTATGGGAGATTGGTAGAAATTACATGATGGTGAATTGTATACCGGATTCACCTGAAACTTTTAAACAGGCAATCAAGTGTGCTACTTTTCACAAGAGGAAGTGCTTAAAATTTAGCCACAAAATAACCAAGATGGTTAAGTTGCTTCGAATGTTAAAGAAGGGAAACTTCAATGAAATATATAGAATTATCAAGAAAAGATTTGGAAGAACAGTGTAATCACTGGGCTAATGAAATAAAAAAATCTTATCAACCAGATCTTATTGTATATGTAGCTAAGGCTGGGTATTTAATAGGGAAAGAAATGAAAAATGTATTTAATGTACCATTGGTTGGTATTAGTGCGACTCGTGAAGGAAATGCATTAAAAGAAGTTGTAGGTTCTATTGTAAGTCTTATGCCTAATTTTGTTCGTAATATTTTAATTTCATTAGAACTAAAGTCAGATACACATAGCAAGAATACGGAAAGAAAAATTCATTATCATGAAGGTTTAGAAAAGATGAAATCTCAGAATATTCAACGCATTCTAGTTGTGGATGATTCGGTAGATACAGGACATTCTATGAAACAAGTAGTAGATGCCATTTCTTCTGGGTTTAATAATGCAGAAATCAAAATTGCAGGATTAAATGTATGGGATAAGAGTCGTTGTATTATCAATACGGATTTTGCTCTTTACAAAGATACAGTGATTAAAACTCCAATGTCCAAAGATTCGAAAGAATACAAAGAATTTATGAAAATTTATAATAGTGAAACTGACAATGGAACACTCTAAGAAAAGTACAATTTGTTCTTTTCTTTTTTTTTTAGTACAATATTAAGGACGTTTATATATGGAGTGAAATAGTTATGTCAAAAATAGGAACTTTAAAGATCACTATTGAATTTATATTTTATTGGATCTTGATTAATTTTTTACAAGAAATAAATGTATTACGTTTTTATGGAGAATATACAATCAAGTTATGTGCATTATATTTCTTGATGCAGTTATTGATTGGGCGTTATCAAGGAAAAGTATTATTAATGTATGATGAGATTCGTTTATTGATTTTAAGTCATATAGGTTTTTTCTTTGGTAGCTTTTTGATTTTTCCATTCTATTCATGGACTGTACGTAAAATATATGGATTTCTTTTATTAACACTTGTTTTATTTGTCTTTGCAGGTTTTAATTCAAGATACTCACATAAATGGTTTAGAAAAAAATATAAACATAATACTTTAATTGTGGGTGTGGGTCATACAGCTGCTCAACTTGCCTTTGTTTGTAGAGGGAATAGCTATTCCTTGCTAGATGTACAAGGATATGTAAACTGTAAGGCTTATGGAATTAATCAAGAACAAGTTGTTTCCAAAAAGAAAACAATTGGTTTAGAAGAGGTGGATTCATTTATTGAATCACATAATATTGATACTGTATTAATTGCGATTCCTGAATTGAAACAGAAAAATTTGAATTCATTATTTGAATTATTTAAGAACAAAGTAAATGTGATTAAGTATTTACCACAAGTGAATGGTCTAGTAACGTTTGATACTAAGGTTGAAGACTTTGATGGTATTTTAATGATTTCAAATTCTCGTGGTGTAAATCAAATTGGATCTTATATTTTAAAACGTCTTATGGATATTTGTGCTGGACTATGCGGAATCTTAATTTTGATTCCATTAACTGTTTTTGTATTTGTGAAAAACCGTAAAGAAGGAGATAAGGGGCCTATTTTCTTTACACAAAATCGAATTGGTAAGGATGGCAAAGAATTTAAGATGTATAAGTATCGAACTATGGTGCTTGGTGCAGATAAGATTCTTGAAGAATTAATGGAAAAGGATCCGGCTATTCGTGAAGAATATACGAAGAATAAAAAATTGGCAAATGATCCTCGTATTACTAGTGCAGGTAAATTCTTACGTGAAAAGAGTTTGGATGAATTTCCACAATTCATTAACGTTTTACTTGGTCAAATGTCTTTGATAGGTCCTCGACCTTACTTGCCACGTGAAAAAGAAGATATGGGACAATATTATGATGATGTTGTCGCATGTAAACCGGGTATTACAGGCATGTGGCAAAGTCATGGTCGTAGTGATGTGGACTTTGACCACCGCTTAGTTTTAGATGAATATTATTATCGCAACTGGTCATTCTGGTTGGATGTAACATTATTATTTAAAACAGTTAAGCAAGTTTTTTATGGAAGAGGAGCTGTATAAGCATGAAAGAACAAAATAAAGTTTTAAGAGGAATTGGAATTGTATTATCTATTCTGTTAGTTGTAGCATCATTTTATCTTTTATATCAATTGATTAAAATTAATGTCTTACCAACTAAATTATTATTCTTGATCACAATAGTATTTGTATTGTTAGATGCGATATTTGCGTTATTGTTGTGTTATTATACTAGAGCAATTGTTTCAAAAATAATTTGTGTTGTTATTACTTTAGTACTTATATTTGGTTCTTGTATGGGTGGTTATTATATTTCGAAAACAGGAAGTTTATTGACAAACATTACCAATGTTACGAAACATGCGAAAAATACGGTAAGTGTAGTAGTTAAACAATCAAGTGATATAAAGAATAAATCACAATTAAATGGTTTATCAGTTGGTACATTGCGTACAATTGGTACACAAGGAGCATCTAAGGCTTTAAAAGAATTAAGTAAAGATGGTATTGTGATGAATCAAAGTGAATATGATAGTTTAAGTGCTATGTTAGAAGCTTTCTATAATGGAGAAGTGGATTCAATTATTATTAATGAATCGAGTCGTAGTCAAATCTTAGATATGGAAAGCTATGCGGATTTTGATAATAATACAAGAGTTGTTTATCAAACTTCTTACAAAGTAGAAAATACAGACAAGGCAAATGCGGTAAGTGATATTACTTCAAAACCATTTAATGTATTAATTTCAGGATCGGATACGCGTGGTGGATTTGATGAAAATGGTCGTAGTGATGTGATTATGGTAGCTACTATCAATCCTAAGACAAGTACGATATTATTGACTTCTGTACCTCGTGACTTTTATGTAACTACCGCTTGTGATGCGGCAGATGGTTGTATGCAAGGGGCATTAGACAAAATTACACATACGGGTATTCATGGTACAAATACTACAAAACGTACAGTAGAGCAATTGTTAGGGATTGAAATCAATTATACATTTAAAGTAGGGTTTGATGCAGTTACTGAGTTAGTTGATGCAGTTGGCGGAGTGGATGTAACTGTTGCTCCTGGATATGCAGTTAATAACTTTAATGCTTTATCAGGCTTTAGTGTTCATGAAGGGATAAATCATTTAAATGGAGAACAAGCTCTTGCGTTTGCACGTGAACGTTATGCATACACAGAAGGAGATCGACAGCGTACAAAGAATCAACAGTTAGTTTTGATGGGAATTGTTGATAAAATTACAAGCCCTTCAATTGTTCAAAACTATTCGTCTATAATGGATGCAATGTCTAATACATTCTCAACTACAATGTCTAGTAGTGAGATTTCGGATTTAATTAAATATCAAATTAACAACAATCCAAAATGGAAGATGGAACAATATATGGTGGATGGAACAGGGGATACATTAATGTGTGCTGAACTTGGTGATGCAGCTAGTGTCATGGTTCCAGATCAAAGTACAGTAAAATTGGCTAAGGATAAAATTAATGCGGTATTAGCTGGAAAATCAGCGGATGATGTAAAGTAATATAATTGGGATAGGTTTGCCTATCCCTTTTTTTTGTAGTATGATGGATAGGTCTAAGGAGAGTTTAATATGCAAAAAAATAAAAAGAAACCAAATAGGGTAGGAAAGGTATTTGGAGTCATCTTTTCTATTTTATTAGTTGCTGCAACAATGTACTTGTTGTTTAATTTAGTAAAATTAAATGTTTTACCAACAAAAATATTATTTTTAGTAACAGTTGTATTTGTACTTTTAGATTTAATTTTCATCTTATTATTGTGTTTTGCCACAAAGGGTGCTGTGTCTAAAATTATTTGTATTATCTTTACAATAACTATTGCGTTAGGTTCATGTATGGGTGGATATTATATTTCTAAAACGGGTAGCTTACTTTCAAATATGACGACTGTATCTTCTAACTCAAAAACAACTGTGAGTGTAGTTGTTAAGAAATCAAGTGATTTGAAAAAGAAAAATGATTTAGCAGGACATAGTGTCGGTGTACTACAAAATATTGGTACAGTTGGATCAAACAAAGTATTAAAGGATTTAAGTAAATCTGGTATTGAAATGAACCAAACACCATATGAAAGTATGACGGATATGCTAGCTGCTTTCTATAATGGTGAAGTAGATTCAATTATCATTAATGAATCAAGCCGTGATCAAATTACAGATATCGAAGAATATGCTGAATTTGATAATAACACTCGTGTTGTTTATCAAACTAGCTATGAAGTAGAGAATACGGATAAGGCAAATGCAGTAAGTAATATTACTACAACTCCATTTAATGTGTTAATTTCTGGTTCAGATACTCGTGGTGGATTTAATGAAAATGGACGCAGTGATGTTATTATGGTGGCCACTGTAAATCCAAAAACAAATACTATTCTATTGACTTCAATTCCTCGTGACTTTTATGTCGAAACAGCTTGTGATGCAGCAGATGGATGTCAACAGGGTGCATTGGATAAGATTACTCATACAGGTATTCATGGTACAAATACAACTAAGCGTACTGTAGAAAAATTATTGGGTATTGAAATAAACTATACATTCAAAGTTGGCTTTGATACAGTGACTGACATTGTTGATGCGGTTGGTGGTGTTGATGTAAATGTAGAACCTGGATATGAATGTAGTAATTTCTTACATGCTCCAGGACTTAGTGTACATGCAGGTGTGAACCACTTGAATGGTGAACAAGCGTTAGGATATGCTCGTGAGCGTTATGCATATAGTGAAGGGGATCGTCAACGTACAAAGAATCAACAACAAGTGTTAATGGGAATCGTTGATAAGGTTACGAGTCCTGCTATTGTAACCAACTATGCTTCAATTATGGATAGTATGACCAATACTTTCTCAACAACGATGTCAAATGATGAAATTACTAATTTAATTAAATATCAATTGAACAAAAATCCGAAATGGAAAATTGAACAATCTATGGTTGATGGTACTGGAGATACACAAATGTGTGCAGAACTTGGAAATGCTGCTTATGTAATGGTTCCAGATGAAAGTACAGTTACAAAGGCAATAAACAAAATTAATGCTGTTATGGAAGGAAAATCAGCAGATGATGTAGAGTAAGGAATAATCCCTTACTCTTTTTTACATTATAGGTATATAATCTAATTGTGAGGTGTTATTATAATGGAAACTTCTGATTATATACAAAATAGAATAAATACTAATATTCGTCACTTTGAGGAATTGAGTAAAAAGTATCATCGATGCCATGTAGGATTTATGATTGCTGTGTTTAGTTGTTTGATTGGAGTAGTTATATTAAGTGTTATTTATTTGATCGTTCCTGTTGTTTGGTTAATTCTTTCAGCATGTGTATTGGTATTAGCAGGTCTATTCTTATTATTCTTTGATGTATTAAACAATTATTCTTCTAAGTCATTGGAATATAAGTATAAGGCTAATCTGTTGAGTTATGAGAAAAATCTATATCAGGCTAAAGAGAGTGGATTTAAAGGTTTTGCGTTTCGTTGTGAAAGATTTATGGAGTGATTATGGTGGTTATAACAACCACCATTTTGTATGCAGATTTGCCAATTGTAAGAATTTTATTATATAATATGAAATTGTGAGCTATATAAGATTTATAGGAGATTATTATTATGCCTAAAAAGAATGTTAAACTTTCACAGAATGTGAATGGTAATGGTAAAAAGAAAAAGAAGAAAAATAAACGACCAATCAGCAAATTCATGACATTATTCATGATTGTTTGTTTGGCTTTATTGATTTTTCAAATTATAAAATTAAATTTATTACCTGCAAAATTAATAGTATTAGTTTCATTGGTAATGATTATTTTATGTTTGATTATTTTATTAATATTACACTTTAAAGCTAAAAAGTTTTTGCCAAGAATATTAGCAGGGTTCGTTGCACTTTGCATGTGTGTGGGTCTAGCTTATGGTAACTATTTTATTTATAAAACAGATAATACGTTTGATGTAGTTACAAGTCTTGCGGATAGTAAGGCAACAACAACTTCAATTGTTGTTTTAAAGAGTTCATCTATAAAAAAAGAGTCGGGTTTAAAGGGCAAAAAGATTGGTACGATTCTTGATATGGATAAAAAACCTACTAAACGTATGTTAGATGATTTAAACAAGGATAATATCAAGTATACTACTAAGGATTATTCAAATTTAGATGAATTAATGGAAGCTTTTTATAGTGGTGAGGTAGATGCGATTTGTTTAAACGAAAAGTATAGAGATATTCTTCATGAAACACAAGCATATTTTACTTTTCAAACGGATACTCGTATCGTTCATCAAAATGTGCATTATACAAAGGTAGAAAAGAATGATAATCCAAGTGATCCTGTTAATGATATTTCTAAGGATGCATTTACAGTCTTAGTTAGTGGTAATGATTCTTATGGCACTTTACAAGATTCAAATACGAGAAGTGATGCCAACTTATTACTTACTGTAAATCCTAAAACTGGAACCATTTTGATGACAAGTATTCCTCGTGATTATTATGTTGAACTTGTTTGTTCAGATGATGATCCTGAATTAGCTTGTCCAGAAGGTAGTTATGATAAATTAACGCATTCTGGTTTAATGGGTGTTAAGAGTACGGAAGAAACTATCGAAAAGGCTTTGGGTATTAAAATCAATTATAATGTTCGAATCAACTTTTCAAGTGTTGTTAACTTAGTAGATGCTTTAGATGGAATTGATTTGGATATTAAAAAGGGTGAAGAAGTAGATATTTTCTATGTAAATAGCCAGCCTGGTTTAAGTGTTGGTAAACATCATGTGGATGGTGAGACAGCCTTAGCTTTTGCACGTGAAAGACATGCTTATGCAGATGGTGATAACCAGCGTGTTCGTAATCAACAGAAAGTATTTAAAGCTATTTTCAATCGAATTGTGTCTCCTAAGATGATTACAAATTATGGTAAGTTTATGGATGCTTTAGCTGTAGCTTTTGATACAAACTTATCTGGTGATGAAATCAGCAAATTCGTGAAGTATGAATTGAATAATATGCCAAATTGGAAAATTGAATCATATGCGATTGTTGCAGAACCTGATTATCAATTCTGTTATCAATCGCAATCTTATGCATCTGTTGTTCAACAAAATGATATTATGAATGAAGTTGCTAAAAAGAAGATTCAGGCGGTATTAAAAGGAAAGAGTTCTACTACAGTAGAAGATCCATCAGGTTATTCGCAGACAGCTAGTGAAGATAATGCGGTTGGTAATACTGAAGAGTTACAGTCGATGGGAGCAGAAAACGAACAGACTGATTATGATTACGATTATGATCAAAGTTATGATGATACAGATTACTACAATCCAGATGATCAATATTATCAAGAGGATACTTACGAAGAATCGGATTATCAATAAATTGAACTAAAGTGATGCTTTTTGTGGTATCACTTTTTTTTATTAATATGCAATTAAATGCGTTGGATTTTTAATACAATCAAGAATGTCGTCTGTAATTGTTTGATAAGTGTGTGCTAAATCATTCATTGTCAAAGAAAATTCATATAGAGTTATTTTAATACTGTTTAATAAAGTTCAAGCGTTTTTGTTCAGGTTAATTCAAATATGATAAAATAAAAGAAAATATTTGAAAATATATGTGGGTGGTTATATGAAACATGATGAACCAATTAGACAACACTATGTGCCAAAATTGTACTTAAAAAGATTTGCGATAAAAAATAATAAAAAGTATGAAATATATG
>OHAY01002848.1_pt1 | contig 12883 bp, 10 predicted proteins | sample 1577191 | NCBI WGS metagenome assembly OHAY01 (sample SAMEA3541504, study PRJEB24748) | human gut metagenome | biome: human gut; feature: human-associated habitat; material: faeces | place: China | collected 2012 | reverse complement strand
GGGTGTTTTTCCTAAAATCTAAAGTTTGGGAAGATAAGAACAACCTTATGATTTCAACATATGAAGCCATAAGGTTGTTTTTTTCGTATAGAAAACTTCACTGCCGCATCTTGAAGGTCACCAGAATTTGTGGGAAATGATAGGTGGTTGTTTGCTCAGTTTTTTGGAATATAGATGATTTTATCACAGGTGTAAAGCTCTTCTCCCCTCTGTTTCGCGTTTCATATCCGATATATTTACAATTCCCATCCAACTGACTATAATAAAGAATGCCCGTTTGCCTGCAAAGGCGCGGAACCATATCCATCTGCATCAGGGCGATATGACAGAAAAATGAACTTAAAAGAATGGAAGAAAGAACAATGGATGTAATTGAAAAATTTGGAAATAGGGTGAGCAGCCAGGCGCTTAAGGATCCGGAAAAAGCGCGTCGGCTGCTTCTTGCGGGATACCGCCTGCAGGAAAAGAAGCTTCAGTTTTTGCCGGATCGGGGGCTGCCGTCGTCGGGACAGTATGTGGCGCGGGTGGTTATGAAAAATATCATTCAGTCGCTGTCGGAACCGGAGAATGCGGCGATGGTCAGCATATTTGTGCCGGGAGAGCTGGTGATGGCGGCAGGGCTGACGCCGTACTCAGTGGAGGCGATGTCCTGTTTTATGGCGGGAACGAAGTGTGAGCAGACGTTTCTTCGGAAAACGGAGGAAGAAGGATTTCCGGAGACGATGTGTTCGTACCACAGGGTGTTTCTGGGGGCGGCGCTGACGGGGATTCTGCCAAAACCGAACTGCATGATTTATACGAACCTTGCGTGTGATGGAAATATGATGACGTTTCCGTATTTAAAGGATAAATTTGAATGTCCAGGCTTTTATATTGATGTTCCGTATGAGAAAAACCGGGAATCGGTTCTGTATGTGGCGGATCAGCTGCGGAAATTGAAACGGTTTCTGGAGGAGACGACGGACAGACGGATTTCGGAGGAAACAGTGCGGAGTGCGGTAGATAACAGCCGGAAAGCGGCAGCGAATTATAAAAAACAGCTTGCCCTACGGTGTGCGCATGACCCGGTAACCTCTCTGACGAATGAATTGTATGCGCTTTTTATGTGCCATCTGATGGCTGGCTCAGAGACGGCGGTTACCTATACGGAAAAACTTCTGCGCGATGTGCGGATGTCACCGAGGGGAGATGGTCTTTCGGTAATCTGGATGCACATCATGCCATTTTTACAGGAGCCGGTTAAGGATATTTTTAATTATAGTAAGAAAATGCACATCCGCGCTTGTGATTTCATCGCAGATGGTTTTCAGGAGATGCATGCGGAAGACCCGTATGAGGCGATGGCAGAGAAAATGGTCTACTGCATTTACAATGGCAGTGTGAAACAGAGAATTGAGGAAGCGGAACGGCTTGCCAGAATCACGGAAGCGGATGGTGCTGTTTTATTTGCCCACTGGGGCTGTAAGGGAACGATCGGTGCATCCAGCCTGATTAAGCAGTCCTTAGAAAAGACAGGACTTCCGACGATGATTCTCGACGGTGACGGCTGCAACCCCGCCAATACCAGCGACGGTCAGGTATCGACGCGGCTTCAGGCGTTTGTGGAAATGCTGGAAAAGGGCAAGGAGGAGAAACACGCATGATTTATTACGTCTGTAAGTACACCCCGATCGAGCTGTTCCGGGGGTTTGGAGAAGAATGTTCTGTTTTGGAGGAAATGCCGGAAAATTTCGAACAGTCGGATCAGATTGCACATGCAAATCTGTGCGGCTTTGGAAAATCGGTCATTCAGGCAGTGCTGGAAGGAAAGGTTGAACAGCTGGTGCTGGTAAACTGCTGCGATTCGATGCGGCGCGTTTACGATATCGTGGAGAGCACGGGAAAATGTAAGTTTTTATATATGCTGGATCTGCCGCATGATGATAATGAATGTGAAAAAGTGAAATTTGCGGGCACGATCCGGAGACTTAAAAAGGCGTATGAGGCATATTCCGGGAAAGTGTTTGATAAACGTGCTTTTATCAAGTCCTTTATTACGCCGGAAATGAACACGGAGCCGTACATTGGTGTGCTGGGCGTGCGGGTCAGCGGCATTCTGGAGGATATGATCCGGGACAATATCCAGATGGATGTGGAAAATCTGACCTGTACGGGTGGTCGGAAACTGTCGGTCGTACAGGATGAAATGTGGAATATGGAGGAAGAGGAGCTGTTTCTTTCTTACGCGGACGTCCTGCTGGGACAGATGCCGTGTTTCCGCATGAACCGTTCGATCCGCAGAAACCGTCTGTATCTGGATCCGAATTTAAAGGGAATTATTTATCACACGATCAAGTTCTGTGATTATTATGGATTTGAGTATGCGAGTATCAAGCGGGATATCAAGGTTCCGCTCCTTAAGATTGAGACTGATTTTACGAGCCAGAGCGCGGGGCAGCTTTTGACGCGCATTCAGGCATTTGAGGAGACGATCGAGGGATCAGAGGATATGGATCCGGGAAAAGGTATCAGTGAGGAGGCAAGAAAGAAGATGGAGTCGGGCATTTTTTATGTAGCGGGAATCGACAGCGGTTCGACAAGTACGGATGTGGTCATACTGGATCAGGATGGAAAAATTAAATCGACGATGATTATTCCGACCGGCGGCGGTGCGATGATGAGCGCCGAGAAGAGTCTGGATCTGGCGATTGAGAAAGCGGGAATTAAGAAAGAGGAGATCGTGCGGATCGATACGACCGGATATGGACGATCCTACATTGACAGCGGGGATGACAGCATCACGGAGATTACCTGCCATGCCAAGGGCGCAAATTATCTGAATCCGAATGTCCGCACTATCATCGACATTGGCGGGCAGGATATCAAGGCGATCAGCATCGACGGGCAGGGAGCCGTGAAAAATTTCCTGATGAATGACAAATGTGCCGCCGGAACGGGACGTTTTCTGGAAATGATGGCGAAAACGCTGGGACTTTCCCTGGAGGAAATGAGTGTGAAAGGGCTGGAATGGAAGCATAATATCGTGATTTCCAGCATGTGTACGGTGTTTGCAGAGTCGGAGGTCGTGTCGCTGGTGGCACAGAATAAGGATGTGGCAGATATTATCCACGGTTTAAATGTGTCAGTTGCCTCAAAAGTCGGCGCGTTGGCAGCCCGCCTTGGAAAGGATCATCCAGGCGAATATATGATGACCGGCGGTGTAGCGAAGAACCAGGGTATCATCCAGGCATTGGAAGAGAAGCTTGGTGCTAAACTTTATATCTGTGATGAGGCGCAGCTCTGCGGTGCGCTGGGAGCGGCGCTATTTGCTTATGAGAAATGTAAAGGCAGCGCGGAGGAAACGCGATGAAGCGGCAGGGTTAAAACACTTGTATCGATATTTTCGTCAGATATTCACTGGGAGAGGCTGTGGCCAATTCGTCGATCACAGCCTCTTTATAAGAGTATTTGCCAGTTTTAAACTTGTGTTCATCGGTCCAATCAAAGAGTTTTTCGTAGGTGGCTTTCGAGTCATAGTAATTTCCCATTAAGTAAGCAACTGCGTAGGTTCCGGCCGGTTTTAAGTGATAGGGGTGATTTTTCGGTTTTGTTATAACTTTTGTGAAAAAATAAGCATAGGTATCCAGATGATTTTTTCGTAAATCTGCCACATCAAGCATGGCACCATAGGGATGACCGGCATTTAGAGCGTGGGCATTGCAGTAACCGATGTGGCGGCAAAGAGCCTGGATGATTTTCTGATGGTCATCTGTATGAATCGGATCGCTGAGAATCAGATATTCTTCCGGTGTCGTCTCGAGAAAAATACGACCATTTTTATTTTCGGTATGGAAGAATAATTCATCTTCTGTGTATTCTGCCTGTTTCTGATTCAGTGATTCCTGGAGTGATACCAGGGATAATTTTATATGATTGGACTGTAAAGTGAATAAAAATCCAAGAATGCATCTACATTCTGAAATCAGAAATCAAATTAAAACATTATAATTTTCGATGCCTCGTTGGGAAGCCAACGGGGTATTTTTTTACCCAATCAGGCTGTATAGGACACCTCATTTTTGATGTTTTTGGACGGTGCGGGAAGCATACTGATTGGAATCCTTATATCTATGATATAGCTTTTTGCAATACAAAAAGACTTTACATATGGCTATAAAAATCAACTGTATTCCAAGCGGAACCTTCCCCCATTTTCTGGAACTCGAAAAAGAAGAAACGCTTTCGGTCTATCTGGAGGCCGTCAAATGGGCGCTTCTGGAAGAATGAATATGTCCGAAAAAATGTTGGAATTATAATAATATTAATCGAAAAAATGTGATTTATAATAAAATAATGTCCGCAAAAATGCTGTTTAGCAATGGAAATATGCCCTGAAAAGTGTTAAGATAGAATACAGATGCTTTTGGATGTATATGTTGCGCAGGAGGTTTCTTAATGGAAAGAGAGCTGTTTACGAAACTGGAACGATGGATGAATAAAAAGAACAGAAAGCCGCTGATCATACAAGGAGCGCGCCAGGTCGGAAAAACCTGGATTATGAAGGAATTTGGAGCCAGGTTCTATGAAAATACAGTCTATATCAATTTTGATAATAATAAAGCAATGAAGGATGTATTTGACCTAGACTTTGACTTAAAGCGGATCCTTTCTGCAATCAAAATTGAGTACGGAAAGAGTTTTCAGGCTGAAAATACATTGATTATTTTTGATGAGATCCAGGAAGCACCAAAGGCGCTGGCATCTTTAAAATATTTCTATGAGAATGCACCGCAGTATTCTATCATTGCAGCTGGTTCCCTGCTCGGTGTTGCATTACATCAGGGAACATCCTTTCCTGTTGGGAAAGTTGATTTTTTAAAATTATGCCCTATGAGCTTCAATGAATTCATTTTGGCAGTTGGTGAAAAGGGGTTGCATGAAGCGTTGAGGTCCCAAGATTATGAACTGATCAATGCATATGCCGGGAAATATACGGATTTGTTAAAAAAGTATTATTATGTGGGCGGAATGCCAGAAGTAGTCCAGACATATATTGATTCCGATGATCTATTTGAGGTACGTGAGATCCAAAACAATCTTCTGCAGTACTATGAAGAGGATTTTAGCAAACATGCGCCAAAGGAAGTTGTTCCGCGCATCATGATGGTCTGGAATTCGATTCCTTCCCAATTGGCTAAGGAAAATCGTAAGTTTATGTATGGAGCACTACGAGAGGGTGCACGGGCAAAAGATTTTGAACTTGCAATTCAGTGGTTGGAAGATGCAGGGTTAATCCTGAAAAGCTATAGAGTATCAAAGCCAGATATTCCACTGATTGCGTACATGGAAATGAACAGTTTTAAAATGTTCATGTTCGATGTGGGATTGTTAACAGCAAAGGCCGGACCATCAGCAAGACTTCTATTGGAGGGAAGCCGGATCTTTGAAGAATTCAAGGGGGCACTTACGGAACAGTATGTTGCACAGGAGTTACACGCTGCAGGATATCCGCTTTATTATTTTGCAACAGCACGATCAACTGGAGAGATAGATTTTATGTTGCAGGGAGATTTAGACTGCGTTCCGATTGAGGTGAAGGCAGAACAGAATCTCCGTGCCAGGAGTTTGAGGGCATTTTGCGATAAATATAAGCCGGGCATGGCGATTCGTAGCAGTATGTCAAATTATAAGCAGAAAGACTGGCTGACAAATGTTCCGTTATATATGCTTGCGGAATATTTGAAAAGAACAATATATGTGGTAAGCTGATAACAATTTACCTCAAAACCAACGGGGTATTTTTTGTTCTGAATCAAACAATACAGAAGTTCGCGCTAAGCGAACTAATGAAATGGAGGTTCTGGAGTCCCTTCACGGCAATGTAGTATGTGCATTAGCTGCCGGAATCGGTGACTATGTGCGATGTACTCTCTTGGAATATAGCTATCACGATGGCCAGTTTTGGATTTTTACAGAAGGCGGCGAGAAGTTCATAGGACTTGAGAGGAATAAAAATGTCAGTCTTGCTGTCTTTGAAAAGCCCCCGGACTTTGGTGCGCTGAAAAGCGTACTGGTCATGGGAACGGCAAAGCTCATCGAGCCGATGTTATTTGAGGTTCCTGGATTTGATGAATATTCGGAAAACTTGATAAAAAGTTCGATGATAGGAGTTCGAAAAATTTCTTTCGGGAAAGAATCTGTTGCGGAAACGCAGGAAATACCGTATAATAATGCGGTCTGATCTGCACATATGCAACAGATTTGTCCGTAAAAAAATGAAAAATCAGAATTGTGCGTATTTCAGAAACAATTTTTTGCTGTAAGAGTGAAAAAAAGTTATGTAAACTGTCTGCAAAAAAATACTTGACAAGAATTTGTATTTTTACGCTTACGGAGAAAAACAAAAAAAGAACTAAAAAACAGCGATGAACACATCGCAAAAAATGAGAAATGTAGGTAAAAATAATTTTATGAGAAAATTAGCATTAAGTGATGAAATCCTTCTCAAGATCTCCCAGCCGGCGCGTTATATTGGCGGCGAGGTGAATATGGTGAAGAAGGATCCGTCGAAGGTAGCAGTCCGGTTTGCCATGTGCTTTCCGGATGTGTACGAGATCGGTATGTCCCATCTGGGCATCCAGATTCTTTATGATATGTTCAACCGCCGGGATGACGTTTACTGTGAGCGCGTTTATTCCCCGTGGATGGACTTAGATCCGATCATGCGGGAGCAGAAGATTCCGCTGTTTGCTGTTGAAAGCCAGGATCCGATCAAAAATTTTGACTTCCTTGGAATTACAATCCAGTACGAAATGTGCTACACCAATATTTTGCAGGTGCTGGAATTATCACAGATTCCGCTCCATGCAGAAGATCGTACCGAGGAGGATCCGATCGTTATCGGCGGCGGTCCGTGTACCTACAATCCGGAGCCGATCGCGCCGTTTTTTGATCTCTTCTATATGGGCGAGGGCGAAGTGGTTTATTTTGACCTGATCGACCGCTACAAGGAGATCAAGGCGCGCGGCGGCAGCCGGAAGGAATTTCTGGAGCAGGCGGCGCAGATTCCGGGTATCTATGTGCCGGGATTTTATGATGTGACATACAAAGAGGACGGCACGATCGAGGCGATGACGCCGAACAACCCGCACGCGCCGCAGACCGTTTCCAAGCAGCTTGTCATGGATATGAGCGATACCTGGTATCCGGAGAAGCCGGTGGTTCCGTATCTGCGCGCGACGCAGGACCGTGTGGTTCTCGAGATCATGCGCGGCTGTATCCGCGGATGCCGTTTCTGCCAGGCGGGCATGGTATACCGCCCGGTGCGCGAGCGCAGCCTGGAGGAACTGAAACGTCTGGCGCGGACGATGCTAAAGAGCACCGGACATGAGGAAATTTCGCTGAGCTCGCTGAGCTCTAGTGATTACACGAAGCTGGAGGGAATCGTCAATTTTCTGATCGACGAGTTTGACGGAAAGGGTGTCAATGTGTCTCTGCCGTCCCTGCGTATTGACGCATTTTCCCTCGACGTCATGAGCAAGGTGCAGGACGTGAAGAAGAGCAGCCTGACCTTTGCACCGGAGGCGGGATCCCAGCGTCTGCGTAACGTTATCAACAAGGGTCTGACCGAGGAAAATATTTTAAATGGTTCCGCCGAGGCGTTCAAGGGCGGCTGGAACCGCGTAAAGCTCTACTTCATGCTGGGACTTCCGACCGAGACGGTGGAAGATATGCAGGGCATTGCCGAGCTTTCGGAGAAGGTGGCGGAAGTGTACTATGACACGGTTCCGAAGGAACAGCGCCACGGCAAGGTGCAGGTAACCGCCAGCACCTCGTTCTTTGTGCCGAAGCCATTTACCCCGTTCCAGTGGGCGCCGATGTGCACGAAAGAGCAGTTCTTGGAGCGCGCGAGCATCGTCAATCACCGCATGAAAGAGATGTTAAATAAGAAGAGTCTCCGCTATAACTGGCATGAGGCGGATGTGACCGTGCTGGAAGGTGTTCTGGCGCGCGGCGACCGCAAGGTGGCAGCTGTGATTGAGGAGGCGTATCGCAAAGGTGCAATCTACGATTCCTGGTCAGAGTATTTCAACAATGATATCTGGATGAAGGCGTTTGAGACCTGCGGCGTGGACATTGATTTCTATACGACGCGTGAGCGAAGCCTTGATGAAGTGTTCCCGTGGGATTTCATCGACGCGGGTGTGACGAAGGATTTCTTGAAACGCGAGTGGGCGAACGCACAGGCGGAAACGGTAACGCCGAACTGCCGGATGCGCTGTTCGGGATGTGGTGTCCGTAAGTACGGCGGCGGAGTCTGTTTCGAAGAACGGGCATGAGGAAGGAGCGGTCATGAAGATACGAATTAAATTTCAAAAACAGGGAACGGTGCGTTTTATCGGTCATCTGGACGTGATGCGTTACTTCCAGAAGGTGATGCGCCGGGCAGAAGTGGATATCCGTTATAGCGAAGGATTCAGCCCGCACCAGATCATGTCGTTTGCGTCTCCGCTCAGCGTGGGGCTTATCAGCCATGCGGAGTATGTGGATATTGATGTCAATTCCAGCGGAAATTCGACCGGAATGGTGCGCCGCTTAAATGAGGTCAGCGCCGAGGGGCTGGAGGTGCTCAGCTACCGCGAGCTTCCGGAGACGGCAAAGAATGCGATGTCGCTGGTGGCAGCTGCTGATTACACATTCTGGTTTAAAGAGGGATTTGCACCGGAGGACGGCAGCAGTGTAGAAGAATTTTTCGGGAAATTCCTGACATTCTGCAAAAACGAGACAATTCCGTTTGTGAAGCAGACGAAAAAGGGCGAGAGAACCGTGGATCTGCGTCCGCTGATCTGTGAGGCGCGAATCGCGGAGCGGAAAGAGTATGTTCCGGCGATGGTCGCAGACTGGTATCCGGATCTGGAAAATGAGACGGTTGAGGAGGAAAAACAGGCAGAAGGAATCTGTGTCTTCCTGCGTCTCTTATCGGGCAGTGCGGCAAACGGAAAGCCGGAGCAGGTATTGCAGGCATTCTATGAGAGTCTGGGGCTGACCTACCGCCCGTTTGCCATTCAGGTCGAGCGCGAGGAGCTGTATGCGGACGAGGGTGCCGAGGGCGCACCGGAGTATGTGCCGCTTGAGGCGTATGGAAGCGAGATTGTGTAAATGCTTCAATGTTCATTAAGAGATGAAATGCGAAGCGCCAGCAAAATCCGGCTGCAGTTAGCGCGAAGTGTGAACGGCAGCAAAAAATGAGAGGAGACGAAGAGTTTGGATCAGTTAATAGTGACAAAATGGAAGGATCGAAGCCTGACGGCGCTCCTCTCGGACGGGCACTGCCGGTCGCTGACGCTGGAATCTGGCGATGAAAGCCTGCTGGGGAATATTTACATCGGCAAGGTGAAAAATGTGGTAAAAAACATCAACGCCGCGTTTATTGACCTCGGCGGTGGAAAAACCGGGTATTTCAGCCTGGCGGAAAATCCGGTTCCGCTTTATACAGACGAGCTGAACCAGCTATGTTCATTCGGATATTCTGGAAATTCTGAGAAAAAAGTAAGTCCACGGAAACTAAAAGCTGGAGACGAGCTTCTTGTCCAGGTGTCCCGCGACGCCCTGAAAACCAAGGATCCGTCCGTGACCTGCTGTCTGAATTTTCCGGGAACCTATATGGTTCTGACGGTTGGAAAACCGCAGATCGGATTTTCGACAAAAATCAAGGATAATGCCTGGAAAGAGAAGGTGCGGGAGGAACTTCTGACACATAAGGATGAGCGTTTTGGACTGATTGTCCGGACGAATGGGGCGTCGGCTTCCATCGAAACACTCTGTGTAGAAACAGAGAAGCTGAAACAGCAGATGGAAGAACTTTTTGCCCGGGCAGCCTGCCGCACCTGTTACAGCCTTTTAGAGCAGGGTACGCCGCCCTATATCCAGAGTCTTAGGGATGCGAAGAAAGGAACCCTTTCGGAGATCATCACAGATGTGCCGGAGTATGCGAAGAAGATTGAGGCGTGGCTGGAGGAAGAGAAGGAAGAGGACAAGGAACAAAAAGAAAATCAGACCCAGGCAGATAAAAATGAAAGCATAAAACAGGCGGTTCCGAACTTGTCCCTATATACAGATGAGAACCTTCCATTAACGAAGCTGTACCGCCTGGAATCGGTGCTTAAAAGTGCATCGGATCGCCGTGTCTGGATGAAATCCGGCGGCTATCTGGTCATCGAGCCAACCGAGGCATTGACGGTGATCGATGTCAATACAGGAAAATATACAGGGAAAAAGACGCCTGCCGAGACGATCTTAAAGATCAACCTGGAGGCGGCGCATGAGGTGGCGCGCCAGCTTTCCCTGCGGAATCTTTCCGGTATTATTATTGTGGATTTTATCGATATGGAATCGAAAGAAGATCAGGAGACGCTGATGCGGACGCTCGGGGAAGAGCTTTCCCGTGACCCGGTCAAAACGATCCTGGTGGATATGACGCGGCTTGGGCTGGTGGAGATCACCCGCAAAAAGGTGCGCCGTCCGCTTCATGAGATTTTGTAGCGGTTGAATCATAGAATGAAAAACACAAGGAGAAGAAAAGATGTTTGAAAAAGTATTTAAGCTATCCGAACATCAGACGACCGTAAAGACGGAAGTCATGGCTGGAATTACGACCTTTATGACGATGGCGTACATTCTGGCAGTTAATCCGAGCATCCTCGGATCGACCGGCATGGACCCGACTGCGGTGCTTCTGGCTACGGCTCTGGCATCATTCATCGGTACTGCCTGCATGGCATTTATGGCGAACCTGCCGTTCGTTCTGTCCGCAGGCATGGGGCTCAACGCGTATATGGCGTATACGGTGTGCGCGGGCTATGGCTATAGCTGGCATGTTGCACTGCTGGCTGTATTTGCAGAGGGTCTGATCTTCATCGTGCTGTCTCTGACAAACGTGCGCGAGGCGATCTTCAATGCGATTCCGTTGACTTTAAAGCGCGGTGTGTCCGTCGGTATCGGTCTGTTCATCGCATTTATCGGTCTTCAGAATGCGGGACTTTCAGTAGACTCTTCCACACTGGTAACGATCATCAGCTTCCCGGAAAATTTCCATACCGCAGGTATCTGCGCGCTGCTGGCGCTGATCGGTCTGTTTATCATGGCGGTTTTATACACCTACCGTGTAAAGGGCGCGATTCTGTATGGCATTCTGGGAACCTGGATTCTCGGTATGCTGTGCCAGGTAACCGGCATTTACACACCGGACGTAGAGAATGGTTTCTACACCCTGTTCCCGACCCTGGGAATCACCGATTTCTCCAAACTGGGAGAGACATTTGGTAAATGCTTTACCGTTGACTTCGATGCAGTTGGAATTATCAATTTTATCGTAGTTATTTTCTCATTCCTGTTTGTAGATATTTTTGATACACTTGGTACATTAATTGGTGTAGCAACCAAGGCAGACATGCTGGACGAGGAAGGCCGTCTTCCGGGTATCCGTCCGGCGCTGATGGCAGATGCGATCGCAACTTCCTTTGGTGCGGTATTAGGTACTTCCACAACGACTACCTTCGTTGAGTCTGCATCGGGTGTTGCAGTCGGAGGACGTACCGGTCTGACTGCCCTGGTATCGGCACTCCTGTTCCTGCTTTCCACCCTGTTTGCACCGATTTTTACGGCGATCCCGTCCTTTGCGACGGCTCCGGCATTAATCATGGTTGGCTTCCTGATGGTGGGAACTGTAACCGAAATTCGTTTCGATGAGGACAATATCACCGAGGCAATCCCGGCATATCTGGCAATCATCGCCATGCCGTTGTTCTACAGCATTTCCGAGGGTATTTCCATGGGAATTATCTCTTATGTGCTTTTGAATGTGGCAGCAGGAAAAGCAAAGAAGATCACTCCGCTGATGTATGTGCTGGCGGTGCTCTTCGTTCTCAAATACATTTTCCTGTAACAACTTGTAATAATTTAACCCCTGAAAACTTGACGAAAACAGGTTTTCATAATAAAATAGTCTATATCAAAAAAAGTTTTTAAAATTTTTTTGATTAACGTGCAATAAAATGCGTATGCAGCGCATTAACTTATTGAACGGATGAAAATCATTCCCGCGCGGAAGAACGCGGACAGAGACGAACAAAAACAAATCAAGTTACTCGAAATTCCTTGATGCATTACACTCCGTTACGAACTGTCCAAGATTTTCTGCTGGGATCTTTTCGGTATCGGTTGACAACCAGCAACCGATATTGGGTAAAAAGCGCCGGACCTGCTTGCAGTGCCGGCGCTTTTTACTGTACAAAAAAGGGGTAATTTTTATCAGGAATATCTCATTGACATTTTGGTATGTAAATTACCTATTTCTTATTGACCTGTATTGACTTTACTCGATGATACCTCCACATCGTTCGCTGAGTCATCTTGTTATGAAAAATATTCTGCATTATTTAGCTGAAAGTCAATGAAGAAGTACGCAAAAAAAGTTAATTTCACTAATTTTACAGCCATTTTCTACTACTTTATAGTTATTATTTATACCTAATAAGTTCCATAAACCACAAAAAAAGCACATTTTTTTACCTTTATTTCATTTTATATAAATGTTATAATTGTTATGTTTTTGTAAGGAAATTGTAAAAAAGAAAGGATAAACGTAATGAAGGAAAACAAAAACGATTTTAAACCGTATATTCCTGCGGACCAGGTAGTTCCGGAATTTACAGTCACAGCCTTAATTCTTGGTATTTTACTTGCAGTTATTTTTGGTGCTGCTAACGCATATCTTGGACTTCGAGTTGGTATGACCGTTTCCGCATCTATTCCTGCAGCCGTACTTTCCATGGGTATTATTCGTATCATTCTTCGTAAGAATTCTATCTTGGAAAACAACCTTGTTCAGACAATCGGTTCAGCC
>OHAY01002829.1_pt1 | contig 12971 bp, 10 predicted proteins | sample 1577191 | NCBI WGS metagenome assembly OHAY01 (sample SAMEA3541504, study PRJEB24748) | human gut metagenome | biome: human gut; feature: human-associated habitat; material: faeces | place: China | collected 2012 | reverse complement strand
GGTTCACACCCGACCGCAATGGCCGCCTCCTCCACGGTTGCACTTGATTGATCCAATACATGAATCCGTTGCCCCAACCCCAAGGTATCAAAATATTGTTTTACTTTTTCCAATGACATAGACGAACCTCTTTTCTTTTATTCAAGTTGACAAAGATAAGAAAGTAACACGCTTTACCCTCCTCTAAAAAGCATTTTTTATTCCGAAGAATTTTCCCATATTTGTAACAATCAGATAATTGTTTTTATGATTATTACCACCACGATCGTATACTATTCATGCGGGAGCAAGACCATAAACAAAGCAACTTACGAGGGACAGGACATTTCCGGGATCGCGCAAATCGTTGTAGATAAAGACACGAAGAACACGACGTTGAATATAACAACAAACGGGAAATGGACTCTATACACGGGGCCTTCCGTTGATTCGATTGATTTCTCAACCCCGTTTGCCCAAGGCAAAGGAAACGAAACCGTTCAACTCCCGTCTCCCGATAAAAGATACTACCAACTGGTAACCAACAAAGGAAAAACGATATTAAGCGAAAGACAATTACCCATGGCCGGGGGATACAATTTCAGGGATTTGGGCGGTATAAAGACCAAAGACGGGCGTTTCACGAAATGGGGGAAAATATTCCGTTCCGACGATTTACACAACCTGACAGCGGCAGACCTGGACTATTTGGCCGGAATCCCGATCAAAAGCGTGGTCGATTTCAGGGGCAAGAACGAAGTAGAGGCCGCACCCGACAAGCTCCCCCAATCTACCCGGAATTCCTATCCCCTATCCATTGATCCCGGCAACGTGATGTCCTTGATCGAACTTACTGATCTGAACGCCATGTAAATGGATAGTATCATGATGCAGATGAACACGCTTTTCGTCACGGACAGCACGTTTGTCGACAAATACAGGATCTTTTTCAGATTATTACAAGATGAACAAGAAGTTCCTCTTCTTTTCCATTGTTCTGCCGGGAAAGATAGGACGGGTATGGGAGCCGCACTGATCTTGTACGCACTGGGGGTAGACGAGGCGACCATCATGCAGGACTACCTCGCATCAAATATTTATTTGGACAACAAGTACGCCAAGGAACTGGAGAGAAACCCGGAACTGAAATCCGTGCTAACCGTAAAACGGGAATTCCTACAAGCCGGGATTGACCGGATAAAGCAAGATCATGGCAGCGTGGAAAATTTCCTTAAAAACGTGTTGAAAGTAGACCTTGCCAAATTCAAGGAACGGTACTTATATTAATGTATATCGTTTTTGACTATATTTGCACCCGAATAAAATATCTCGTGAGGTATATATTTTTAAATAAACGGGTGATGTTTTTTTTTAATCATTTTCAAGTAAGCCTGATACTACTATTTCTCTTCCTTCTTTCCGGTTGTCACGGGAAAACGGACGAAAAGGAGATCGTGATCATATCCACGAACGATGTTCACGGACAGATTCAGCAATTCCCGAAACTGGCGACATTCGTAGACCGGGTGAAGGCCGAATACCCAAACGTGATTCTAGTGGACGCAGGTGATCGATTCACGGGTAACCCGTACGTGGATTACGCGGAAGAAAGAGGCTTACCGATTATCACGTTGATGAATGAACTGGGATACGCAATAGGCACGTTGGGAAATCATGAGTTCGATTTCGGACAAAAAATTCTTCGGACAAGAATAAACGATGCAACTTTTCCGATTATTTGCGCAAACATAAACTCCTCCCAGAGTGAGTTGGATAGCATCGCACCCTATTACATCATCGAGAAAGACGGGATCAAACTCTGTTTCCTCGGTCTCATTCAAACCGAAACGGACAACATCCCCAGCACAAACCCGGAACATTTACAGAAAATCACGTTCGACAATTACCTTGACAAGATTGAAGATTACAGGAAATTGAAATCGTGCTTTCATCGGATTGACCCACCTAGGCGTGGATTCCGACTCGATATTGGCAACACGAATGCCGGAACTGGATATGATCATCGGCGGTCATTCCCACACGTTACTGGAAAAGCCCAAACGAGTAAACAACGTGTTGATCGGACAAACCGGAATCAAATTACAATATGCCGGATTGACAACCCTGAAATTCAAAGGGGGAAAACTCACGGAACGTATCTATAAATCCTGCCTGATCGATACGATTACTCAAGCGGATTCCAGTATGACAGAAAAAGTGAAGTTCTTTGTCAATCCCCCCCGTTTCAAACAAATCATCGGAACGGCAACTCTCCCGTTCGAATCACGGGAAAGCATTGCCAACCTTGTCACAGATGCCATGTTATCAGCCTCCTCATCCGACATCGCTTTCTACAATCAAGGAGGAATCCGCATTACGCAACTGCCTCAGGGAGACATCACGCTGGAACAACTTTTTTCAATCGAACCTTTCGGCAATCACATCGTCACTCATGAAATGTCGCTAAAAGAGATAAAAGCACTGATATTAAACCGTTTTAACCGGGAAGATCACGCCATTGACCTGTTCGTCTCGCCCGGTAATTATACGATTATCCGGGATCAACAAGGAAACGGAACAGATGTACTTATTCAAGACCGGAACGGAAAACCACTGGTTGACAAACAAATTTACAAAGTCGCCTTAAACAACTACGTGAGCGTTGATTACGATTTCCCGGACAGGGGAAAAGGACAGCACACGGATATTTCGGTAGTAAACGCCATGATCAAGTTCGTTCAATCCCACCAACCCGTTCAACCCACGCTGAGGCGCACTTATATTAAATAGTCTAAAACTCCGATAGGCTTTACAGCTCTTGGGATACAGGCACCTTCTTCTTTTTTAAAAAACCTTCCTTTATTGAGTTCAAATATAATAATAAAAAATGAATACTCGCAACAGGTGTTCATTATTAATATATATTGGTTATCAATGATATGTATTAATAATTTCGTGCTTAACTATTTGCTCGTGATTCTTTTTTAGAAGTATAATTTAAGGAACGTTTTGTGATACGATAAAATGTATCGTCATGCTGCTTGACAGCACGGTTGAATGATGATTTCCCCATGGGGAATGTGGATAATATCTTGGAATGCACGAAAAAGAGATGATAGAAACCATCCTTAAAGGTGACCAAAGAGCCTTTAAGTTATTAGTCGACACCTATCAATTGATGGTTGTCAACACTTGCTATGCGTTCGTGCATGACCGGGACGAGGCAGAAGACATTGCCCAAGACGTATTCGTTCAAGTCTTCGAATCCCTCGGCAAATTCCGGTTTGAAAGCAAATTATCCACGTGGTTGTACCGGATAGCCGTAAACAGGTCGATCAATCACTGCAAATCACCCCGGGGACGAGCGATCAAAATAGACATTGATTCATGGAAACAACAAGAGGTTGCACAAACCATTGAAATGCCCCAGCAACAAATACTGGAAGAACAAGAACAAATAAAATTGTTACATAAAGCTATCGACAAGCTCCCCGAAAACCAACGTACGGCTTTAATACTAAACAAGTACGAGGAGCTTTCATACAAGGAAATCGCAGATGTCATGGGGGTCTCTCTTTCCTCTGTGGAATCGCTTCTTTTCCGCGCAAAAAATAATCTTGAGAAAATATTCAACACGAAATAAAAGACATTGTCATGAAAAAGATGAATAAAAAATATTTGATTTACTGGGTGAACATTATTCTGCTGATGTTGAATACGGCTCTCCTCGTATTCTTTTGTTTTACTCCCAACAAAACAGTCTACAAGAATGAAGATTCCACTATATCCAACGAATTCTTACGTGAAGAACTGAATTTCACGGATGAGCAATATAAACTCATCAACGAATTGGATAAAGATGTCCTAAGAAGACACCAAACCGTATTAAAGCTACTCTGCCAAAGACGTTATCAGATGTTGAACGAACTGGCAAAACCCAATCCATCCACGGAAGAGCTAAACAAAATTGCCACGTCCGTGGGACACTTGCATAAAGCACTGAAAACACAAACAGCACGACATTTACTCAATATAAAAAAGGTATGCACCCCGGAACAATCGAAAAAACTCGAAAAAATGTTCATCGATTTACTGGAGATTAACAAACATTGTTCGGAATGTGCAGAAAAATGTACGGATCAAGAAAAATGCAAAAGATGTAATAAGTTCCACCATTACAAGAACATAGAATCCGATTCACTAGAGACAAACAGAGATTCTACAAAAAATATTACGAAATAATGAAAAAAAGTATCTTGCCAGCGCAAGTTTTTCTGGAAAAGTCTGTCATATAACCAAAGAGAGAAAAATCATGAAAGTTGAAGAGATCATCGAAAAGGACAAAGTAAGGGAAGTGCGTGAGGACTTTTATAACGGGATCATGAAAAAGATTGCCCGAAATAAAGTGGATGATGCCGGTCCGGTGATCCGCAAAAGACACCTAGGCATGAGCATTGCCGCAGGAATTGCACTAGGCATTCTGGTGGGCAGTATACACCACCACATACACAAGACCGATCGGCAAGTGGCAATGCAGGAGTGGCTAGGAAAGTATAATATTAACGACACTAAACTTGAATGTATTGAGGACAGACTTTTTAATTAAAAACAGCTAAACCTACAAGATCTTACTATGAGTTTGAAAAAATTGTTTTTTTTAAGCACGGTCATCTTTTTGATCGGGCAAATGGACCTCTTTGCCCAATCTGAAAAGGTCAGCCTATCCGGAACTATACAAGATGCAAAATCCGGTGAGACACTCCCCTTCGTTGTGGTCAATATCAAGGACTTAAATCTATGGACCACTTCTGACATTAACGGAAAATTTTCTTTCAAGAACATAAAAAAAGGTGAATATACCCTAACCGCTTCTTGTCTTGGTTACAAAGATTATGAAATGAAAATTAATCTAAGTAAAAATATCGAGAAATACATTCTAAAATTAGAGGAACAAACCCTAGCACTAAAAGAAGTCACCGTGACCGCAACATCCGGAAACAAGCTAAACAGTTCTTCCTCTATTAAAAAAGCGGCATTGGAACACGTACAGGCTTCCAGTATCGTGGACGTGATGCAATTACTACCCGGATCGTTGACCGTTAATCCAAACTTAAACGACATCTCGAAACTGACGATCCGGGACGTCACGGGAAAAGATGCCACCAACGCTTTCGGGACTGCCGTGATCGTGGACGGGGCACGTATGTCAAATGATGCAAACATGCAAATGACCTCTACCGCTCTATCCAATCAAGGCATAAGCACTTCGGCCGGAACCGGAATCGATGCCCGCCAGATTGCCGTGGATAACATCGAGTCGATCGAAGTTATCCGGGGTATCGCCTCTGCCGAATACGGAGACTTGAACTCGGGAGCTGTAATCGTCAAGACAAAGGCTGGGAAATCCCCCCTAGAGGTACGTTTCAAGACAGACCCAAAAATCAAACAGGTCTATGCAGGCAAAGGTTTTGCCTTAGGAGACAATAAAGGATTCTTGAACATTGACGCCGATTACGTGCAATCACAGAATGACATTCGAACCCCGGCAAAATCCTATAACCGTTTGACCGCACAAATCGGTTATTCCAACGTGTTCAATCCGCAAGGAAGAGCTTTTAGTTTGAATGCTAAGCTTAAAGGTCTAACCACTTTGGACAAACAAAAAAGTGATCCGGACAAGCAATCCGAAGAAAAGACAAAAGTTGAAAATCAGGAAATCAGTTTGAATATCTACGGGAACTGGATGATAAACAAAGCTTGGTTAACCAGCCTGAAATACACCGTGGCCGGATCTCTCGGAAAACAATACAACTGGGACCACGAACAACATACAACAGTCGGGGCTGCGACCACAAATTCCATGGAATCCGGAGAACACGTGGCCGGTTTTCTTCCCTATGAATATTATAGTGATCTGAAAATCGAGGGAAAGCCCGTTTACGCACAAGCCAAACTAACGGCCAACATCTCCGGGAAATACGGAATTTTCTATAATAACTTCATGTTAGGAGGTGAATGGAGTACAAAAGGAAATGAAGGCAAAGGAAAAAGTTTCGACCCGAACAATCCGCCGACCCAGAACATTCGTCCCCGTTCATTCAAAGACATTCCCTACATCAATGAATACAGTGGTTTCATCGAGGACAAAATAAAAATTGAAATAGGCAAAAGGTCAATAGAACTTTCTGCCGGAAGCCGATTCACCAAGATTGACACGAAAGGAGCTGATTTTGACGTGATCGTGGATCCACGTTTTAACGCCCGAGTGACATTATTAGAAAATCGCTGGAACAAGAAAGGATGGGAAAGCCTAAGCATTCGTGTTGGATGGGGAATCCAACATAAAATGCCGACACTGGCCTACTTGTACCCGGACCCGGCTTATATAGACAAAGCCAGTTTCTCGTTCAAAGATGACGCTAATGATCATAAATTAGCCGTGATTACCACGCATGTATTCGAAACGGACAATGACCATTTGAAAATCCCCAAAAGTAACAATTTCGAAATTGGGGTAGATTTCAAAGTACTAAATATTAATGCCAGTTTAGCTTACTTCAAAGAGGAACTGACCCATGGATACAACCAAGCCGGCTATGCCGTTCCCTATCAATACCGGGAATATAATTACAGTTCCAGCCTGACCAACCCGGAATACGTAAACGGAGAAGTCGTGGAAAACGGGACTTCCGTGGGTTACCGCACCTTGAAAACATTCGGGGTTTTCCAACGCCCAGATAACGGAATCAAAACCGATAAATGGGGGATAGAATACTCCTTCGATTTCGGGAAGATCGACGTGATCAAGACATCAATTCTTGTAGACGGGGCATTCTTCCACACAAAAACATTCGACAATAGCCTCAAAATGATTCATGAATCCCGATATATAAACAATGAACCTTATCCCTATGTCGGGTTATACGTGGGTGGTACCAATGTCGGAAATGGAAATCTTTATCAACGCTTGAACACGAACTTGCGTTTAGTGACCCATATTCCTCAATTACGTCTTGTTTTCACGTTAGGTGCTCAATGCGTGTGGATGGATAAATCGAAAGCCTTATCGAAATACCAGGGACAATGCCTAGCTTACATGAAAGACGACGACGGCAACATTATTGAAGGAAATGTAGAAAAAGACAAAACCTATAACAAGTATATTAATCCGGTAGCATACATGGATCAAGACGGTACTATTCACCCGTTCACTGAAACAGAAGCAAACGACCCGGTATTTCAGCACATGATCAAAAGCGGGAAGTCCACTTATTTCGTGGAAGATTCCCTTGATCCGTATTTCATGTTGAACCTGCGTATGACGAAAGAAATCGGGAAATTTGCCTCTCTTTCTTTCTACGCAAACAACTTCACCAATGCCAAACCTTGGAGATATTACCAATCCAGCGGTTCTAACTTTAGAGTAAACAGCGACATTAGTTTCGGTGCCGAAATCAGTCTGAAATTTTAACAGATTAAAAAAGGAATAAAGATGAAAACATATCATATACTTACACTTCTGGTCGTATTCCTTTTCACGGGATGTTTGAAAGAAGAAAAAATGAGTATCGAGGCCTTAATCAAGGTGAATATGCCGGAAGGTTTTGAAAGCATGAACCCGGAAGGGATTGACGTGAAACTATACAGCACAACTTCCGGCCTTACTTACACAAGCAAGTGTGACGCCTCCGGTATCGCAACATTTAACGTGGAATACGGTTTCTACGAAGCTGTAGCCCAACACCGGGAAAGAGGAGAAAACACGATCGACATTTTCAACGGAAGAATGGAACGAATCGTATTAAGTGAAAGCGCAAAAGATGGGGAAACTTACACGATAAACCTGACTCATGCTAAATTACAGCAGTTAATCATCAAAGAGGTTTACTACGCCTCTTGTAAAAAAGATGACGGTAAAAACTATGGAAAAGACGCTTATATGTCTATCTACAATAATTCCGACGAAATCGCTTACCTAGACAGTCTCTGCATCGGAACCGTAAACCCAGTCACGAGTAACAGTCCTAGTAACTTCACCAAACCGGACGGAAGTTTATGGGATGAAATTCCACTATTTATGATGGCATGGCAATTCCCCGGTACAGGTACAGATTACCCATTACAACCCGGAGAAGAGACGATCATCGCAATCAACGCCATCAACCACATGGATATTGCCTCACAATCCGTGGATCTTTCCAAAGCCGATTTTGCATTCTGGGATCCGCTGTTAACAGCTGCATCTGTTCCCGCACCGGGAGTTGAACCTTTAAACATGATCTGGAGAAATAACGGCACGGCATTTACCATCAGTTTGACCGGACCGGCCATGATCATCTTCAAAATTCCGACATCCGCAGCCATTAGTGCACAAGCCTATGCAGAAGACTCCAAAAATCTTCAACTGGATCCGGTAAAACCCAATGCCTCTCAAAAATACTTGATGATCCATAAAGATTGGGTAATTGATGGTGTTGAATGCGTGACAAGTGCCAGTAAAGCAAACAAACGAATTCCGAATAACATTGACGCCGGATTCACCTATATCCCGACGAGCAACTTAGGTAATTCCGTTTGTCGAAAAGTAGACGAAGTTGTCGATGGCAGAACCATATACATGGACTCCAACAATTCCAGCGAGGATTTCGAAGTAGTTCCGAACACATTAAAAAAATAGATAGACGAACTGTATCTAAAAATGAAGATTATGAAATTCAAAAAAATATATACACTTGGTCTGGGTCTACTCATCGCCGGGATGTCGGCAGTAAATGCCCAAACTCAAGACAACGAGAAGATTTTTTACCGAATGGATCGGGTCAAAGCCAACAATCCCTGGACAAAGTCTTTAAACTATGCCGGATTAACATTCAACGAGAATCAAGATTTCACTATCGTAGAACTTGATTTTCAATATGGGAAAGGTAGTTTTAGAAATGTAAATGCTCCTCATGCGTTCAATAAAACAAACCTACAAACAGAATCCTTCCGAAGATTGAATAAAGTATTCTTCTACGGGAAATTCAGTTTTGACTACATGAATCGTCTTAAAATGGGATGGTGTAATGTTATCGACCCGTACCGCTCCCCAATATTCTTTGCAGACAGTATGCCGGGACGCCAGACCATGGAGACTTACATCCTGGAAGGCGGTATCGGCTACATGCTCGGGAAACGCTGGAGCATCGGAGCCAAAATCGATTACTTAACCGCTAGTAACGCCAAGAAAAAAGATGCCCGGAACAAAAACACGTACATGAACCTGAAAGTGTACCCGGGAGTGGTTTACCGTTCCCAATACCTGAACTTGGGACTGAACTTCATTTACCAGAAAGAAACCGAAAACATTGACATCAGGACAATTGGAACAGGACGGACACCGGAGCTCCTTTCCGTTGAAGGGTTGTGGTTCTACACGTCGGAACAAGTAAATTCAACTACCAGTATTATCCGGGACATTCGGGATGAATCCTTGGGCGGTGCCGCACAAGTGGAATTCCATTCCCGCCGAATCCGCTTCTTTAACCAATTCTCCATGTTAGAAAAGAAACAGGAAGTTTTCAAGGCCAACTACAATAAAGAGCGCGGGGGAGAAATGAAACAACGTGCGTATAATTACACCGGGGCTTTCAATGTCAGCGGAGAAAAATACAGTCACTATATTAACCTGCAAGCCGATTTTTCGAACATGCTAGGCTACGAGAACATCCAACAAAAAGAAGTCATAAACCAAAACAGCACTTGGACACAATTCGGGAAAAAAAATAAATCTTCCATCGAATCCATCGTTTACGACGCAAATTACAACCTGTTCCGTAATCGCACCGCATACAACAGTTGCTGGAACGCACAAATTGGGGCTAAAGGCTTTTACGCGGAAAGAGTGTACCGTCTCTACCCTGCCAAATTCCAACAAATATTGAGAAACACAGAAGGTTACCTTTCACTCGAAAAAAACTTCCTGTTCAAAAAAGGAATGCTGGATTGCGGCATAAATGGTGCTTACACGATCGGGGGAGGCACAATGCTAAAAATGAAACTGGAAGCCGAAACGGTCTTGCCGAATATTGACGAATACCCACAACGGAAAGACTTACTGGAACAGGAATTCGAGTACATCACGTCGGATAAAATTGCCGGAGGAGTAAACGTTCGCTACACCTATTTCCTCAACAAGGAAAAAGGGATGAACTTGTACGCTATCGGTAATGTCAATTATAAAAAGTCCACCAGCGGCCTGTATGACGGTAAGGACTGGACAACCTTACAAGCCACGATAGGACTATCATTCTAGGGAATCACAAATAACAAATATAGCAAAAAGAAATGAGCAAGATTAAGAAAAATTTATGGAGACACGTACTGCAACTGGGTGTAATTGCAGTCATTGCCGGATTCATTCTGAAAGTATTTTTCGGAGGAGAACCTGCCAACGTTGAAGCCTATTGTCCGTTCGGGGGCCTACAATCCCTCGTAACTTACTTGAATTCAAACACGCTGGCATGTAGCATGTCGATCGTGCAGATTATGATGGGAGTAACCTTGGCAATCGGTGTTATTCTTTTCAGTAAACTATTCTGTGGCTACCTCTGCCCCCTGGGTACGGTAACGGAATGGATGGCCGTGTTACGCAAAAAGATGAAAATAAACATCAACATCACCACGGGTTCAGTTGTTGACAAAATTCTAAGAGCAATCAAGTACATCCTGTTATTCTGGATATTCTACATGACAATTTCCAGCAGTGAACTATTTTGTAAAAACTTTGACCCGTACTACGCTATTGCAACCGGATTCAAAGGCGAACTTACCGCATGGATGGCGGTGATTTCTATCGCCTGCTTATTCCTGGGTAACTTGTTTATCAATATGTTCTGGTGTAAATATATCTGTCCGCTCGGGGCATTAAGCAACGTGTTCAAATTCACACTTACCTTCCTGGGGCTACTGATACTCTCGTTAATCCTAGGTTATTTCGGACTACCGATGCAATGGTACTGGTTACTAGGTGCAAGCTGTGTAATCGGTTATATCTTTGAGATCGTTTACCACGAGAGTAAAGTATTCCCATTACTCCGCATTACCCGAGATGACGAAAAATGTACCCATTGCGGTTTATGTAGCAAAAAATGCCCGCAACAAATTGACGTGGCAAACTTGAAAGTCGTGAAAGACATTGATTGTACTTTATGTGGTGAATGTATGGGAGCATGTAATAAAAATGCTTTACAGATAAACCGTAAACCGGCATTCCGATGGTTACCCGCAATTCTAGTCGTTGTTCTCTTCTTCGTCGGACTGTGGATGGGTACCCATTGGGAATTGCCGACTATTGACGAACGTTGGGGAGATCCGGCAAAATTAGAACACCTCGAATCATTTGAACGTGAAGGAATGAGAACCGTGAAATGTTTCGGTAGCTCCAAGGCATTTGCTGCCCGGATGAAAAACGTTCCAGGTGTCTACGGGGTAACGACCTACGTGAATAGATTCGCTGTCGTGGTTTACTATGACCCGAGTGAAACGAGTAAAGAAAAAGTAGAAAACGCCATGTTTACCCCGGTGAAACGGAAACTGAATACACCTCCTGCCGGAGTGGAACAATTAAAAATAATCACTTTGGGCGTTGAAAAACTATTTGACCAAATGGACGTAACCTTCTTGGGAAATATTATTCGTGAAAAAGAAGGCTTCTATGGAATCCAAACCGAATATGACTGCCCGGTAAGAGTGAAATTATTCATGGACATCAATAAACCGATTGATAAAAAAGAATTAAGAAGTATCGTCGAAACCCGTGAATTCGAGATGCCGGTGCATGGTGGTGGAGTTAAGAAAATCGAATGTGACTACGAGCTGGTAAACATCTCGAATCAAGTAGATACGATCGGTCGTCAGGAATTCCTCGAAATGATGTTCCCGGCAACCAAATCACGTTTCCAAATTGCCTTGAAGAAATACGGGGAAGATGCCGCCACGGCCGTTTACGAAATGCCTTACCCGGGATTAGACAAACCGTTAGTTCAGCGTCAAGTTCCCTATTTTGGAAGTTTCCTTTCCACCCAAGATGGAGTGATGGAACTCGCCACGGCACTGAACGGCGATACCCCGGTTATCCGGATCACGTATGTGAAAGAGGTACTAGACGATGATAAAATCTGGGAAATCCTTCAAACACCGAAATGGGAAATCCATTACACGAACGGGACGACCAAAGAAATTGATGCTACTCTAACCTTCAAAACACCGGGTAAAACCGTCGAATAAACACTTGTTTCCAAGAAGGAGTGTCAAAATGAATTTTGACACTTCCTTCACGGGAAACTCAAAACAATTTTACCATGCTTTCATCTTGTCAGAGTAATCCAAATGGATTACCCCGCAAGATTTATATCCATACAATTTGTAAATCACCATGATAAAATACATTATCTACACCATATTATTCATCTTGACCATCAGTCCCTTGGTGGCTCAGGACATCGGTGCAGGCCAAACAATCCCAATGGATCCCGATATACGGATCGGGAAGTTGGATAACGGACTGACCTATTACATCCGTCATTCCGAGAATCCTAAAAACAGGGGGGAGTTCTACATTGTCCACAACGTGGGGGCCATGCAAGAAGAGGACAACCAGAACGGCTTAGCCCATTTTCTGGAACACATGGCTTTCAACGGGACAAAACATTTCCCGAAGAAAACCATGTTGGAATACCTTGCCAGTATCGGCGTACGATTCGGAACCAACGTGAACGCCTTCACGTCCAGAAACGTAACGGCATACAATATCTCCGAAGTTCCCTTAGTTCGGGAAACAATCATCGATACCGTGTTGCTGATGCTTCACGACTGGTCCAGTTATATCACCTGTGATTCGGCTGAAATCGAGGCTGAAAGAGGGGTCATCCGGGAAGAATGGAGAACCCGGGACATTCCCCGCATGCGGCTATCGGAACAGCTGAATCCCGTGATGTACAACCACTCGAAGT
>OHAY01002826.1_pt1 | contig 12976 bp, 8 predicted proteins | sample 1577191 | NCBI WGS metagenome assembly OHAY01 (sample SAMEA3541504, study PRJEB24748) | human gut metagenome | biome: human gut; feature: human-associated habitat; material: faeces | place: China | collected 2012 | reverse complement strand
TGCAAGCCACAATGATACAGGGAGCTGTGGCAAGCCACTCACGCTTATAGCATTGCTGCAACGCCTTTAATGTAGGTTCATCTGTGACTATTTTAAACCGCCACGGTTGGAAATTAACTGCCGAGGGAGCCAAGCGTACACACTCCATGATATACTCCAATTTTTCTATCTCAACCGAACGACCGGCATATTTGCGGGCAGAATAGCGCGCTTTTACTAATTCTAGAAAGTTCATAAGCATTATTATTAGTTTGCAGACAAAAATACTAACTTTGCTAATATATCCCAAGCTTTTTGCAATGAGTATCATTTATCAATTGCTTACGAACTATTTATATTCTCATTTTGTAATTTTCAATCCTATTATTATCAAATTACTATTGTGATTTGCTTTCAAATTAGTATCTTTGAACCATTGAAAACAACATACGACATCATGCACCCCTATCTGTGCGAGTTGTGATTTGCTTTCAAATTAGTATCTTTGAACCATTGAAAACAACAATGGAGTATTACGAGAGTACAGCGTAGGCGTTGTGATTTGCTTTCAAATTAGTATCTTTGAACCATTGAAAACAACACCGAATGGGAGGGAGATACGCCGAAGCTGTTGTGATTTGCTTTCAAATTAGTATCTTTGAACCATTGAAAACAACATGACGAATAATACTAATATATAGCTATTGTTGTGATTTGCTTTCAAATTAGTATCTTTGAACCATTGAAAACAACTAAACAATAGAGAATTTACAGGGAAAGTGTGTTGTGATTTGCTTTCAAATTAGTATCTTTGAACCATTGAAAACAACGCTATAAAAACTTATCAATCAGACATATTGTTGTGATTTGCTTTCAAATTAGTATCTTTGAACCATTGAAAACAACACTATAAGAAACAACATAAGCTAAGTAATGTTGTGATTTGCTTTCAAATTAGTATCTTTGAACCATTGAAAACAACTATAAAGCAAAATATCTTGCTTTACTTAGAGTTGTGATTTGCTTTCAAATTAGTATCTTTGAACCATTGAAAACAACGAACTGTGGAACACTTTGAAAGAGAAGACGTTGTGATTTGCTTTCAAATTAGTATCTTTGAACCATTGAAAACAACTGAATATATGTTACAAGCTAATTACCAATTAGTTACACATATATTCAGAAATTAAAAACAAAGTTGTTTTCTAATAAGAAATCCCGTTTCAGACGGGATTTCTTATTTTTAAAATAATTCCAATTGCTGTCCTGGAGTAGTTACACCTTGTAGTTTCTTTCCATAAAAAAGTTCAATAGCAGCAAATTGTTTATCAGTGATACACATTATTCCCACTTGTCCATATTCAGGCAAAAAAGATTTAACTCTATTTATATGAACAGTTGCATTCTCGCTACTAGCACAATGACGGACGTAAATTGAAAACTGAAACATTGTAAAGCCATCCTTTTGTAGATTTTTTCTAAAATCAGTATAAGCTTTCTTGTCCTTCTTAGTTTCCGTTGGCAAATCAAATAATACTAGTACCCACATAATCCGATATTCACTAAAACGGTCCATTATCGTTCAGGATAACTAATACGACGAATTTCTCCACAAAAACATTTATATAGAGAAGCTGTAGTCTGAGCGACAGCCACCATCAACGGACTACGTTTACCGTTAATACGTACATCCAATGTAGGAATAACAAGCAAACGTGATTTTATTTCTTTTGTTAATTCCAAATTTGCACCATACAATTTCACTAAACCAAATACTAATTCATCAACATAAGGTCGATATGGCTCCATCACATCGTCAGCTAAACAATATGCATTATAACGATTATGATGATGGATCCCTAAGGTAGGAAGCAACCCACTTGCCACTAAAGCACGAGCAACGATAGCACGAAGTATAGCATAACCATAATTCAATAAATTATTAGGAGAAATCCCTTCTCTGTCACGAGTGAAGCCAATAATATCTGCAAATAAATTTTTCCAAAAAAAAGCAGCTGCCCGTGCTTCTAAATTTTCAGGATCACCACTCTTTACTTCATTTGCCCAGATTCGCATACATCTCATTTCTTCACCTCTACAAATCTTCAACACAGATGCTTGGTTGTCTATCTTTGCTTTAATCGTTTGTTGCCAAAGTTGTTTTTTTAATGGTAATGATGCATCCAATTGTTGACGGAAACGCTCATTTTGAGTAGTATTTCCATACAAAGGGAGCATTAAACCTACCGGCATACTTTTACTATCACAAGTGATGACAGCACAATTATTCTCCAATAGAGATTCTAACACACCGGAAGTTATAGTAATTTGTTTATGATCCAGTACTACGACACCTATATCTTCAATCGGCTTCGTTATTTCCGATTGTTCTTTAAAGGAATCCGGCAATGAAGCACTTTTTTCAACTTCCGGAAGTTTTATAACTAATTGGTTATTCCGTAATGACAAATAAGCCGGATTACCAAAATAAAGTGTTTTCTTTATCATAGTATCATATTCTAAAAGTTAATATATTACTTACTTCGCAGTTTTTTCTGCTCTTTTTCAAAACTTTCAATGAAATGTATTTCTACAGGAGATAGCTGGTTGCTTACTCGTTCCTTAAATTTATCATATTCAATATTTGCTTTTTTCTTCGCCAGTTCCGCTGAAACGGTACCGGCATGTTGCAACAACTCCTTTCCTGAAAGTCGAAGAAAATCATCCAATTTTTGAATCCAGTCTTTCATATACATAGGAGTATGACTTTTGGCTTGCAGCTCAGCAAAATCAAGGTATAGACTTACAATACGATTTAATGTATCCAGTTCATCATCCGTCAAATAATTCTTAGCATATTCAGCATCATTCCGTCTAGGAATTATCCCCGTCCAGCTAGTCAATCCCATAAAATCTTTCTCAGCATCCGCACGATTATAAATAACTTCAGCAGCGGTATGACCATGTACTGAAAAATGCATTTTATTTTGAACCGTAGCAAAAAATAATCGAGTAGTCTCAGCACTCGGATCATAATCTATGCTCAATGCATAGATTTCAAGAATTTTACGATAAAACATTTTCTCTGAAGAACGAATATTACGTATGCGAGAAAGTAACTCATCAAAGTAATTTCCACCACCTGCACGTTTCAGCAAATCATCGTTCATAGCAAATCCCTTTACTAAATACTCTTTTAGTACTTGTGTTGCCCAGATTCGAAACTGTACGCCACGATAAGATTTAACCCGATAGCCTATGCTTATAATCATATCCAAATTATAATAAGCCACTTGATATATTTTACCATCAGAAGCAGTTGTTGCAAAAAATGCAACAACTGAATTTTCCTGTAATTCCCTACTATCAAAAACATTCTTTATATGCCGTGAAATGGTCGATTTATTGCGCTGAAATAATTCTGCCATTTGATCTAATGTCAACCAAACAGTATCATTGCATAATGTTACTTCAATTCTTGACTCACCATCTACCGTTTGATATAAAAGGATTTGTCCTTTGTTTTCTTCCATAAAATAAGGATATATTATTTTTTATGTGAACTACTTGATTCTAAGACATTTCCTAAACGATCAACTTTTATAGGTATACATATTTCTTTTATCATTTCACCAGTTAAAGCGCGTTGATTTTTAGATTGAGGACTTCCTACTCCAAACTCATTTTGCACCAAAATTCCTCCTCTACAAAAGCTTTCAGCTAAAGACTTAGGCAATGAATAAATAAGATTTGCAATTGAATAAGGGATAAAATTCGCTGTTGTCTCGCTTGAATCTATCATTTTATAAATCCTTCCCCTATCCAAAGGCTGGGCAATAATACCATTAGCTAAATCAGCAGCAGTAGGAAGATAAACCAAATCATTAGGTGACAATACAAAAATAGGGTCATTACCATTCTCATCTTCCGGTGCAACAGGTAAACCTTGTTTTTGCCGTTCAATTGCAACATTCAGTGGAATGGTAGCATAATTTCTTTTCTTTATTATAGTATTCGTCTTTTTATCTAAAATATTCGACTCGTATACAGCAAAAAATAAATTTGTTCCTTTCGCAGCCTCTACAAATTTAGAAGATTTATTACCTGTTTGACCTACTGCAAACTTATCAGCCTGTTCATACCAACGAACTTTAATGATAGGCTGATGATACTTTCCATTATTCAGCTGAATAATATTACGATTCATTTCATCAATACCATCCGGCGAAAAAGCAATATCCGGATTATTATCTTTCAGTTCCAAATGACGTAACAATATTTTTTGGATACCCGTATCAGTAATATTATTTTCTATTTTCTTTCTATCAAAACTAGTATCCAGCGGTTTTCTAGTAGCAAAGAATCGATCTTTAGTATCTTTACTAAAATAGTAAACCTCTATTTTAGACAGATTTATATCACTCCAAGTTTCTCTATTATCTTCAAAGTACTTCTTTATTCTCTTCGCGTCAAATCCTAAATTCCAAAGTTCCAATAATTTTCTCTTGAAGTCTTTCACAACGATGCTTTGAGGATTTTTCATCGCTTCATTTAAAGCTACAGTCTTTATCCTACGCAAATTAACTTCTCCAAATACCGTATCTTTATGCATGGATTTACGTATAGCCCAGTTGTCCCCTTTTCCCTGTTTCACAAAGATCTTTTTGCCTTCTTCATTATAATGCAAGAAGTGATTGGTAGCTTTATTTATAACACGCAAATTTTGCTTAAAACTGACTATTATATTTTCCAAAGCCAAATATGTATCCTGTGTAAACGATGCCCACGGTTTTCTGATCACCCATTTATAGTTACCGTTATTATCAGTCTTAGCTTTATCACACAGCAGTTTCTGCAAATCATATCGGGATAATTCAGCCTTAGCTGTTGCCGACTCATTATTTAAATAATTAATAATATTCCTATTTGCACACGCTATTATTATGGCATCCATTGCATGATGACGATGATCTATTCTTTTCTTATTAAAACCTTTTTGCAATTCCAAAGGCATTGTCGGAATTTCTTGAATCCCAACATTTTTAGTTGTAAATTTATTTGTGCCGGTCAACTCATTGAGTCGTTGAAAACGAGGAAGTATAATCTTATTCCAAACCTCATTTATTCCCCAATCTTTCTTCAAACGATCCGTAACTCCTCCGGTACAAGGAATTACATTCTTTGAAATTGCTTCTTCCTCTCCTTTTTCTCTAACGATGTTGGAAAGAAGAGACTTTACAACTTTGCTGATGTACCTACTATCATTCAGCTGACGAGTAACAAACTCCTCCGGAATATCATCCATCAAAAGTTTTTTCATTTTACCACGAGTACGCGAATAGTTATCTTTCACAAATTGCTCATATTCATCCACAGTGAAGATCCTTACTTTTTTTCCAAAAGGAAGTTCTACTATCTCCCCATGATGCTTCACAATAAACTCATGTCCCAATAAATTGCTTTTAAGCTTATTGACTTCCGCTTCACAAATCACCTTGTTACTAAAAGAATCATCAAAATAACATGATTGAGGAATGACATGCTCTATTTCGTATGCAGACGTAAACAATTTACCTAATGGAATCACTTCACCGGTATAAGGAGAACGATACTTCTGTTCCAGCCAAAGCTTGTAACGCAAAACTTCTGACCTTGAAGGACGCTTCTTCAAATCTGTTTCTGTAAACTTTTTCAATATATCCGATATTTCCTCCGGTAAATCGGAAACACTATTTAAAACACCCTCTTCATAAATACGCAAAATATCCTGCTGACTTGGCGAATAAGGACGAACATTTTCAACCTCATATTCAGGATTCAAAAATTCCGTGAGCAAATATTTGATACGCAAGTTGGTATTCTCATTTTCGGATATTTGCTGTGTCATTTTCTTCCGCTTGTCAGCCGGATTCTTCATCTCACGCCCCAACTCCACATGTATCTCATCAATATTTCCCACTTGTTTCCAAATATCACGAACAACACGTAGTGTTTCAATAATAATCTGCTCAACAATTGGATTACGCAATGAATGTTGCTTAAAAGATTTTAAATACGAATCAATATCAGCAGGAGATTTCCACTGGGTTATTTCTTTTGATTCAGAGTGACGACCATAAACAATGTAACACACTAACCAAAGAGGCAAACCTCTGAAATCAGAAACATCAACAAGATGAATTGCTTTCTCCCTCACTCTATTTTCTATTTTCTCATCATATTCTCCTGTTATTATCTTATCAATCCGTTCACGCGTTCCTTTATCTATTGAATTCTCACTCCAATATTTTCCCATACGCATTAAAGGCAATAATTTTTTAATTGCTTTTGCCGAATAGGAACCATATTCTTTTTTAAAAGGTGGGAATTTCCGGAATACATCAACAAAAGAAGCATTCAGGTCGTGTTTATCCGCAAATTTCTGCAAAGCTTTTACTATTTCATTCTTATCTTCAACCGAATATAATATATGCCATAAAGCTTCCTCATTCTCTTTTGTCAGGAATTCAATAGAAATATCACATTTCTCCAGACGCGCCAACATCGATGAACGGGTTTCATTACATGGATAAGGTTTATCTTGTACATAATTCCAACGATAATTCTCTACCTCTTTTTTCAGTCCAAAAAGCGGATATTTCAGAAAAGCCTTTTGATCAATTTCTTTTTTACCATTCAACCAGTCAAATAAAGCAACATAATCTTCTTCAGTCTTCAATAACTCATTTGTAACATCCACATCTTGTGCCAAGCCTTTCCTATAAATACGCAGATTTACTATAAATTGCCACAAACGAAATTCTTGAAATAACGGATGTGATTTAGCAATACATTTTACAGGAAAAGATTTTATCTCTCCTGTTTCCTTATCAAGGCAATGATTCTCCTCATAAAGGCAATTGTCTATTAATGATTTTTTGCTTTTAAGAGGACGCTGATAAAAGAGTATATCCTCTAAAAACAAATAAGTAAAATCCCGATTACCAATATTATTCCGATGTGCTTCATTTATTGTATATAGTTCTTCAACACAAGCAGCATACAATGCTCTATCTTGCAATTCCGGATGGAATTCCTTCTGTTTATCCAAAATCAGTTTCAACTCTTCCTTATAATATTTACGCTCAATGGTTCTCACCAATCTTCCACGAATTTTCTGACTAGGATTTCCTAAAAGCGTATCATAAATATAGGTACCTACAGTCTTATGAGTCTGATCAATATCCGCTTCTGTTTTCAATTTTATTTTGAAGTACATTTTATCTTTTTGCTTTTTCTCCATCTTTTCTATTTCATCAAAAGATGGTAAAAAAGATAATTCCTGTTTTGTACCCCCACTCTTTAATTTAATAGTTTTTAAAACAAATTCCTTAGTATGTCCTTTCCAAAAAGAAATATCATTATAAAATGCAGCTCGATACAATAAACCATTCTCCAATAGTACATTATACCAATATTTTTCATATTTCTTATCTTTCTCTGCCTTAACAACATCAATCACTTTTGAATTAATAATCATAACATTATCATTTTTTTTCTCTTCCTCACCACGTAATTGATAATATCCACGCTTTTGATTAAAATTCAATAATATCCACGCCAATTCTTCTTTTGAAATTTTAGAAGTCAATCCCTTTTTACGGAGATAGTAGATAGTCCAATCATAAGGTACTTTTTTATCATCTGTTATCAGATTCGGATGATTTAGCTTAAAATCCTCCAGCATTTCCTTAAATGAATCTTGGAATATAAATTCAAACTGACCTGCTTCATTCTTACGCCAAGCCAATTTAGGTTCCTTACCCTTAACTATTTTACCATGCCTATCTAAATCTTGAGCAAAATGAGAAGGCAAAAATCCTAAAATATCAAGAATTCTATGCAACCGTTCTCTACGAAGCAGATATCGTTCGCTTAAACGACGAATTCCACGCAATCTGGTTCTTTCGGCAGTTTGAGATATAGAATTACCTTTATTAAAATCTCCTATCATAGCTGCGTCCATAGGTATGATATGACTTCCAGAAGCTTGTATTTTAACCAATTGTTCACTTCCATCGTCATTGACACTTCCATTTACTACTGCCCAACCTATGCTATTGGTACCCAAATCAAGTCCTAGTATATTTTTCATAATCCAATATTTTTATCAAAACTTTTCAAAGTTATCAAATTATTCTGATAATCACTTGTTCTTTACATATTTATTTCATAGTTTTGCAATACTAATTTGAAGCAAATCACAATAAGGATTATTCCGTAGTGAAAACATTTAGGCTGCCCTCGTCCTTTAACGGGGGCTTTTTATATTTATCCTTTAAAAGAAATACAAATATGAAGAAACTTGTGATATTTGATTTAGACGGCACATTGCTGAATACAATAGCTGATTTGGCTGCCGCCACCAACCAAGCTTTACACTATTATGGCTATCCCACCCATAGCACAGATGATTACCGATTCTTTGTAGGAAACGGAATCAACAAACTGTTTGAACGAGCATTGCCCGAGAACGAAAGAAGCGAAGAAAATATTTTAAAAATCCGTTCTCAGTTTGTCCCTTATTACGATAAACACAACGCGGATTTTAGTTGTCCCTATCCGGGTATAGCAGCACTATTGCTGGCTTTACAAAATGACGGAAGAAAGATAGCTGTGGCGTCCAACAAATATCAAGCTGCTACACGGAAACTGATTTCACACTATTTCCCCGAAATAAATTTTGTGGAAGTATTGGGACAAAGGGAAGGAATACCTGCCAAGCCGGACCCTTCTATTGTAAATGATATCATTGCCACAGCCGGAGTCACCAAAGAAGAAGTGCTGTATGTAGGAGATTCCAATGTCGATATGCAAACGGCACACAATGCCGGAGTCACTGCCGTGGGAGTGGCTTGGGGATTCAGACCGCGAACAGAACTTGAAGCTCTTCATCCCGCACACATCATCGAAAAAGCAGAGGAACTGATTCCATTGCTTGATTGATTAGGACGGAAATATATACAAACAGCAGATATAGTGAAAACATTTCATCAAAGAACCATCAGGTATGTGATAAAAGGTTTGCGTTATCTGGCAACGGAGATTGACTCTGAGAGACTGAAAATAAACGGTTTCTACTCCGACTGGACCATACCGACTTTCCATATCATACGGTTCTTGCTCTACGCTTTTATGATAGTCATGATTTATCCATACCTGCCGGGGGCTGATTCCGGTGTGTTCCAAGGGATTTCCGTATTTGTCGGTCTGATTATCTCACTCGGTTCGAGTACTGTCATCGGTAATATCATTGAAAGCTTTATCACTACTTATATAAGGCCTTCAAACTGGGAGACCGTATCAAGTTGAACGAGACAACAGGAAATGTGGTGAAAAAAACGGCTTTCGTACCCCGAATCCGTACACCGAAATCGGCAAGAACATACGGACTAATCATTCATTCGGAAGTAATCATCGGCTATGATGCCCCTTGGAGGAAAGTACATCAGTTACTTATTGATGCTGCTTTGGCCACTCCGGGAATACAGGCCGATCCGGAACCATTTGTACTGGAAACATCATTAAGTGATTGGTATCCGGTTTATCAGGTTAATGCCTATATAAAAGATGCAGACAAAATGGCCGCCATTTATTCTGTTCTACACCAAAACATACAGGATTACTTCAATAAGGCAGGCATTGAGATTATGTCTCCTCACTATATTGCCACAAGAGACGGCAATGAAATAACCATCCCTAAAGAGACAGCCAAAGAATAAAATGAACAATTATCCGTTTTTTACGTTTTTATAGATAAATAGTATAAACTTTAAAAGCCTAATTTATGTCTGTTATTTATAAATTCTTATTTCCCTCAAAACCGGACAGCACAGCCATGTCATTACTATTATTGGCATTACGCATTTTATTCGGTGTATTATTAATGTCTCACGGAGTACAAAAATGGGCAAACTTCGATGCCATGAGTGAAAGTTTCCCGGATCCTTTGGGAGTAGGAAGCCAAATGTCTCTCATTTTGGCCATTTTTGGCGAACTGGCCTGTTCACTGGCTTTTATCTTCGGATTCCTTTACCGTCTTGCTATGATTCCTATGATTTTCACAATGGGCATGGCATTTTTTGTAATTCACGGCAATGACCCGTTCTCTGTCAAAGAACTGGCATTTATCTATCTTGTGGTATTTGTTCTGATGTACATAGCCGGGCCCGGAAAGTATTCTATCGATCACTTTATCGCTAAAGCTATATCGAAAACCAACAGATAAGTATTAATCAATATGCTTTAAAAAGCGTCTGATATCACTTTCCAACCTTTTATAAAGCGGAGATTCTTTATAACTAGTATGCTTGCGGAGTACTATATCAACTCCTAGCTGACGACGCTGATAGCTTGTCAGCTCATTATGGAACTGCATATCGTGCTCTGCAAGTTCTTTAATTTCCGCCTCACGCTCACGACGAAGAACATTACAAACAGGCGTCAACAGTTTCATCACTACACTATCCATAATATGATGCCCCTGAATAAACATATAAGTATTATCCGGATATACTCCCAATTGAGCGAACTCCTCTTTCATTGCCTCTATCTCTCCTATCGCTTTGGGATGACGATGCTCCAACTCCTGCAATTTCCGCCTTACACGACGGCTCATATTTTCCAAACTGCGCTCGGGCCGGTAAACACTTACCTGATCCAACTTGACAAACGAACAAAAATCAAGCAATGAAAACTCGGATAATATGTGTTTCCGATAAAACCACACCGACCAAATAAAAAGCGGATAGGCAATCTGTGAATACATCTTCATAAAGGCAACAAAATCTACCAACGGATGGTCATTCAAAGTAGCCATGACACACACTTCATGCAAAGCTCCCGAATAACATTGATAGTTTTCGATGGCGTATGCATACGTATGAAAAACATACTTATTATTGATAATATAGCGGGAAGTATGGGTAGCACCCTGAAGTAAATAATCATAATCACTGTCTACACAGGCAATCATATTCTGCCCCAACTGTGAACCCAGTTCATTCATTAATACAGATTTCTTGCCTTTCGCCAAAGTGGTCTTGGAAGGGAGCATTACTTCAAAATAACGAGTATCATCTTCAAACTCTCCCAATAGGGTACGCCAAAAAGAGACATCGTCGTAACTTTCAACATAAGCCACAATTTTTCGTCTTGCCTTTTTGGGCTTTAACCTATTCGCCGCACCGATATATAAAGAAGAAAGGTTGTCGGATAATCTCTTTCCCATAGCCGTGTCGTTTAGTTAAATTCATTGTGTTATATCACTCACTTCGGTAACGGCATCAAGCCATCCATCCATGACCAAAGCCGGCGAATGAGTCGTGAGTACAATCTGTACATTCGGATTCAATTCACGAATTAATGAAATTAGACGTTGTTGCCACTCCACATGAAGAGAAATCTCAGGCTCATCCATAAACAGCACTCCATGCCTCTTGTCCTGTACCAAGACAGTAAGCAAAATAACCAATATCTGTTTTTCACCCGAAGAAAGTTGGTAAGGGTATAAAGTATCACCGTCTTGTTCAAACAAAATCTCATTGCTCTGACGAATAATCTTCTTTCCCGTTTCTCCGAAAAGATCATCCATTAAATCCTGGAATTTCTTCTTAGGATAAGACATTTGGGCAGCACGCATCTGGTCTTCGGGATTACCGGAAGTAAGACACTCGATAATACGATTACCGATATTCACCTGATAATCCAAATAACGGCGCTGCAATTGATAAAGCTGCCAGTCCAGCTCTGTCTTCACATTCTTATCCGCCATTTTTTCAAGCAACTCGGAATGAATCAATGGTCGGTCAAAACTTCTGATAACATCAAAATGAATTTGCGTAGCATCTTCAGGAGAAAAAACAAAATGTACCCCCGGTGCAGAGCCATTACTTAAAGCCCCCCCTTCCAAAGCACTCAAACTATTTACAGACCTGTTCAGAATAGTACTTTTACCTATTCCATTCACCCCACTCAGAATATTAACATCAGGGCGAAGTTCCCACGAGATATCTTTACGTCCCCACAGCCGCTTTATCTCGATACGCTTAATATAATCAGCCTGCTTTTTCATTTTATATAAATTTACTATAAAGCAAAGATAGAAAATATAAAAAGAAACACCTACATTTGTACTGTTATTTAAGGTAAAAAAGATATGGCTATTCAGAAGTATAAAGGACATTTGGCATTGCTGGGCGCTGCCATAATGTGGGGATTAATGTCTCCTATCGGCAAAACAGCTTTAGAGAACGGAATTTCAGGACTTTCACTGGCAACTTTTCGAATGACGGGAGGAGCAGTCTGTTTTTGGATTGCATCTATTTTCGCACCCAAAGAACAAGTAAAGCCTCATGACTTGATGATGTTGTTCTTTGCCGGACTATTGGGTATCGTATTTAATCAAGGTTGTTTTACGTTCGGGTTATCACTGACCTCTCCCATCGATGCTTCCATCGTAACAACCACCGCACCGATTGCAACCATGATTGTTGCAGCCATTTATTTGAAGGAACCGGTAACCGGAAAGAAAGTAATCGGCATCTTCTTAGGCTCCATTGGGGCTTTAACTTTGATTATGAGTAGTCAAGGTTCCACAGATGATAAGGCCGGAAGCATTCCGGGAGACTTGTTGTGCTTGGCTGCTCAGATAAGTTTTTCTTTTTATCTGGCTATCTTTAAAGGATTAATCAGCAGATATAATATCTTCACATTAATGAAATGGATGTTCACATATGCCGCCATCTGCTTTATTCCATTCTCCTATCACGAAGTTTCGGCTATTCAATTTAACGAGATATCCACCACCACGTGGGGCTGCGTCCTTTTTGTTATCTTGGGAGGCACATTCTTTGCCTATATTTTAATGATGATAGGACAAAAGACATTGCGTCCGACCGTTATCAGTATGTATAACTATGTACAACCGATTGTCGGTACTTCTGTCTCTATTTTATTG
>OHAY01002824.1_pt1 | contig 12982 bp, 10 predicted proteins | sample 1577191 | NCBI WGS metagenome assembly OHAY01 (sample SAMEA3541504, study PRJEB24748) | human gut metagenome | biome: human gut; feature: human-associated habitat; material: faeces | place: China | collected 2012 | reverse complement strand
AGTGCGGCAACACCGATCAGGACAAGATGAACGTCGCCCGCCGTACCTGCGGCTACATCGGCACTCAGTTCTGGAACCAGGGCCGCACGCAGGAGATCAAAGAGCGCGTGCTGCATCTGTAAGGCTGCGCCATAAAATTGCTGTTTAGGTGGGAGCGCACCGCGCTCCCACCTTTTTCTGATAAGGAGGTCATTTCCCATGCACTATGGCGAGATCAAAAACTGCGACATCGCCAACGGTCTTGGCGTGCGCGTGACGCTGTTCGTCTCCGGCTGTACGAACCACTGCGAAAACTGCTTTCAGCCGCAGACGTGGGACTTCTGCTACGGCAAGCCTTTCACGAGTGAAACGGAGGACGAGCTCATCCGCCTGCTCTCCCCCGACTATATCAACGGTCTCACGCTGCTCGGCGGCGAGCCGTTCGAGCCTAAAAATCAGCGCGCGCTGCTGCCGTTTCTCCGCCGCGTGAGGTGTGAGCTGCCGCAAAAGACGATCTGGTCGTTCACAGGCTTTACGTGGGAGGAACTGCACGACCCCGCCGCGTATCCGCGCTGCGAGGTGACGGACGAACTGCTGTCACTGCTCGATGTGCTCGTCGACGGGCGCTATGTGGACGCGCTGCACGATATCTCGCTGCGCTTTCGCGGCTCGTCGAACCAGCGCATCATCGACGTTCCGAAAACGCTGCAATCAGGTACGCTGACGCTCTGGGACGAGCGCGCGAACATCTGAGGAAAACGCGACAAAACAGCGCTTCCCATTGTTCGTCATTTTTTAACATTTCCCCACTTGCAATTCAAAAAGCACTGTGTTATATTGTGCAGGAAATTGAAAAACATCTCGTTTTTACAAAAATCGACAGGAGGTTTTTACACAATGAAACATCTCGGTTTATTTGCAGCCGGCGTGCTGTTCGGCACCGCCGGCCTCAAGATCCTTTCCAGCAAGGATGCCAAAAAGGTCTACTCTCACACCACCGCCGCGGTGCTGCGTGCCAAGGACTGCGTGATGCAGGCCGTCACGAACGTCCGTGAGGATGCCGAGGACGTCTACGCCGACGCCAAGGACATCAACGAGCGCCGCGCAGCGGAAGAGGACGCCGAAGTCATTGAGGACGCGTCCGAGGAAAAAGCGGACGAGGAATAAATCGCAGGAGAGCCGCGACGCGCGGCTCTCTTTCACTTTCGGAGGAATTGATACACTATGAAATGCAAAATTCTGCACGAATCCGCCGGGCGCATACGCGTGCATCTGAATTGCCGCCGCATGACGCTGCATCAGGCGGACGTTCTGGAATATTATCTGCGCAATGTGGACGGCGTGCGAGAGGTCTCGGTCTTTGACCGCACGCAGGACGCCGTGATCGTTTACCGCGCGGACCGCGCCGCGCTCGTGCACGCGCTCGCGGCGTTCTCGTTCGACAAGGCCGAAACAATGGACCTTGTCCCCGACCATACGACGCGCGAACTCAACCGCGAATTTGAAGACAAACTCTCGTGGACGGTGATCCGCCGCGTGATCTCGAAGCTCTTCTTCCCGCTCCCCGTCACCACGGCGCTCGCCATCTATCACTCGATCAAGTACATCCGCGAGGGTCTTTCCGCACTGCTGCACGGCAAACTCTCCGTCGCCGTGCTCGACGCCACCGCCGTCACCGTGTCGATGGTGCGCGGCGACTTCTCAACGGCGAGCTCCGTGATGTTCATGCTCCGCCTCGGCGAAATTCTTGAGGACTGGACACACAAGAAGTCCGTTGCGGACCTCGCGGGCGCCATGTCGCTCAACGTCGACCACGTCTGGCTCAAGACGGGCGAGACGGAAACGCTTGTGCCCATCGGCGATATTCAGGCGGGCGACTGCGTCGTTGTCCGCACCGGCAGCCTCATCCCGCTCGACGGCAAGGTCGTCTCCGGCGAGGCGATGGTCAATCAGGCGTCCATGACGGGCGAGTCCATGCCCGTGCCCAAGCGCGAGGGCAGCTATGTCTACGCAGGCACCGTCGCCGAAGAGGGCGAGTGTGTCGTGCGCGTAGAAAAGGCGCTCGGCGGCGGCCGCTATGACCGCATCGTGCGCATGATCGAAGAATCGGAAAAGCTCAAATCCACGGCCGAGGACAAGGCCTCGCGCCTTGCCGATAAACTTGTGCCTTACACGCTCGGCGGCACGATCCTGACCTATCTCATTACGCGCAATATCACAAAGATGCTGGCTGTGCTGATGGTCGACTTCTCCTGCGCGCTCAAACTCTCCATGCCTATCGCGGTGCTCTCTGCCATGCGCGAGAGCAGCAGCCATCACATCTCCGTCAAGGGCGGGCGCTTCCTCGAAGCCGTCGCCCAGGCGAACACCATCGTCTTTGACAAGACCGGCACGCTCACCTACGCCACGCCCAAGGTCGCGCAAATCATCACCTTCGGCGGCAACGAGGAGAGTGAAATGCTCCGCCTTGCCGCGTGCCTCGAAGAACACTATCCCCATTCCATCGCCAACGCCGTCGTGGCCGAGGCCAGGGACCGCGGATTGACGCACGAGGAGTATCACTCTCAGGTCCAGTACGTCGTGGCGCACGGCATTTCGAGCAGGGTGGACGAGAAAACAGTGCTCATCGGCAGCGCACACTTCGTCTTTGAGGACGAGGGCTGCCGCGTGCCGGAGGGCGAAGATGAGAAGTTTGAATCGCTCCCGCCCGAGTATTCGCACCTGTACCTCTGTATCGCGGGCGAGCTCGCCGCGGTCATCTGCATTCATGACCCGCTGCGCAAGGAGGCGAAAGCCGCCGTGCGCGCGCTGCACGAGCTCGGTATCGACAAGGTCGTGATGATGACCGGCGACAGCCGCAAGACTGCCGAAGCCGTCGCCGCTGAGGTCGGCGTCGACGCCGTCTACGCAGAAGTCCTGCCCGAGGACAAGGCCGCGTTCGTCCGCAGCGAAAAGGCCGCGGGCCGCAAGGTCATCATGATCGGCGACGGCGTGAACGACTCCCCCGCCCTGTCCGAGGCCGATGCCGGCATTGCCATTTCGACCGGCGCCGCCATCGCGCGCGAGATCGCGGATATTACCATCTCGTCCGAGGATCTGTTTGCGCTCGTCACGCTGCGCTCTCTCAGCCAGGAGCTTATGGCCCGCATCCACCGCAACTACCGCTTTATCGTGAGCTTCAACTTCTCGCTCATCGTGCTCGGCGTGCTTGGCATCCTGCCGCCGACGACCTCGGCGCTGCTGCACAACATGTCCACACTCGCCATCGGCCTCAAGAGCATGACGAACCTCCTGCCCGAAAGCGAGCAGAGCAGCGCTAACTGATTTTTCCCGATAAAAAAGCTCCGTGCCAAGGCACGGAGCTTTTTTGCTATACAAGTTTGATTTTACGCAGGGCCGTAGGCCTTGATGGCATCGTCGACGATCTTTTCCGCGTCTGCGCCCACGATGTCGAGGTTTTCGGCTTCCAGGAGCTTGACGGTCGGAATGCCAAAGCAGTCCTGCGCGATGGTCTTCCAGTAGTCGTAGCCAAAGCGGCCGTCGAACGGTCCGCCGCTGGTCGTGACATAGTAGAGCTCGCTTGCGCGGCACAGGCCGACGGGCTCGCCCGCCTCGCTGTACTTCGTCACGATGCCCGTGACATAGATATTCTCCAAATACACCTTGAGCTGCGCGGAAAACGACAGATCCCACAGCGGCACAGCGATGACAATTCTGTCCGCCGCGGCGAACTGACGGGCGTAACGGAACATTTCATCGTCATACTTCTTTTCCGCGAGCAGCGCGTCGCGCTTTGCGATGTCCGCGCGCCCCAGCGGGTGCAGCGGCTCGTCATAAAGGCGCAGCTCCTCGTATTCGCCGAGCGCTTTCAGCAGCGCGCGGGCCAGTTTTTCCGTGCGCGATTCTCCGCGCGGGCAGCAGTTAATAAAAAGCGTCATGTCCTTTCCCTCACAGTACGCAGTAGTACATGATAAATGTGTTCGCCACGCCGAGCAGAATACCGGCGATGACCTGCAGCGGCGTATGACCGACGAACTCCTTGAGCTTCGCCTCCGGAAGCTTTTCCGACGCGAGCGAGTTGAACGCCTCGACGATGTCGTTAATGATAGCGGCCTGCCGCCCCGTTTCGAGCCGGACGCCCATCGCGTCCTTGCAGACGACGATGGCAAAGATGAACGCCATCGCGAATTCAAACGAACCGAGCCCGTAGACGAGCGCCGCCGCGGTCGCGAGCGACGAGACCGTGGCCGAATGGCCGCTCGGCATCCCGCCGTCGCCGATCAGGCGCGTAAAGTCGATGCTCTTCGTCACAATGGCATGGATGATCGTCTTGATGAGCTGCGCCCAGAACCACGACGAGAGACCGATGAGCAAAAAAGGATTCGACAGCAATTCCTGAAACCAATTCATATGTTTCCGCTTCCTTTCGCGGTGCGGGCTTTGTCAGCCCTTGAATGTTCCTTATTATACCACCGTTTTCCAGTTCGGCAATAAACTTTCTTTTAACTTCTTCCGCAGAAAATATAAACCAGCGCAGGCTCACCTGCGCTGGTTTTTCTTTACGACGCCTGTGCGAACTGGCTGTTGTAGAGCTCGGCGTAGAAGCCGTTTTGCTCCATCAGCTGCTCGTGCGTGCCGCTCTCGATGACGTCGCCGTCGCGCATCACGAGGATGAGGTCGGCGTTCTTGATGGTCGACAGGCGGTGGGCGATGACAAAGCTCGTCCGGCCCTTCGTCAGCTCGTCCATCGCGCGCTGAATGAGAAGTTCCGTGCGCGTATCGACCGAGGACGTTGCCTCGTCGAGGATCAGCATCGGCGCATTCTGGAGCATCGCGCGGGCGATGGTCAAAAGCTGCTTCTGTCCCGCCGAGATGGTCCTGCTCTCGCTGAGCACGGTGTCAAAGCCCTGTGGCAGCGAGTGGACAAATTTGTCGAGGCCGCAGGCCTTGCAGACCGTTTCGAGCTGCTCGTCCGTGATACCCTCCATGTTATAGACCAGGTTCTCGCGGATCGTGCCCTCAAAGAGCCACGTGTCCTGCAGGACCATACCAAAGAGCTCGTGCACATCCTCGCGGCGCAGGTCGGTCGTCGCCACGCCGTCGATCGTAATGCGGCCGCTGTTGACCTCGAAAAATCGCATCAGGAGGTTCACCATCGTGGTCTTGCCCGCGCCGGTGGGGCCGACGATGGCGACCTTCTGGCCCGGATGGACCTCAGCGGAGAAATCCTTGATGATGATCTTGTCGGGCGAATCGGGGTAGCTGAAGCGCACGTGGTCGAACGTCACCGCGCCGCGCACGGCGTCGAGCTTCTCGGTCTTGTCACTCTCGTCGCCGAGCTCTTCACTTTCGAGGAAGTCGAAAATACGATGCGCGGAGGCGGAGGCCGTCTGCAAATTCGTCATGCCCTGTGCGATCTGCGTCAGAGGCGTGGTGAAGAGGCGCACATACAGGATGAACGAGACGATGACGCCGAATTCGATCGTGCCATTGATGGCCAGCACCGAGCCGAACACGCACACGGCAACATACGAGAGGTTGCCGATCACGTTCATGAGCGGCTGCATCACACCGGAGAGGAACTGCGAGCGCCAGTTTGCGTCATAGACCGCCGCGTTCAGGCCGTCGAAGTGGTCGAGGACCTTATCGACTGCGCGGCTGATGCGCACGACCTCATGGCCGGAATACATCTCCTCGACATAGCCGTTGAGCTCGCCGAGGCTCTTCTGCCGCGCGGTGAAGTAGCGCTGCGACTTCGACATGATGGCGACGATCAGCACCATGCCAAGGAGCGTGATACACAGTGCGACGAGCGCCATGCGCCATTCGGTCACGAACATCATAATAAGGCAGCCGACAAACTGTGTCGCGGCGCTGATGATGGTCGGCAGGCTGTTGGTAAGTCCCTGCTGGAGCGTTGACACATCGTTTGTGATGCGGCTCAAAATGTCGCCCTGCGAGGTGGTGTTGAAATACTTCTGCGGCACGCGGTTGATCTTTTCCGAGAGTTCGCCTCTCATGCGGTAGGACATTTTCAGCGTCACGACCGCCATGATATAGTGTTGGATGAAGCCAAACAGCGCGCTCAGGCAGTAAATAATGGCAAGGAACACGCCGATCTTCGCAATGGCGGCGAGGTCAATGCCGGTGAAGAGGCCGTCGGACATAATGGTCGCCATTTTGCCGATCTTGTCGGGGCCGATGATCGTCATCACGGCGCTCAGCGCCGCCAGCACGAGGGCAAAAATGATAATGCCCATGCTCGAGCTCATATACGCGCCCGTGCGCTTGAGCGCGCCGACGGGATTGCTGTTTTTCTTTTTCATCTTCTCTCACCTCCTTTACGCGAGCTCCGCGGCGCTGAGCTGGGATGTCGCGATCTCGCGGTAAACGTCACAGTTTTTCATCAGCTCTTCATGCGTGCCGATGCCCACGGCCTCGCCGCGGTCGAGCACGACGATCTTGTCCGCGTGGCGGATGGTGCTGATGCGCTGCGCGACGATGATCTTCGTCGTGTCGTGCAGCTGCCTGGATAGCCCCTCGCGCAGCTTCGCATCCGTGCGGTAGTCCAGAGCGGAGAACGAATCGTCGAAGACGAGGATCTCCGGTTTTCTCGCCAGCGCGCGGGCGATGGAAAGGCGCTGCTTCTGGCCGCCGGACATGTTGCGGCCCATCTGCGCCACATGGTGCTGCGTGCCGTCGGGGAGCTTGTCGACAAACTCCTTCGCCTGTGAAAGCTCGACGGCCTGCGCAAGGCCCTCATCGTCCGCCGGCGCTTCGCTCTCGCCAAAGTAGACATTGTCGCGGATGCTGCCGGCGAAGAGCACGGCCTTCTGCGTCACATAGCCGAGCTTGTTGTAGAGGGCATCGAACGTGTAGTCCCTGACGTTCACGCCGTCGACAAGCACCTCGCCCTCCGTCGCATCGTAAAAGCGCGGGATCAGGCTCACAAGTGTCGTCTTGCCGCTGCCCGTCGCGCCGATGACGGCAAGCGTCTCGCCCCTGTTCACACGGAAGCTGATGTTCGAAAGCTCATCCTCCGAAGTGTGCGGATAGCGGAACGAAACGTTTTTGAACTCCACTGTGCCGTGCTCTTTGCATTCGCTCACGCTGCCCTCGCGGATATTCGCCTTGCGCTCGAGCACCTCGTTGATACGCTCGGCCGAGACCTGCGCCTGCGGCAGCAGCATGAAGATCATCACGAGCATCATAAAAGACATCACCACGTAGGTTGCATACGTGCTGAACACCAGCACGTCGCTGAACATCGTGAGGCGCGCTGCGGAATCGGTCAGCGCGATGTTGTTGACGAGCGCCGCACCCAGCCAGTAGATCGTGAGCGCCAGGCCGTTCATACCGAGCGTCATCGTCGGCTGGACGAGGGCGAAGAGCTTCTGGTTCTTTACCTGCACATTCATCATGTCAAGGCTCGGCTTGTTGAACTTGTCGTTCTGGTACTGCTCGGCGTTGAACGCGTGCACCACGTTGATGCCCGTCAGGTTTTCGCGCGCCACACGGTTGATCTGGTCGGTCAGCTTCTGCACGATGCGGAAACGCGGGATGCAGATGCTCATCACCGTTATCACCGTCACGCAGATGACCACGACGAATGCCGCTGTCACAGCGGAGAGCTCCCAGCTCTTGCCGAGAATTTTGATGATGGCCCACACGGCCATGATCGGCGATTTGATCATCATCTGCAGGCCCATCGCCACGATCATCTGAATTTGCGTGATGTCGTTCGTCGTTCTCGTGATGAGGCTGGCGACGGAAAAGTCCTGCATCTCCTCGCTGCCGATGTCCATCACGTGGCGGAAGAGCTTTTCGCGCACCGTGAAGCTGAAGCCCGACGCCGCCTTAGCTGCGAGATACCCGCAGCCCACGGCCAGCACGGCGCTTGCGAGCGTGCAGCCAAGCATTTTCACGCCGACGGACAGGATATCCGCCGTCGCCCCCGACGTTTTGATGAGCGTCGTCAGATCGGTCATGTAATCCGGCAGCCGCAGGTCAAAGTAGACCTGCACCGCCACAAGCACGGTGCACAGCAGCACCATGAGCACCTCTTTACGGCGCATGTTTTTGAGTAATTTCAGCATTGTTGTTCTCCTGATTTCTTCTTTGGGCCCTCAGCGCTTTTCCTTGCAGATGCCGTTCAGATTGCCATCCATTCTTTCAAGGCAGCGGCGCATCGTCGCCAGATCCTCCTCCGGGATGCCCTCGAGCAGACGTCTTCCGAACTGCCACTGCACCTGCCGTCCGCGCTCAATGAGCGCTTGCGCCTGTTCGGTGCAGATAAGCCGCGTCTGCCGCCGGTCGCCCGGCATCTCCTGCCGCTCAAGAAGGCCGTCATTCACCAGTCTTTCCACGTGCACGGAGACGATACCCGATTTGTGCCCGCGCATGCGGCAAATGTCCTTCGCCGTGTTGTGCTCGGGATTGTTGGCGAGAAAGAGCAGAATATCCATCGCTAACGGCGGCAGGCCTGCCTCCTTGCACAGTGGAGTTAACATAATGTGATATGCCTGTGTCATCTTGTTGGCGTGGCTGAAGATCGTTCTTCCCGGTACGGGTCCTTTCGGTATCATGTCGGCTCCTTTCCGTTACCCTCGGACGGCGACGCGATCGTTCATCGTCATCCAATGATAATCTTCTAATTTTAGAACGTCATCATTATAGTTGTTTCCTTTGCAAAGTCAATAAACAAATTGTGAACGTTTCAAAAAAGGGCGCGAAAAAGCGCCGCCTTTGGCCGACTCCGCATAAGAAAACATGCGCCGCAAAAGGCAAATTTTGCACGGACTCCTTCGTTGCGCCGTCTTGCCATGCGTCAGCATGCCCGCACCGTCGCGCCTCAGCTCCGCACAAAATTTGCTCTTTTTCGGTGCAAAGCAGTTTTGCCAATGAATTTTTGAGATGAAATCAGCTGAAAAAATCTCCCCATACTGGCGTATGGGGAGATTTTTTCGGTTGTATTTCAGCCAAAAAGGCGCAGGCAAAACCGCATGTTTTCTTATGCGGAGTCGGCCTTCGGCAGCGCTTTTTTCGTATTCTGTTACAGAGACAGCTGGATAAGGCCGAGGATGAGCATATGTACCGGATAAAACGCGTAGCAGGCATACTGAAACGCCTTGCTGTGGTGTCCCTGCCGCCCGCGGTAGAGCCAGATGGGCACGAGCGAGAGCAGTGCAAGCCCCTGCTCGCAGACCTCAAACTCCAGTCCGAAAAGCTCGATCGGGAAAATCTGTCCTCCGATGAGCGACACATTGATCCAATAGAGCGCCGCGATCTGCCCGAGCAGCTTCCACCACTCTCTGCCGCGGAGGAAATAGAACACAAACACCGTCAAAACGCCCATGCCGTAATAATCTACCATGCCGAGCGTGCCGAGCGCAAAGCCCAGCACCGTGACCGCAACGCAAGTCAGAAGATAGAGCCATGTCTTCCCCTTTTCCCGCACGGCCTCCATCGCCCGAATGCCGAGAAGGCCGATGAGCAGCGTCCAGATGACATTCTGGTGCACAGGGTAGAACCACGTGCCGCCGTACATCAGGTCAAAGGGAATTTCCGACAGCAACGCAAAAATCAGCATCCGCTGCGCGTATTTTTTGAAACTGTGCGTGTGGAAGTAGCCCTCCACCGCCATGAAGGCAAAAATGGGGAACGCGAGACGTCCCACGCAGGTCATCCACTCCTGCGAAAGAAAAAGCGTCGCCCACAGGTGGTCGAGCAGCATGAAGGCCATCGCTAAAATGTGCAGCGCCGCGGCGCTGAGGTCAAACTGTTTTTTCATTGATCTCTCCTGTTGATTTCTCTCTTTCCCCCGCTGTTGCGCAAGATTATTTTATTTTATCAGATCTCGCGTCAAAAGTCACGCTTAATTTTTGCGTTTCTTTCTCTGCAAAAAATACCGGCGGGCAAAATGCCCGCCGGTACGTTTCAGTTTTACCCCAGAATGGCCTTCAGGTCCTCCTCTGGCGTCGTAATGGGCGCGATGCCAAAGTTCTTGACAAGGTAGTCGAGCACGTTCGGCGAGAGGAACGCCGGCAGCGTCGGACCGAGGCGGATGTCCTTGATGCCGAGATACAGCAGCGTCAGCAGGATGCACACCGCCTTCTGCTCGTACCACGAGAGCACCATCGAAAGCGGCAGCTCGTTCACACCGCAGCCAAAGGCGTCGGCGAGCGCCAGCGCGATCTGGATGGCGCTGTAAGCGTCGTTGCACTGGCCGATGTCCAGGATGCGCGGCAGCCCCGCCACCGTGCCAAGATCTAAGTCATTGAAGCGGAACTTGCCGCAGGCCAGCGTCAGCACGATGGTGTCGGGCGGCGTCTGCTTGACGAATTCCGTGTAGTAGTTCCTGCCTGGGCGCGCGCCGTCGCAGCCGCCGACTAAGAAAAAGTGGCGGATCCGGCCGGAGTTGACGGCCTCGACCACCTTGTCGGCCACACCCAGCACCGCGCCGCGGGCAAAGCCCGTCGTGACCGTGCTGCCGCCGTTGATGCCGGTGAACGCCTTATCCTCGGCATAGCCGCCCAGTTCCAGCGCCTTTTCGATGACCGGCGTGAAGTCCTTGTCCGCGCCGATATGCTTGAGTTCCGGATACGAGACCGCCGCCGTAGTGAACACGCGGTCGGCATAGCTCGCTTTTGGCGGCATCAGGCAATTCGTGGTGAATAGTACGGGCGCAGGGATGTCGGCAAATTCCTTTTGCTGGTTCTGCCACGCCGTGCCGAAATTGCCCTTGAGATGGGCATACTTTTTAAGGCCCGGGTAGCCGTGCGCGGGCAGCATCTCGCTGTGCGTATAGATGTTGATGCCCTTGCCCTCCGTCTGCTCGAGCAGGCGCTTCAAGTCGTGCAGGTCGTGGCCGGAAACCACGATGAACGGTCCCTTTTCCACCGTCAGCGGCACGGTGGTCGGCTCTGGCGTGCCGTAGGTCTCCGTGTTGGCCTTGTCGAGCAGCGCCATGCAGCGGTAGTTTTTCTCGCCGACCTCCAGCACAAGGGGGAGCAGGTCATCCATGCCCCAGTCCTCGCCGATGGCAAACAATGCCTTGGCAAAAAAGCGGTTGACCTCGCCGTCCGTATAGCCCAGCACCATCGCGTGGTAGGCGTACGCCGCCATGCCGCGGATACCGAACAGGATAAGCGACTTGAGACTGCGGATGTCCTCGTCCGCCGTCCAGAGCCGCGAGACATCGTAGTCATTGTTGTGCCCGCAGGGCGACATGCAGGACGCACAGTCCGGCACAAGACGGCTCTTCTCCGCCTTCACGCGTGCAGTCACATCGCGGATGGCCGCCGCGTCAAAGTTCACATTCGTGAGCGTAGTGAAAAGTGCCTCGATGATGAGGCTCCATGTGCCCTCGTTCACGCCGGGGCTGCCGTCCGCAGCGCGGGCAAGGCCGATGAGCGCGCCGGTCAGTTCGTCCTGCAAATTTGCCGTCTCGGCGCTCTTTCCGCACACACCCGCGCTGCCGGTGCAGCCCGTGCAGTGCGCCGCCTGCTCGCACTGAAAACAAAACATCTTGTTGTCCACCGAAAAAATCCTCCTCATTCTGTGGTCTTATCGATCATAGGATGACTCAAATCGTATCCAGTATTCTCCCGTCCGTCGAGATCGTCACGACCTGCCAGGGGATGAATTTACCGCTATTTTGCAGCGCGGTCTTTGCCGCGTGCTCGAGCCCGCCGCAGCACGGGACCTCCATTCGCACGACCGTCACGCTCTTGATGTCATTTTTTGCGATGATCTCGGTCAGCTTTTCGCTGTAATCCACGCTGTCGAGTTTCGGGCAGCCGACGAGCGTAATGTGGCCCTTGATGAATTTCTCGTGGAAGGCCGCGTAGGCGTACGCCGTGCAGTCCGCCGCGATGAGCAGCTTTGCGCCGGAGAAATACGGCGCGTTCACGGGCACGAGCTTGATCTGCACCGGCCACTGGGAGAGCTGGCTCTCCTGCGCAGCAGGAGCCGCCGTTTCAGATGCCGCCTTGTGCGCAAAGGTCTTGAGCTGCATGCCGACGCAGCTGTGGTGCAGCGTCATGCCCTCTTTCTGCATTTTCTTCTGCTTGTTTTCAAGCACCGCCTGCTCGTCGTAGGCCGCGGCCTCGCGCTCGACAAAGGAAATCGCGCCGGTCGGGCAGGTCGGCAGACAGTCGCCCAGGCCGTCGCAGTAGTCGTCGCGCATCAGCTGCGCCTTGCCGTTTACCATGGCGATAGCGCCCTCGTGGCACGCCGCGGCGCAGGCGCCGCAGCCGTTGCATTTATTTTGATCGATCTCAATGATTCTCCGTTTCATTGCAATACCTCCTTGCGTTTTCAAGCGTATTATAGTAGAATGCGGCCAGCAAGTCGGTTGAATTTTCAACGAAAGGCGATTTTTCATGAAAGAATTTTTTCCCATTCTCGCCGCCTCGCCGCTCTTTTCCGGCGTCACGGAGGACGAACTTGTCGCGATGCTCACCTGCCTTGCGGCGAAGACCGAGCAATTCCCCAAGGACGTGTTTCTCCTTCATCCCGGCGACACGGTCGAGGAGATCGGCATGGTGCTCTCCGGCTGCGCGCTCATCGTGCAGGAGGATATCTGGGGCAACCGCAACATTCTCTCCCGCACCGCACCGGGGCAGACCTACGCCGCGGCCTTCGCCTGCGCGCCGAGCAGTGTCTCCAATGTGAGCGTCGTGACCGAAACGCCGACGGCGGTGCTGTTTTTAAACGTCAAGCGCCTTTTGACGGTCTGTCCCTCCGCCTGCGCGCACCACAGCCGCATCATCCGAAACCTTCTGAGCGACCTTGCAGGCAAAAACCTGCTGCTCAATGAAAAGCTCACGCACATCGCCCAGCGCACGACGCGCGCCAAGCTCATGTCCTATCTCTCCGCCGAGGCGCAGCGGCGCGGCGCGGTCGAGTTTGACATCCCGTTCTCCCGCCAGCAGCTCGCGGACTTTCTCGCCGTTGAGCGCAGCGGATTGTCGCTCGAGCTCGGAAAAATGAAAAAGGAAGG
>OHAY01002823.1_pt1 | contig 12984 bp, 7 predicted proteins | sample 1577191 | NCBI WGS metagenome assembly OHAY01 (sample SAMEA3541504, study PRJEB24748) | human gut metagenome | biome: human gut; feature: human-associated habitat; material: faeces | place: China | collected 2012 | reverse complement strand
AAGGGAACGGTGGTACGGGAGTTTGACCCGCATTATATGTGGGAGCTGACCCGTGTCAGAAGCGCGCTGGAGTTATCTGCGATCGAGGACGCTGCGAAAAATATCACAGAGAATGATCTGAAATGTCTGGAAGAGATTCAGGAGAAACAGAAGGAAGTCATGGAACATTATGATATAACGAGATTTATTCAGCTGGATCGAGAGTTTCATACCTATATCTATCAGATGAGCCAGAACAGGGAGCTTTTAAAATTGCTGAGCAATTACTATGACATGTTCCGTTTTATGGGAATGCAGGCAGTGATGGGGACGGATAAACGGCGCCAGACAACGATCGATGAACACCAGGGAATTTTAGATGCATTGAAACAGAAAAATGTGGAAGCGGCAGTTCGGGCGATGAAAATCCATATGGAGGAGACAGAGAAAAATATCAACCAGAATCATGCAATGGAGCGGAATGCCAGATAAAATTGGAAGATCATCCAAAAAAGGACAGCGGTTTTTGTGAAAAGAGTAAATTGACCATAAAAGATAAGGGTGTTATTATTCTAATAACTGGTATACCAAATACCGAATACCAAATATCACAAAAAATTGGAGGTTAGGTATGAGAGTTGCGATGATTCAGATGGATATGCAGTTGGGGAAGCCGGAGGCGAATTTTGAGAAAGCAGAAAAGCTGGTCCGGGTGGCTGCAGAGCTGAAACCGGATGTGATTACACTTCCGGAGACATGGAACACCGGATTTTTTCCGAGAGAAAATCTGAAAGAGGCATCGGATGTAGATCTGGAACAGACCAAAAAGCTGTTTTCCAGATTGGCGAAAGAATACCGTGTCAATATAATTGCCGGTTCCGTGGCAAATTGCCGGGATGAGAAGATTTATAATACAGCCGCTGTCTTTAATCGGGACGGCGAAGTGGTGATGGAATATGACAAGGTGCATCTGTTCAGCCCGTCCGGCGAACATGAGTATTTTGAACATGGAAAAAACATCTGCAATTTTGAATTGGATGGAATCCCGTGCAGTCTGGTAATTTGTTATGATATCCGGTTCCCGGAACTGATTCGTTCCGAGATGCTTGCGGGTTCAAAAGTCCAGTTTGTGGTAGCACAGTGGCCGGATACGAGACTTCTTCACTGGGATACCTTGAACAGGGCGAGGGCAATTGAAAGTCAGAGCTTTTTATGCTGTACTAATTCGGTCGGAACGGCTGGAAATACAAAGTGCGGTGGACATTCTGCCGTCTATGGACCGATGGGAGAGTGCTTGGTGCTGGGCGGAGAAGCGGAACAGATATTGATGGCAGATATGGAGATTGGAGCAGTCGATGGGGTCAGAGATTCGATCAATGTTTATCGGGATCGGCTGCCGGAAGTATATAAGATATAAAAGAGGGAATGGGATAAGGAGGAAACAGGATGGATACAATGTGTTTTACGGTTCAGGGAAAGAACGGAGAAAAGCCGCTGGAGCTGAATTATGAGAGGGTGTTTGCCATTGGATATGCAGGCAGAAACATTGAAAAGACGATGGAGCATATCAAAGAACTGGAACGGGAATTAGGCGTTCCGGCACCGAAGAAAATACCGACCATTTTCCAGTGTGGCAATTACGTTTTAACACAGGAAAAGAAACTGGCGTTTGTGGGCGAAAAGACCTGTGGAGAAGTCGAGTATGTGATTGTCATTAAAGATAAGACGATTTACATCGGATTGGGAAGCGACCACACAGACCGGGAGCTTGAGGCAGCCAGTGTTCCAAAAGCGAAACAGATTTGTGCGAAGCCGATTTGCGATACCGTTTGGGAGTACGAGGATGTCAAGGATCACTGGGATGAGATAGAGCTTCATTCCTGGCAGACATTGGACGGAACGGAAGTTTTATATCAGGAGGGAACGTTGGCAGATATTCTCCCAGTGGAGACCATCTTAAAAGAACTGGACGAGCGGGTTGGCGGAATTGATAATTGTGTGATCTTTTCCGGAACGGTGCCGGTCAAGGATGGATTCCGTTTTGGCAGTAAATTCCGCTATGAGATGGAAGATAAAAAGCTGAACCGGAAGTTATCGTCGGAGTATGAAGTGGATGTCATCAGCGAGGAGGAACGGTAATGAAAAAAGGTTGGGCAGGGACGTTCGCGGCACTTGTCTTGGGAGCAACGGTGTTGACCGGCTGCGGCAGTACATCAGACAGCGGACATATCAAGTTGAAAATAGCGACAGTTGGAAATGAGAAGCACCAGTCAACGATGGCGGCAGCGGCATTTCAGGAAAAGCTGGAGGAACTGGCAGGTGATCGGTTCGAAGTGACGATTTACCCGAGCGCGCAGCTGGGCGGTGAGCGCGAAATGGCGGAAGGCGTCAAGATTGGTTCGATAGAGCTTGCGATTGTAACAACGGATGGCGCGCTTCCAAGCTTCGTGCCAGAGACGCAGGTTCTGGCAATCCCGTATCTCTTTGCGGATAAGCAGGAAGCATACTATGTCCTGGATAATACGCTGCAGAAAGAACTGGAACCGAAGTTTGAGGCACAGGGCTTTAAACACCTGGGTTTCTGTGAGTTAGGCTTCCGTCATTTTACGAATAATAAAAAAGAAGTGACCAAGGCATCCGACATGAAGGGATTATCGATCCGTGTACAGGAGTCGCCGATCTGGTTCTCATTGGCAGATCACCTTGGATTTATTGCGACGCCGATCGCATTTAACGAGCTTTATACTGCTCTTCAGCAGGGAACCGTAGATGGTCAGGAAAACCCGATCGCGTCTATTTCCAGTTCTGCGTTTGATGAAGTGCAGAAATATATGGTTCTGGATGGTCACACATATGCGCCGGAAAGCATGATCATGAACCTTGACTTTTATAATAAACTGACCGATGAAGATCGCGCTTGGATCGATGAGGCGGCTGAATACGCAAAAGATACACAGCGTCAGGAAGTAACGGACATGGAAGAAGAGATGCTTGCGTCGATTGAAGCGAACGGCGTAAAGGTATGCAAGGATCCGGATTTACAGTCCTTCCAGGATGCAACGGCCAGCCTGTATCAGGAACCGGCTGTAACGGCACTGGTTCCGCCGGAATTGACGGAAAAGGTAAAACAGGCGGTTGAAGAGTATAGAAATACGCATGGGAAAGAATAGGGGGATGGGAAATGTCTGGTCTGGTCGATAAGATTACAAAAGCTGTCATGGGAATCAGCGCGATTGTGGTATTTGTCATTACCCTTTTACAGGTTTTATGCCGCTTTGTTTTAAAATCTCCGCTTCCGTGGAGTACGGATATCCTGCGTCTGGCATTTACCTATCTGGTATTCTGGGGCGCTGCGTGGTGTGTGCGGGAAAAGGAACATCTAAACGTGGATGTTCTGCTGATGTCGTTTCCAGTTAAAATCCGCAAGGTGGTGGAACTGGGAATTGACCTGGTATTGTCTCTCTTCTTCATTTTTATGATTGTATTTGGAATTAAATTCTGTGCGTTTGGATGGACGCAGACGACTTCCTATCTGCCGATTCCAATGAGTGTTTACTATGCAAGTATTCCAAGTGCCGGAGCGATTATGCTGTTCTATATGATTAAAAATATGGCAGAGCAGCTGAAAAAGAATGATTAGGAGGGAAAGGTATGATTTATATTGTCTTATTATTTGTCTTGTTTTTAATAGGAATTCCGATCTGCTTTTCACTCGGAATGGTATCGGTGGCTGGAATTATCCAGGGAGGAACCCCGTTAATTGTTGTTATCCAGAGAATGTTCACCGGTGCTGATAGCACGGCGCTGATTGCGATTCCGCTGTTTATCCTTGCCGGAGGTCTGATGGTTCAGGGTGGTATTTCCAGAAGAATCGTCGATTTTGCCGATGCGCTGATCGGACATTTTCCAAGTGGTCTGGCACTGGTAAGTATTCTGGCGTGTATGTTCTTTGCGGCGATCACAGGTTCTGCGATCGCGGCAACCGCAGCGATCGGCGGCATTATGATTCCGATCATGCGTGAGAAAAACTATGAAGATACGTTTTCGGCTCCGTTAATCGCCTGCGGCGGTTCGATTGGACCGATCATTCCTCCGAGTATTCCACTTCTGCTGTACGGAACGATGGCAGGTGTGAGCGTTGGTAAATTGTTTATCGGTGGATTTATCCCGGGCATTATCATGGGACTCGGGCTGATGATTTACAGTTATTATGTAGGAAAAAAGAGACATTATGTAGGACGTGAGAAAAAGGCGAGCCGTGAGGAGAGAATCCGTACCGGAAAAGATGCTCTTCTCGCCCTGATTATGCCGATTATCATCATTGGAGGTATCTTATCTGGTATTTTTACGGCAACGGAGTCTGGCGCTATCGCGTGTGCATATGCGATTATCATCGGCGGTTTTGTTTACCGGGAGTTAAAGCCGTCCAAGATGTTTGACCTCTTTGTGGACTGTGCAAAATCAACGGGACAGGTTTTAATCGTTGTGTCCTGTGCGAGCCTGTTTACCTGGGTTATCACGGTTGCACAGGTTCCGCAGACCGTCAGCGCCCTGCTGTCCAGCACGGTCAGCAACAAATATGTATTGTTGATGATCATCAATGTGATTCTGTTAATTGCAGGCACCTTCATCGATACGACAAGCGCGTTGGTTATCTTTACCCCACTCTTCCTGCCGCTTGTTAAGGCAATGGGAATTGACCTGATCCATTTTGGTCTGGTCATGGCAGTCAACCTGACAATTGGTATGTGTACACCTCCGCTGGGCGTGTGCCTGTTTGTATCGGGATCGATTGCCAAGGTAAGCCTGAAAGACCAGATGCGGGATTTGCTCCCTATGTTAGCAGTCCTCCTGATTGTCCTTTTGATGATTACCTATATTCCACAGACCGTTACATTTTTACCGAATTTATTTGCATAAAATTTCTATAAAAAATCGGACGCCGCTATCATCTGGGGAGCGGCGTCTGTTGTCTGTCCGGATTCTGGCGTTTCTTGAGAAAACTTTTTCATAATCATTCCAAATTTATTCCAAATCTATCAAAAAAACCACTTGACACCCATCAAATCCCATGCTAAGATGGAGAATGCACTATTGTGGAAAACTGTGTTTTCCGGGTATTCGTATGCCCAAATGACAGTGCGGCTCCGGCGGCATGAAACAAGGCTGGTTCGGAGATGGAAAAATGCAAACCATAGAGATAGAAAGAAAACAGGGGTGAAACATCGAATGGAGAAAAGCAGGATGCGTCCGGTAAAAACCGGTAAAGGTGTAAGGATGACCTTCTCAAGACAAAAAGAAGTTCTGGAAATGCCGAATTTGATTGAGATTCAGAAAAACTCGTATCAGTGGTTCCTGGATGAGGGACTGAAAGAAGTGTTTGCTGATATCTCCCCGATCACGGATTTCGCAGGTCACTTGAGTCTGGAATTTGTGGATTTTACACTGTGTAAAAACGATATCAAATATACGATCGAAGAGTGCAAAGAGCGCGATGCGACCTATGCAGCTCCTCTGAAGGTAAAGGTAAGACTTTGCAATAAAGATAAAGATGAGATCAATGAACATGAGATTTTCATGGGTGATCTTCCACTTATGACCGACACCGGCTCCTTCGTTATCAACGGAGCGGAGCGAGTTATCGTCAGCCAGCTTGTTCGTTCCCCTGGTATTTATTATGGAATCGCGCACGATAAGATCGGTACAGAGTTATACAGCTGTACTGTTATCCCGAACCGTGGTGCATGGCTGGAGTATGAGACAGATTCCAACGACATTTTCTACGTGCGTGTAGACCGGACCAGAAAAGTTCCTGTTACTGTTCTGATCCGTGCTCTTGGTTACGGTACTAACGCCGAGATCATTGACCTGTTCGGCGATGAGCTGAAACTGGAGAAGAGCTTTGAGAAGGATCCGTCCAACAACTACCAGGATGGTCTTCTGGAATTATATAAGAAGATTCGTCCGGGTGAGCCGCTTTCCGTAGACAGCGCAGAGAGCCTGTTAAACAGCATGTTCTTCGATCCGCGCCGCTACGATCTGGCAAAGGTAGGTCGTTATAAATTCAATAAAAAGCTTCACTTTAAGAACCGTATCGTAGGTCACGTTCTGGCTGAGGATGTGGTTGATACAACTACCGGAGAGATTCTGGCGGAGCAGGGAACAAAGGTTACCAAGGAACTTGCTACTGACATCCAGAACGCAGGCGTTCCGTTTGTATGGATTCAGGGTGAGAAGAAGAATCACAAGGTTCTTTCTAACATGATGGTAGATCTGGGCGCTTATGTGAATTTCGATCCGGAAGAAGTAGGCGTCACAGAGTTAGTATTCTATCCGGTTCTCCAGGGTATTCTGGAAGAAAATGCCGGCGCTTCTGATGAGGAGTTAAAAGAGATTATCCGCAGAGATATCCATGACCTGATTCCGAAGCACATTACGAAGGAAGATATCATCGCTTCCATCAACTACAACATGCATCTGGAAGGCGGCATCGGCAATCCAGATGATATCGACCATCTGGGCAACCGTCGTATCCGTGCGGTCGGCGAGCTGCTTCAGAACCAGTACCGTATCGGTCTGTCCCGTATGGAGCGTGTGGTACGTGAGCGTATGACAACACAGGACATGGAAGGTGTTTCTGCCCAGTCCCTGATCAATATCAAGCCGGTTACAGCAGCAGTCAAGGAGTTCTTCGGAAGTTCCCAGCTGTCCCAGTTCATGGATCAGAACAACCCGCTGTCCGAGCTGACCCATAAGAGACGTCTTTCCGCCCTGGGTCCTGGCGGTCTGTCAAGGGACCGTGCCGGATTCGAGGTACGAGATGTACACTATTCTCATTATGGAAGAATGTGTCCTATTGAAACTCCTGAAGGACCAAACATCGGTTTGATCAACTCTTTGGCTAGTTATGCTCGTATCAATGAGTATGGTTTTATTGAGGCACCATATCGTAAGATTGATAAGACCGATCCAAAGAATCCTCGCGTTACCAATGAAGTTGTTTATATGACAGCAGATGAAGAAGATAATTATCATGTAGCGCAGGCGAACGAAAAATTAGATGAGCAGGGATACTTCGTGCGTAATTCTGTATCTGGTCGTTTCCTTGATGAGACACAGGAATATGATAAGAGTATGTTTGATTATATGGACGTATCTCCTAAGATGGTATTCTCTGTAGCTACAGCATTGATTCCATTCCTGCAGAATGACGATGCTAACCGTGCGCTGATGGGATCAAACATGCAGCGTCAGGCAGTTCCGCTTCTTACAACAGAAGCTCCTGTTGTTGGAACCGGTATGGAACCAAAGGCTGCAGTCGATTCAGGTGTCTGTGTTGTTGCAAAACACGCAGGTGTAGTGGAACGTTCTGAGTCTAATCGCATCATCATTCGTACAGAAGATGGTGATAAGGATGAGTATATCCTTACAAAATTCTCTCGAAGCAACCAGTCTAACTGCTATAACCAGAGACCGATTGTATTCAAGGGAGATCATGTAGAAAAGGGAGAAGTGATTGCAGATGGTCCTTCTACCGCACAGGGAGAACTTGCACTTGGAAAGAACCCATTGATTGGCTTTATGACATGGGAAGGTTACAACTACGAGGATGCTGTTCTTTTAAGTGAAAGACTTGTAAAAGATGATGTATATACATCTATTCATATTGAGGAGTACGAATGCGAAGCGAGAGATACCAAGCTCGGACCGGAAGAGATCACAAGAGATCTTGCTGGACTGTCCAATGATGCATTAAAGGATCTGGATGAGAATGGTATTATCCGTATCGGTGCTGAGGTTCGTGCCGGAGATATCCTTGTCGGAAAAGTAACTCCAAAGGGAGAGACAGAGCTGACAGCTGAAGAGAGACTGCTTCGTGCAATCTTCGGTGAGAAAGCACGTGAGGTAAGAGATACATCTCTGAAAGTACCTCATGGAGAATATGGTATCGTAGTAGATGCCAAAGTATTTACAAGAGAAAACGGAGATGAGCTGTCACCTGGAGTAAATCAGGCAGTTCGTATTTACATCGCTCAGAAGAGAAAGATCTCCGTTGGTGATAAGATGGCCGGACGACATGGAAACAAGGGTGTTGTTTCCCGTGTACTTCCAGTAGAAGATATGCCATTCCTTCCGAATGGACGTCCTCTGGATATCGTGCTGAACCCACTGGGTGTGCCTTCCCGTATGAACATCGGACAGGTGCTCGAGATTCATCTGAGTCTTGCAGCAAAAGCACTTGGATTCAACGTATCAACTCCTGTATTCGCAGGTGCGAACGAGAACGATATCATGGATACACTGGATCTGGCAAATGATTATGTAAACCTTGAGTGGGATGAGTTCGAGAAGAAACATGGCGAAGAGCTTCGTCCGGAAGTTCTCCAGTTCCTGTCTGAGAACAGAGATCACAGAGAACTCTGGAAGGGTGTTCCGCTGTCAAGAGACGGTAAAGTTCGTCTTCGTGACGGACGTACAGGAGAGTACTTCGACAGCCCGGTAACAATCGGACACATGCATTATCTGAAACTGCATCATCTGGTAGACGACAAGATCCATGCTCGTTCTACTGGTCCTTACTCTCTCGTAACACAGCAGCCGCTGGGTGGAAAAGCTCAGTTCGGTGGACAGCGTTTCGGAGAGATGGAGGTATGGGCCCTGGAGGCTTATGGTGCATCTTATACACTGCAGGAGATCCTGACAGTGAAGTCTGACGACGTTGTAGGACGTGTGAAGACATATGAGGCAATTATTAAGGGAGAGAATATTCCTGAACCAGGAGTTCCTGAGTCATTTAAGGTTCTTCTTAAAGAGCTCCAGTCACTTGCTCTGGATGTCCGCGTACTGCGTGATGACAATACAGAGGTTAAGATCATGGAGAGCGTTGATTACGGTGAGACAGACCTGCGTCATATCATCGAAGGAGACAGAAAGTATCGTGATGAGAATGAATCTTTCGGAGATCATGGATTCACAGAGAAGGAGTTTGTCGGAGAAGAACTGGAAGATGTTGAACTGGACGAAGAGCCGGACGACAGCGATCTTGAGAACTTAAGTTTTGATGATGATTACCTGGGTGAGGAATAATAAGGAGGAGCCGTTTTTATGCCAAATAACAATGAACAACAATATGAACCGTTAACATTTGATGCGATTAAGATCGGCCTGGCTTCACCTGAAAAAATCCTGGAGTGGTCCAGAGGTGAGGTGACAAAGCCGGAGACCATCAACTACAGGACTTTGAAGCCGGAGAAGGACGGACTTTTCTGTGAGAGAATCTTCGGACCAAGCAAAGACTGGGAGTGTCACTGCGGTAAATACAAAAAGATCCGTTATAAGGGTGTTGTATGTGATCGCTGTGGTGTTGAAGTTACAAAGGCCAGTGTTCGTCGTGAGCGTATGGGACACATCGCTCTGGCAGCACCGGTATCCCATATCTGGTACTTCAAAGGAATTCCGAGCCGTATGGGTCTGATCCTTGATATTTCTCCAAGAACACTGGAGAGAGTACTTTACTTTGCTTCTTATATCGTGCTTGATAAGGGAGAGACAGATCTCTCTTACAAGCAGATCCTTTCAGAGGCAGAGTATCAGGAAGCAAAGGAAAAATGGGGAAGACATGCATTCCGTGTAGGAATGGGTGCTGAATCCATCAAAGAGCTTCTTGAGTCTATTGACCTTGAGAAAGAATATGCAGAACTTCAGGCAGGACTGGAGAATGCAACAGGACAGAAGCGTGCGAGAATCGTAAAACGTCTGGAAGTTGTAGAAGCATTCCGCGAGTCCGGAAACAGACCGGAGTGGATGATCCTTACAGCTATCCCGGTTATCCCGCCGGATCTGCGTCCTATGGTACAGCTGGATGGAGGACGTTTTGCAACATCTGACCTGAATGATCTGTACAGAAGAATCATTAACAGAAATAACCGTCTGAGAAGACTCCTTGAACTGGGAGCACCAGATATTATCGTAAGAAACGAAAAGCGTATGCTTCAGGAAGCTGTTGATGCGCTGATCGATAACGGACGTCGTGGACGTCCGGTAACAGGACCTGGAAACAGAGCACTCAAGTCTCTGTCTGACATGCTGAAAGGTAAGTCCGGACGTTTCCGTCAGAACCTGCTTGGAAAACGTGTTGACTATTCAGGACGTTCTGTTATCGTCGTTGGACCAGAACTGAAGATCTATCAGTGTGGTCTGCCGAAAGAGATGGCAATCGAGCTGTTCAAGCCATTCGTTATGAAAGAGCTTGTAGCGAATGGAACAGCACACAACATCAAAAATGCAAAGAAAATGGTCGAGAGACTTCAGCCAGAGGTATGGGATGTGCTTGAAGAAGTAATCAAAGAGCATCCGGTTATGCTGAACCGTGCCCCTACTCTGCATAGACTTGGTATCCAGGCATTTGAGCCAATCCTTGTAGAAGGTAAGGCAATCAAGCTTCATCCACTGGTATGTACAGCTTACAATGCCGATTTCGATGGAGACCAGATGGCTGTCCATGTACCGCTGTCACAGGAAGCACAGGCAGAGTGCCGTTTCCTTCTTCTTTCACCAAACAACTTGCTGAAACCATCTGATGGTGGTCCGGTAGCCGTTCCTTCACAGGATATGGTACTTGGTATTTACTATCTGACTCAGCTTCGTCCTGGTGCAAAGGGAGAGGGCATGTTCTTTAAGAGCGTGAACGAGGCTATTCTTGCATACGAGAATGGATATATCACACTTCACTCACAGATTAAAGTACGTGTGACAAAGACTCTTGCAAATGGAGCAGAGAAGACAGGAACTATCGACGCAACACTTGGTCGTCTCCTGTTTAACGAAATCATTCCACAGGATCTTGGTTTTGTAGACCGTGAGGTTGAGGGAAATGAACTTAAGATGGAAATTGACTTCCATGTTGGTAAGAAACAGCTGAAGCAGATCCTTGAGAAAGTTATCAACACTCATGGAGCTACACAGACAGCAGAAGTTCTTGATGATGTTAAGGCAATCGGATACAAGTTCTCTACAAGAGCAGCTATGACAGTATCCATTTCCGATATGACTGTACCACCGCAGAAACCGCAGATGATGCAGGAAGCACAGGATACAGTAGACAAGATCACAAAGAATTACAAACGTGGTCTTATCACAGAGGAAGAGCGTTACAAAGAAGTTGTTGAGACATGGAAAGCAACTGATGATAAACTGACAGAGGCACTGCTGACAGGTCTTGATAAATACAATAACATCTTCATGATGGCAGATTCCGGAGCCCGTGGATCTGACAAGCAGATCAAACAGCTTGCAGGTATGCGTGGACTTATGGCTGATACAACAGGTCGTACGATCGAGTTGCCTATCAAGTCAAACTTCCGTGAAGGTCTTGACGTACTGGAATACTTCATGTCTGCCCATGGAGCTCGAAAAGGAATGGCCGATACAGCTCTTCGTACAGCCGATTCCGGTTACCTGACAAGACGTCTTGTAGACGTATCTCAGGAGCTTATCATTCACGATGCAGATTGTGCAAAACCGGGTCAGCCGCTTCCGGGAATGTATGTATCTGCATTCATGGATGGAAATGAAGAGATTGAGAGCCTTCAGGATCGTATCACAGGAAGATTTGCTGCTGAGGATCTTAAAGATAAAGACGGAAACGTCCTTGTAAAAGCAAACCATATGATTACACCTCGTCGTGCAGAGCGCGTGATGAAGAAAGGTGTTGACGAGAACGGAAATCCTCTTGAGCAGGTTAAGATCCGTACAATTCTTACATGTAAATGTAAGAACGGTGTATGCTCCAAATGTTATGGTGCGAACATGGCAACAGGTGAGGCAGTTCAGGTTGGTGAGGCAGTCGGAATCATGGCCGCTCAGTCAATCGGAGAACCAGGTACACAGCTTACTATGCGTACATTCCATAATGGTGGAGTTGCCGGTGACGATATCACACAGGGTCTTCCTCGTGTCGAGGAGCTTTTCGAGGCAAGAAGACCTAAGGGACTTGCCATCATCACAGAGATCGCAGGACGTGCAACACTCAGTGATACAAAGAAGAAACGTGAGGTTATCGTTACAAACGAAGAGACAGGAGAATCCAAATCCTATCTTATTCCTTACGGATCACGTATCAAAGTACAGGACGGCGTTATGCTTGAAGCCGGAGATGAGCTTACAGAAGGTAGCGTAAATCCACATGATATCCTGAAAATCAAAGGACTTCGTGCAACACAGGATTATATGCTCCAGGAAGTACAGCGTGTATACCGTCTCCAGGGTGTTGAGATCAACGATAAGCATATCGAGGTTATCGTTCGTCAGATGCTGAAGAAGATCAGAATCGAAGAGAAGGGAGATACAGAGTTCCTGCCTGGAACAATGGTAGACGTTCTTGACTTCGAAGAAGTAAACGAGCAGCTTGTTGCAGAAGGAAAAGAGCCGGCTACCGGAGAACAGATTATGCTTGGTATCACAAAGGCTTCTCTGGCAACAGAATCCTTCCTGTCAGCCGCTTCCTTCCAGGAGACAACAAAGGTTCTGACAGAAGCAGCTATCAAGGGTAAAGTTGACCATCTGGTTGGTCTGAAAGAGAACGTTATCATCGGTAAACATATTCCTGCCGGAACAGGTATGAAGAAGTACCGTGATGTAAAACTCAACACAGATATTAAGATGGAAGATGAACTGGATCTTGAAGATGATCTGAATCTGGATGAAGATTTTGACATGGACGAAAATGTTGATCTGACAGATGAGTTCGTAGAAGAGAACACAGAAGATGCTGCAGAAACATCCGTAGAAGAACCAGCAACAGAAGAATAAAACATTATCGTAGAAATCATTTTACTGATATACGGACGAAAACAGAAAATATTATTTTAGAAAGTCGATTGTTAGAAGAATGATACAGGAACGCCGACTCAGGGTTACGCATACTGTTCATACTAGGAAAAACAACAGACTGCTAAAAGCAAAGAAAGGATTGACAAACTCGCTGCCGCTCAGACAGCTGTCAAT
>OHAY01002820.1_pt1 | contig 12997 bp, 6 predicted proteins | sample 1577191 | NCBI WGS metagenome assembly OHAY01 (sample SAMEA3541504, study PRJEB24748) | human gut metagenome | biome: human gut; feature: human-associated habitat; material: faeces | place: China | collected 2012 | reverse complement strand
GCTGGCTGGCTGGCTGGCTGGCTGGCTGGCTGGCTGGCTGGCTGGCTGGCTGGCTAATCTTTTATCGGATTCTGCAAAAAATATATCTATAAATTGTGTTAACATGATATTATAAATGGTATTCGACTATTAATGGGCGCAAATATAATTAAGACTATTTAATCATACAAGCGTTTATGGATATTTTTCATATCACTAATTCAATAATATCCATTTGTCTGTTCATTAGCAACCTGTCCCGTTTCATAGACTGGTTGGCGTGGACACATTTTAACTTCTGCATCAAACAGTAGTTCAATCACACGGACCGGTTCATTGTCCTTTGCTTCTGGTAACACAAAATGAATATATTCATCATCCTTTACATAAAATTCTATGGGCTTGTGTGTCTCATAATCTGTTACAGACTCAAACGTTTGTAACAGACGAGGCAAGCAGACTTCCGTCAGAGATTTATCAGTGACCATAATCCAAGCTTTGTTTCCTTTACGGGTACTAACTCCTCCGGGGAAAGGATAAAACGGACCTCCTCTTGTTCCATAGATCATTTCAGCATGAGAGTTTAACCACATACCCAGTGTATCCATCAATGCGATTTGCGGTTTATCGAAACTTCCATCCGGACGCGGACCCAGATTAATCATATAGTTTCCGTTGTTTCCGACAACGTGTACCATATCTTTGATCAACTCTTCTGCCGTCATCAATTGAGGATTGGGATTATACGACCACTGACGTTTATCAATTGTAACCCATGCTTGCCAGGGATGATCAGCCCATTTGGTTACATTATTCCCGTGGTTCACCAAACGTTCCCGATCTTGAAAATCACCGGCAAAACGTTTCCCATCGATCTCTACATGATTCGTGGCACTTACAGAACGACGCCCTATATCTATACGGGTATTTAATAAGATATCCGGTTTTACTTCATGAAATCTACGATAAAAATGCGAACCGACTTCATGTGTATAAGTATCATCCCACTCTCCATCAAATTGGATAAATGCCAGATCATATTTACGGATAATTTCTGTAACCTGATCTTCCATATATTTAAAATAACGTTCCAAGTTCGGACTATCCGCCTGTTTCTTGAAGAGAGGTCCCGGACCTCCATGATCATTGGGTGTCCAATCCGGATGATACCAATCTATATTGGAATAATAAGCTCCCAAAACCAGTCCGTTCCGATCGCAAGCTTTCTTCAGTTCACCCAGGATATCAATTTTACGGGCTGCATTTTCCATATCATAGTTCGAATAATCCGAAAACCAAATGGAAAAGCCGTCGTGGTGCTTTGATGTAGGAGAGACATAACGTATTCCCCAACGCTTCATTAACTGGCACCATTCTTCAGCATCAAACTTATTCGGGTTAAACCGTTTATAAAACTGATCATATTTCTTAGCTGGGATGGAAGTACCACGACTCCAGCCAATTTCCTTGCCACCTAATGCCGAAGGTCCCCAATGAACACTCAAGCCGATGCGTAAATCCTGCCATTTTTCTAAAGCCTTTTCCGGAGCTTTCAAATCCGGATTCAAATCGCCTCCGCCACTTAATACAGATGGAATATGGATATATTCTTTTAAGTGCTTGCACCAATTTAGATAACCGGCAGGTGTCAGATGCAAGAAATCACCTCCATAATAGGCCTTTACCAAAGAGCCGTCTGCCTGAACAAACCACGAAGTCGGATTAACGTAAACAACATCTCCCCAAGTCTTACGCTGCAGAATAGAATGGATCGAATCACATTTCATACGCATAGGCGAAGTTTTTTCCAGTCCGGCTGGAAGCAAACCCATCAACAGAATTTGCGTTTCAGGCATTTGCTTGCGTGTTTCTTCTACTACCGCACAAATTCCTTCTGCTATATCCGCAGCACGATGTCCGGCATTCACATTATTAATTCCTATGGTTATCACTGCATACGCAGGCTTAGATGCGCCATATTTACCTTGGCGTAAACGCCATAACAAGTTTTCTGTCCGATCACCCGAAATACCAGCCGATTCCCAAGTCAAATCTTTGAAGCAGCTATCCACTGCTGCTTTACCCGGTTTATACGTAACCAGCTCGCGAGTGCCACCAAATCCCTGTGTAATGGAATTACCCAAAAACAGAATATCCAGTTTCTTTCGGGAAAGAATCTGCGTGATTTCTTCTGAAACGGCATGCCAATCGGCTCCCTCTTTCCAACCAGCCGCCGAGCGGTATTCATTTCCCGGAATTGCGAATGTACAAGGATTGGCCTTTTCTGTCGTTGGTTCCAGATAATGACATAAGCGCATGGCCATTCGTCCTGCACCTATGGAAGACGGATGTAAACGGTCTGGCATTAAGGAAGCATCATAGGTCTCTCCCATCAGATCATGCATTTCTACATATTCCAGCTCCTCTTCTTTTGCAATTTCCTTGATTACCGGAGCCAACATTCCCTGAATAACACTTTCCTTGATATTATCGTCCGGTGACAAAAAGCAACGAACCGGACCTAACAAAATAATCCGAGGATGAGAAGACAACTCCTGATAACTGCGAATCAACTTCAGATAATCCGACTTAAACTTACGCTTATACTTAATATTCTGAGGCTTTGAATCGTTCGTTCCTAACTTAATAAACACAATATCCGGCAAGAACGCCAACGATTGCTTGTATTCTTCCGTCTCCATATACGGATAATCCCCTTTCAACAAGGCAGTCGCCCCATTACGTCCAAAGTTCCGTACTTCATATTTCTCGCCCAAATAAGCCTGCAACTGTGCCGGATAACTATTCTTATCCCGATTGACAATACCAGCACCATAGGTAATACTGTTTCCAACGCAAGCCACTTTAATGGGTGTTCCCCATCCCAACACCGTCAGGCAGAGCAACCAAACTAAAAAAACATACTTCCGTTTCGTTTTCATGATTTATCCATTTAAGTTAAGTCTGATAATTTTCTATGATACAAAGATAAGGCGAAGAAAATATAGTTTCATCATGATTGGGGGAAGAAAAATAAGATTCTTCCTACATATACCCGATAAAAGAAATTGCAGGAAGGCTAAACTGCAAATAAAAATAACGAGAATCAAAAACAATCTTCATTACGATTGAAAATGATTCTCGTTACTTCTGCTAATTACTTCTTTCGTTCTATTGGCGATGGTACTTTCTTGAAGTACCTATCTCTGTCACAAACAATCTTGCCATCTACGTATTCAAGTTCTGCTATCTGAATAGATGCCCGATGATAATTCCACGTATTCTCTTCTACTTCCATGCCATCCATCTTGTAAGTGCGGCCCGGATGCGTAAAATAGAAAATAAAAGCACGGTCATCGACAACGACTACATCACAATGACGACCTTGGTCAAAATCATCCGGACGAAGTCCTGGCTTGTTGAGTATGGTTGAATTATATGTCCAATGAGTTGCATCTTCTGATTCGTAACAATGCAAACCAACATAACCCAAATTACACTCATCTATGATATTCCAATATTTACCTTTCCAATAAAACACAATGGGACCTTCATGAGGAACATCATCAATTTCACACAAGCCTGTGACTTTCCAAGTTTCCAGATTCTTACTTACACCCGTATATGTCTTCGAATCTGGAGACTTATACCACATTTTCCAAGTTCCATCCGGCATTTGGAATGCAGATGCATCGATACAACCATGTGTATTTTCTATTTCTTCAACCAATTCCCAATTCAACAAATCTTTACTTTTATAAAATACCAAACGGCAGTCACCACCCCAGAATGGATGAATACCCGGAATGAAAGTAACGATCATATAATAAGTATCTTTGTCTCGGAACACATCCGGAGCCCAAAATGTACTTTGCCCTTGTTGTGGTTCCGGTATGTTTGCCGTACCTATATAATACCAGTTTCGCCCATAATCTTTGGTTGCAGCAATACCTATTTTAGAGCCATACACATTAGCAACTCCTTGTAAATTCTCGACGTTGGCCCGACGTTGCGTATAAAACATCCACCATTCCTGACGTTCTTCATTCCATTCCAAGGTCGGATCTGTCGGACCATCATAGATGGGACATCGGAACAATGGAGCCGGAGCATGTTCGATATCAAATGGCTTCTGCTGGGCAAAAAGACTTGCCGTAGAAAACAAAGCAAATAAAATCAATAATACTTTTTTCATATACCAGACTATTTCTTGATTAATATAAGGAGATTTCACCTAAACCAGCACGCCCTTCCGAAACTCCGCTGATTATAACACGAAAATATTTTATCTCCCGGTCAACTGTCATGGGTTTAAATTCCCAACCTGTACATTCCCGTTCATACAAGACTTCCCAACGTTCTCCGTCTTTTGAGGTTTCTACCTTATGCTTATATGAAGAACTATCTTTTTGGAACAAAATACGACTCGCTGAAACATACGTTACACGATCCAATACTAACGTGATTACTTGCGGACATTTATCATCATTCGCAATCCACCACGTAGCATCGTCATTGTCTATTATGTTAGATGCCGGATACTCCCGCTGACTACTATCAACCCGAACAGACTGAATCTTCAGGCGAGGTTTCTCCAAGATTCGTTTTTGCCAAGAAGAAGGTTTCACCACAACATGATCTTCTTCTCCTCCTGTAAATGGGAGATGTTCTCCATCCGACAAAAATGATTCATCACTAGGTATCGTTTCTATTTCAGCTTTTCCTGATACTAATCCATCAGCCAAAGCCTCTACGATAATTTTCCCGGCATTCTTGGTTGTCCGAACAAAAGCAAAAGCAATTCCGCCTTCGGCTTGTTGAGGATTAATTCCTATACGACGAATCGTATCCCCTATCAGGCTTCCTTCTCCCGAAACTCGGAAACTGATCTCCTGCTGTGAATCTGCAACCAGAGAACCATTCTTATCACACACCTTCACATATACAGGAATCATATCTGAACCATCGGCTATAGGAGTTATTCCATTCGTCTTTATATCTATTTCCAAATGGTCCGGTTTCTCAGCCGTCATTACTTGATGTGTCGCTACTATTTTTCCTCCAATCAAAGCTTCAGCCTTTAAGGTACCTGCTTCATAGCCTCCTGCATTAAAGACAAACATCGGACTACCACCTTTTTCTACAATCGAACGATAAAGAGGCGTTCGTTCTGCTCGAGTCTGTGTTCCTATTAATCTGTCATTCCGATAAAGGCGAACTTCCTCACAATTGGAAAAAACTGTAATATCCGTCGTTGAAGAAGCAAAATCGGCCGATGCATTATAGGAAGCAATAAACACCATGGGACCGTCATATAATCCGGCTTGCGAAATAGCAGGATTCCGCATACTTTGCAACATATAATAACTAAACTTCGGATAACGGTTCATATCGACTACTCCGCTATACATCGTTTCATCCTGACTACCCCGGGCATAATCATTATAACTCCATACAAAATGTCCTCCCATAGTTGGATTTGCATCCAGCATACACCAGTCGAAATAACCTTTTCCATTTAATTGTTCGATTCGGCTACGACATTGACGCATCTGTTCTTCTTCACTCTCTTTCAAGCTGACACGAGGTTTTTCTCCTACACCATCACCCCATTCTCTTGTAAACAAGGGTTTGATAGAAAGGAAGTCTTCCGGATAATTACTCATGACATCTCCATCCTTCGGAAACTTGGATACTTGTTTATAAAAGACATCATAATAGGGTTCCATTTCGGCATGACCGAAATAATCACCAGCTGTGTACATTTGATCTCCCGGATATTCGGCATGTGCCAACTCATATATTTCTTTTGCTAAAGATACTGGATATCTTGATTCATTTAAGGCTGTCTCCCAAAGTACAACAGAAGGATGATTGCGATCCCTGCGAATCATTTGTCGCCCTACCTGATAAAGACGCTTGATGAAAATTGAATCAGGATTATAAAACTGCCAACCCGGAATACATTCAACTACTAACAATCCATATTTATCACAAGCTTCCAAAAAGGCAGGATCTTGAGGATAATGTGCTGCCCGAACAGCATTATAACCACCTCGCTTCAAATCAATCACGTCTCTTTCCTGCATGGAGTTAGAAGCCGCATCTCCTACATTCGGATATGCCTGATGACGATTTGCCCCGCGTAAATATAATTTCTCTCCATTAATAAAAAAGCCATCCTTAGCTGTATAACTAATTGTTCGAATTCCTATGTGCTGTTCTACTTGATCCAATACTGAAGAACCCGACAATAGTTGGGTTTGCAACAGGTATAAACTAGGAGAATAAGGGTGCCACAATGCTGGACACTCAACAGTCAAGTCTTGTACAACCGTTTGATCCGACAAGCCACCCAGCTTGACAGAAGCTTCTTCCTCGGCAACAACACATCCCGTAGAATCTTTTAATACCGAACGTACAATTAATGATTCTTCAGTATCTGTTATATTCCGGATATGCGTAGAAAGATGAATCCGGGCTTTATCTTGTGTTACTTCCGGGAATGTTACAAACTGACCACCTCCAGCAACAAGATCCTCTTGCAAAGGATCCGTTATATATATCTTATCCGTAACTATCATCCTTACATCCCGGTAAATTCCACTATAATAGTAAAAATCCATCTTATCTTGTGGTTTTCCAGGAGGTGTTAATGGATCCGGCTCCGCCGAAACACGAATAGCCAAAACATTATTTTCATTCCACTTGATCTGCCCGGTCAAATCTGCGACAAATCCCATATATCCGCCATGATGCTCTGTTATTTTCTTACCGTTCAAATAGACTTCACAGTTTGTCATCACACCTTCAAAAGAAACCACGACACGTTTATCCGCATATTTTCGAGGCAATTTGAAGTAACGACGATACCAACCTACACCATCATAAATAGAATTACCTCCGCAATGTTTCTTTTCCAGTTGCATAATATGAGGTAATACGACCGGAATCCAATTAGAGTCTGCCAATTCCGTTGCACATCCATCCTTTATATCACCCCGATAAAAAGCCCAATCGGTATTCATGTTTAATGTTTCCCGGCCTAATGAAGAATTGCTGCAACTGCTATTTATAAACAATACACAAATAGAGACCAGACAATAATACAATACACTGCTACATTTCATAAAATATTGTGTTTCTCATTACAAATGAAAAGGATATATTGGCTCTGCCAATACATCCCTTTCTTAAAAAACTTTATTTCAAACAGAATATTAATATCCTTCGTTTTGTTTCAAATTAGGATTCTTGTCGATAGCACTCTGCGGTATCGGTAAATAGCGATTGTAAGAAGCGAATGCTCGATTTTCAACTAAAGCAGTTCCAGATATAGTAGCACGCTTTGTCGGATCTGGTTCAGAAGTATTGACAGTTCCCACAACACGAGTTAAAGGTCCATTTAAGACTGTCTCTGCTAACATCTTTCCGCTGTCATCCTTCCAACGAATAATATCCTGACGGCGTAAACCTTCTCCAGCTAATTCTACAGAACGTTCACGTCTGATCAATTCCCGCAACTTAGCCTGATTATTATATTTATTCTGATCTACATCAGGCATACCAACTCGATTACGAACTTGATTCAATAAATTATAAACTTCTGCAGAAGGACCATTCAATTCATTTTCGGCTTCAGCATAACTCAATAAAACCTCTGCGTAACGGAAAACTATTGGCTGAGCATTTGTACTCCAAATATCTCCATATTGCGTATAAGGATTCAAATATTTAGCCCATGTTAAAGCCGTTTTAGAAGCATTATCTGCATCATCCGGATAGTTAGGATTCTTTGCCCCATCAATAGTTGCATCCAACGTATTTAATATTGTTTTACCAGTTAATCCAACCCAGTCCATACCAGGATAAAGAACTGTCATAGCCATACGAGGATCACGGTTGGCAAACGGATGAGTTGCATCATAACCACTACCTGCTTCTTCCTTTGTCAACCCATTACTCATTTCATAAGTGTCAACCAAGTTTTGAGTAGGAACCATAGATGACCATCCTCCGTCAGCATTATTATACATGGTTGCAATCATCCAATTTGAATATAAATTTTCATCATGCTGAACAGATGCAATAATCTCTTTCGAATTTTGACCCGCTAAAGTAAACAGATTTTCATAACTCGGATCTAATTCGTAGATTCCCAAATCCATAATTGCTTTTGCCGCATCTTTGGCACGCTGATAATCTCCATAAAATAATGAAGCACGCATATTCAAAGCCAAAGCAGTACCTTTAGCAATGTAACCACTTGCTTCTGGAGCATCATACAACATTGGAATAGCCTCATCCAATTCATTATAAATAAAGTTCTTCACTTCTTCTTCTGAATTTCGAGGTACTTGAGCTTCTTCTGCCGTCTCATAAGACTCAATGATAGGTACACCACCATAGATCCAGTTCATCAAAAAATACTGATAAGCACGAATCGTCTTTACTTGTCCTATCATATTATTCTTTTTAGACTCCTCTGCGAACTCTATATTCGCAATATTTGTCAGGAAATCATTACAACGGCGAATCATACTAAATGAGTAATAACCTGCAACTTGATTACTTGCAGTCATACTTCCATTTCCTATATTTCGCCATCCCTCATGGATATGATAGTTAAATCCGAAATCAGAACCACAGTCCCAATATAATATACCAGATTCATCAGCCCAACCATCATAACAGCCAATCAAAAACTTCACTGCATCAGCTTCTGTTTGCCAAGTCGTACTAGGAGACAAGGCATCATGAGGAACTGTCTCCAAAAAGTCTGAACAAGAAGTCCCTATCAAAGACATTCCTGCTAGCATATATACTAATAAACGTTTCATATATTCTTATAATTATAATTTTTACCTTAAATAAATCGTTACTTAGAATGTTATGTTCACACCAAAAGCATGAGTTTGTGTCAACGGGAAGTTTGAACCACGTTCTACTGGGATTTCAGGATCCACGTTAACCAACATATTATGAATTGTAAATAGATTTTCTACTGAATAATAGAAACGTAAATTTTCAATTCCAACAGACTTTATAACACTCTTTGGCAGAGAATAACCAAATTGTAAATTCTTCATACGCAAATAACTTGCATTCTGAATCCAGAATGAAGATACTACATTTGAAGACAAACTTGGAGATGTCGTTGAATATGCAATACGCGGCATTGTTGCATCCTGATTTTCAGGAGTCCAAGCATCTAACCATACAGTTGCCGGGTGAGAATCGTCACCATTAAAATATCCAGTTACTTCTTGGTTGATCAAACGATAAACACCTGCTGCACCTGAAAATACCATTGACAAATCAAATCCTTTATATCCGGCATTCAAGTTCAAACCAAAAGTAACAGAAGGATCTGAAGATCCAATGATTGTACGGTCATCTGATGTAATCTTACCATCTCCATTGGTATCTTGATAAATCAAATCACCACCTTTAAACTGTCTTGTTCCAAAAGGATAACCTTCTTGTGTTGAATATTTATTCATCCATGCCTGAGCTTCCTCATCCGAACTAAAGAAACCATCTGCCTTATATGCATAGTAAGAATTTAAACGTTCACCAAGGATTCGACGTTTATTTCCATTGTTGGGATCAGCCATTGATTCAACGCCACCCAAATCCAAAATCTTATTCTTATTATAAGCCATATTAGCAGTAGCGCCAAAAGACCAGTCACCCCATTGATTATTGTAACTCAATATCAATTCAACACCACGATTGACCATTGATCCTACATTATCTTTATAGGCATCCAATCCGAATTCGTTAGGAACAGGAACGTCCATAATGATACCTGTTGTCTTGCGATCATAATAATCAAAAGTAAAATTAATCTTATTATTGATCGTTGCATCCAAACCAAGTCCCCAAGTTCTAGCCTTTTCCCAAGTAATAGTAGACAGCTTATAAGACTTCTGATAATATCCGGATTGCAATGTTCCTCCCAATGGGTAGCTTGCATCTACATTATATGTACTCATCCAAGGATAATAATCATCCAACGCATCTTGGTTACCTAATAATCCCCAAGAAGCTCTAAGCTTCAAATTGCTCAACCAATCCTTAGCATTTTCCATAAAGCCTTCTTCACTCAAACGCCATGCTCCAGAGAATGAAGGGAAATATCCCCAACGATGTCCATCAGCAAAACGAGAAGATGCATCTGAACGAATATTAGCTTCTAATAAATACTTTCCGGCATAATCGTAATTGACACGTCCAAACCAAGAAATCATTGCCAAAGAACGTGTATATCCCGTATTCTTCTGAGTTGCCGCATCACCTGCATTCATATCATCCAGATCATTTGTCGGGAAGTTTTTACGTTCCATTGTATTTTCTGTATAATCATACTTCTCAGTATGCCAACCTGCCATTGCTTTCAAATTATGTTGTCCGAATGACTTATCATAATTCAGCAATGCATCGAATGTTGCCCGATGCCATCCATAATAGTTTTCATTTAGCTTATTAGGCTCAGTCTCTTTATTGGCATTGTATTTAATATACTTTTGGAATGCACGATAATGTTGCTGATTATTTACATAAGATCCTGTAACCGTAGCTACCAATCCATCTATAATCTTATAGTCAGCCGCCAATGTTCCTGAGAAATTCTGATTTTTACGATCAACTGTCTGATCCGCATCCAACCACGCAATTGGGTTTCCATCAGAAATTGTTCCGTAAGTACCATCTTCATAACGATTTACAATCCACGGAGCCATACGGTTTAATTGACGAATAATCTGGTCTGAACTACCTCCTGCATATGAAGAGTTAGGATCTGAATAATCGTTTTTAATATAAGCCAGATTTAAACGAACAGTTAAACGGGAATTTAGTTTCATATCCAAATTAGTACGACCATTAAACTGCTGTCGTTCTGCATTCGGAAGAATACCTGTTTGATTCAAATAACCAACAGAACCCATATATTTCACATCTTCCGTACCACCGCTTACACTTACATTATGAGAATGCTGTACACCTGTTTGATAAGCTTCATCATACCAGTTTGTATTAGGATGTGTATAAGGAGAAGAACCATCTTTAAACTTTTGCAAATCATCATCTGAAAAACGGGCATTCAATCCGTTATCTACCAATGATTGATTATATAATCTGGCATAATCATATGAACTCATACGATCTACCAATTCTGTTGCTTTTTGTGCTCCTACATATCCATTATAAGAAATACGGGGCTTTCCTGTTTTTCCTCGTTTTGTGGTAATCAAAATAACACCATTGGAAGCTTTTGATCCATAGATAGCAGCTGAAGCAGCATCTTTCAATACTGAGATACTTTCGATATCATTTGGGTCAACCGAGTTCATGGTTCCTGTTTCTATACCATCAACCAAAATATATGGATCTGCTGTATTTAAAGTACCGACACCTCGAATACGTATAGTCGCACCATCCTGTCCCGGACGTCCTTGTCCTGATGTTACTTGAACACCTGGCATCATACCTTGCAAACCTGAAGAAACATTCTGGATAGGACGGCTTTCCAGCGCTTTACTATCTATTTGTGATACAGATCCAGTCATGTTCACTTTCTTTTGCGTACCATAACCCACAACTACAACTTCTTCCAAAGCCTGTGAATCTTCTTTCAGTGTAATCGAGAACTTATCTTGTGTTCCGACTTTCACCTCAAAATTGGTATAACCAATGTATGAAACAACCAGTACAGAGTTTGCATCTACTCCATCCAATACAAAGTTTCCATCAAAATCGGTAATTGTTCCATTAGTTGTACCTGCAACAACGATATTTGCTCCAATAATAGGCATTCCGGCAGCATCAACAACTGTACCTGTTACTTTCTTACTTTGCTGATTAACTCCTCCCGATTTCATATTTGATGGGCTATCAGAAAGATTCAAATCTTTACCACTTGATACTTCTGAAGCCATCACTGTTGTCGGCAAAATCATTGACAACAACAAAGATAAGCTTGAAAAAATAGGTTTTCTGTTCATGATAAAACCATTTAATTGAAATTATTATTACTTTTATACGAAAGACTCTCTTATAACCACATCATTTAGCAATAAATATGTACCATAAAAACAGTCTTCATATACTACCAATTCTTAAAACGATAAAAATAAATGAGGCTATACCAATTAAGTCGCGTATTTCAAACATTTATTATTTTTATTTTCGATTCACAAAATTAAACAATAGAGTAAAGATTCACAAATTAAAAAACTAAAATTACATTAAACAGGATTATTAATTTATACACTTGCTAAAACTCTATATAATTCTCAAATTGATTTCTAAACAAAGAAGAAATATGCAAATTCTTTTATAAATACAAGAATAAATTTCTATATCTTATAATATTTAACAAAAATCATAACTTAAAAATTATTTCATCGTCAGGTTTATAGATCTTCCTCAATAGGATATTAATATAAAAAACACTAATAAAATCAGAATTCAAGTAAAAACACTTTATGATTTATTGAGAACAAACAACAACCTACCAGAAACAAAAAAAGAAGGTCCACCTAACAATAGGCAGACCTTCTCTTTATCTTAGTAAACCGTATATTTTTATTAAGCTTCTGCTTTGATTTCCTGTACAGAAACGAATGAACGGTTTTCTTTTCCCTTGTGGAATGTAACAACACCATCAACCAATGCATACAAAGTATGATCTTTTCCCATACCAACGTTTACACCCGGATGATGAGCTGTACCTCTCTGACGTACGATGATGTTACCTGCTTTAGCAACTTCACCACCGAACAACTTAACACCTAATCGTTTGCTTTCTGATTCACGGCCGTTCTTAGAACTACCAACACCTTTCTTATGTGCCATTTCTTCTTTTCTCCTTTAAACGTTAAGCAACAATTTCTTTTACACTCACTTCAGTGAACTGCTGACGGTGACCGTTCAACTTACGATAACCTTTTCTTCTCTTTTTGTGGAAGATCAGCACTTTATCACCTTTCACCAGCGGAGACAGCACTTCACA
>OHAY01002818.1_pt1 | contig 13004 bp, 15 predicted proteins | sample 1577191 | NCBI WGS metagenome assembly OHAY01 (sample SAMEA3541504, study PRJEB24748) | human gut metagenome | biome: human gut; feature: human-associated habitat; material: faeces | place: China | collected 2012 | reverse complement strand
ACTAAGATTATATGCCCTACATGATTGCCGTATCACTCGAAATGTCGGATGAACCAAAATTTATATTTGTTTCAGCAGGAAGTATAGAGATTGGCAATGTGATTGGCAAATTTTTTATTGCTTTCACTTTCTTTCAATATGCACCTCTTATCCTATTATTTCCCAATCTGTACAACCCTTCGTCCAATCAACCTTTCCATAAAAACAAAAAAGTTCTTTTTTATGCCTTTTTCCTCATTATACTAAGTTTTTCAGGAAATAGCCGAACTGCTTTATTGGAACCAGTAGGAACACTCATCCTTCTTTATGCATTAGCAATATTAAAAAGTCCGCAAGTTAACAAGTTAATCTCTAAAAAAGTTATTATTGGAGGAGTGGTTATAGCGACATTTATATTTCCCGTTTTTACAGATATTTCCGATGCTATGCTAATCAATAGAGGTATACGTTCTGAACTAAGTAGTAGTGAATTATTCTCCAAAACATTAGAAACTTTTTTAGATAAAGAGAAATTAGCAGAAGAGAGAGAAAACCGGCAAGCCCAAATACCAGTAATTGAAAATTATCAAGAAGGTTGGACTGAAGAATATTTAAACAATTTTGCCTTTAACAGATTTTGTAATATAAAAATTACCGATATCACTCTCTACCATACTAATCGTATTGGATTTTATAACGAAACAATGCTGAATGACTGGGGAGAGCAAATTATAAAAAACTTTCCTTCTCCCATATTAAAAAGTTTAGATCTAAATCTTGATAAAAATATTATTTTCTCCAGAGGCGACTTACTACTGGCTACTTCTACCCATTCTCCAGTATCTCCAAGTTTCATAGTTACCAGTCACGTTGCTGATGGTTTAGCAACTTTTGGTTATTTCTATTTTCTTATTCAATTTATTCTTTTCTTTTTAGAATTCAAGTTACTAGACTGCTATATTTTTTATCATAAAGGCAATGTCATATTCTCTGTATATGGGCTTATTTGTATTTTCGACTTTTTATTAATGTTTAAAAATGCAAATGGCTGTCTTGATGAAGTAGGCTTTATTTTAAGAGGATTTATTCAATCTTGTTTAGTCTTTATTCTTACTTATACTCTTGTTACAAAAATAATAAAGCGTATATAAATATACGCTAATTTATAATTCTCAATAAAGAGAAATAGATTAACATATACTTATGGAACGAATAAATTATTTTGATTTTTTAAAGGGAATCGCTATTATATTAGTTGTAATGGGGCACATAGCAGAAAAAAGTATGGGCATAACATCTTCTCTATTCAATAATTTATATGGTAGTTTTCATATGCCTATATTTATAACAATTAGTGGATTTCTATGTTTTAAACATTCTGATTTTACGATTTCTGATTTATTAAATTTTATCCATAAAAAATTTCTAAGAGTCATACTACCTTTTCTTAGTGTAGGAGCACTCTATGGATACTGGAATTTTAATAACCCGACAGACGGAATGATAAATAAATTTCAAGGACTATGGTTTTTACCAACCTTATTTTATTGTATGATTGTTAGTTATATAACATTATACTTTATAAAAAAAATATCAAACAACACCTATATTATAATAAGTTCATTAGCAGCAATATGGATAATAAGTGTCCTTATATATATGAGTTATTCCCCATCAATACCATATTACTTAAATTACATAAGAATGTTTCCTTATTTTATCTTTGGAGTAATTCTGTCTCATAAAAAAAATTGGTATGATTTTATTCTTAGTAATAAAATTATATTCACATTGTCAATTATTCTCTATACTCTAATTCTTACATTATCAGGAAAAAATATATTATCATTTATTAATTTTAATATAGCAGGATTCTTTGCAATAGCTATTCTCTTTCAACTTTGCTCCAACACATCTAATCATGTTTTATATCAAAAAATAAAAGAAATAGGAATATATTCTATTGAAATATATCTATTTCACTGGTTCTTACTTCCTTCATTACCGATGATTGGGAAATGGCTAACATACAATAATCCTATAAATGAAATGACAATAAATAATAACAATTTAATTATACTTTTCATTTTCAGTTTAGCTATCAGCATACCTATAATTATATCATGCATATATATTGCTCAATTTATTCGAAAAAGTTCTATACTTGCATTTTTAATTTTAGGTATTCCTATTAAAAAGATAAATTCTCACAATAAATGACACCGACATCTTCACAGACTGATACAATTTTCAAGTTGTAAACTTATTTATTATTTTTCTTTACCTCCAAAATTATATTATTACAATTATATCAATATATGAATATAAATTATTATTATAGAAACTCACAAGCTGGATTTTCTATTCGAGCAGTATTCCAAACCATCGTCAATGAAATAAAAAAAAATAATATCATAATAGAAACTTATTTACCTTCTCCTTATGCTCAAATAAAAGACATCATAAAAAATGGTTTGTATGCAAAAAAGCAACAGAGAAAAAATTACATCAACCATATAACAGGTGAAGTCCATTATTTAGTTTATTTTTTGAATCCTAAAAAAACAATTGTTACAGTACATGATATCATGTATTATTCATATTTAAAAGGAATCAAGAAAAAAATATGGAAAATATTATATATTCATTCATTAAAAAGAGCTGCATATATAACTTTCATTTCTGACTTTGCTAAAAAACAAGTTTTAAATGAAATACACTTACCATCAGAAAAAATATCTGTTATCCCCAATCCTGTTGATGCTTCTTTTACCTATGTTCCCAAAGAATTCAATGCCACCAAGCCACGAATATTACATATCGGTACATTAGAAAGAAAAAACTTAACCCGTACAATTCAAGCATTAAAAGGTATTCCATGTCATCTTAGAATCATTGGAACAATAAATGATAATATCATAAAACTTTTAAGAGAGTACAAAATAGAATATTCCAATAGTTGGAATTTAACTCATGAGCAAATTGTTCAAGAATATCAACAGGCAGATATTATTAACTTCCCATCACTATATGAAGGATTTGGTATGCCCATTATTGAAGGACAGGCAAGCGGAAGAATTGTTATAACCTCTAATATCTCTCCTATGAAAGAAATTGCTGGAGAGGGAAGCATATTAGTGAATCCTTTGGATGAAAATTCTATCCATAATGCATACCTATCTGTCATACAAAATCCTATACAAAGAGAGAGTATTATACAGAAAGGATTTCTAAATGTCCAAAAATACTCTATTAAAAATATTCAAGATCAATATTTTAATTTATACAAAAAATTATAATGAAAACACTTATTAAATTATTTGTAGTTATCCTCCCATGGAAAATAAAAAGAATCATTCTCCAAAAATGCTTTCACTACAAAATCCATCCAACTGCCAAAATAGGACTATCTTACATTTATCCTCAATATTTAGAAATGCAAGAAGGTGCCCATATAGGCCACTTAAATATAGCTATTCATTTAGATAAAATCATTATTGGAAAGAATTCTACTATTGGACGTAAAAATTGGATTACAGGATTTTCAACAAAAACTACATCAAAACACTTTTCGCATCAATTAGAAAGAAAAAGTGAACTTATTATAGGAAATGAATCTGCTATTACAAAAAACCATCATATAGATTGTACTAATTCTATTATCATTGGTGATTTCGTTACTATAGCTGGATATTATACACAGATGCTAACACACTCTATTGATCTAAAAGAAAACAGACAAAATAGCCTTCCTATTATAATAGAAGATTATTGCTTTATCAGCACAAGATGTATTTTATTAGGCGGTAGTAAATTACCTAATCATTCTACATTAGCAGCTGGAGCCGTACTTAATAAAAACTATTCAGAATCTTGGACTTTATATGCTGGCGTCCCAGCAAAGCCAATAAAAACCATAGAAAAAACAGAAAAATATTTTACCAGACAATCTGGATTTGTTTATTAAAGAATATTATGATGAAAATTATTCACTTCATCCCCAGTATCGACCGTACAGCAGGTGGTACCACTTCTTATATGCAACTGCTCGCAAAGGAATTAGGAAAACTATGCAAACTATATATTGCCACAGCACCATCTGAGAATCCGGTAGAAATGGAAAATGCACAAGTAAAATTCATACCTTGTGGATGGAAGCAAAGATCAGCTATGAAAAGTGCATGGAACAAGCTGTTACAAGAAATCAAGCCTGATGTAGTACATGTAAACTGCTGCTGGATGCCACAATGCGCCTGGGCTCAACTATGGGCACAAAAAGCAGGCTATAAGGTAGTGCTTAGTCCGCATGGTATGTTGGAGCCATGGATTATGGCACGTCATTATTGGACACGAAAATTCCCTGCTCTCTTACTCTATCAGAAAAAGGCGATTGTAAAAGCCGATTATCTTCATGCTACTGCAGAAAGTGAAAAGGAAAATCTTTTAAAATTAGGCTATAATAATCGAATCGAAATTATAGCCAATGGAATTGATGCAGAAAACATCGAAATAAAAAAAGAATGGACACACAAAAAACAAATCCTGTTTTTATCCCGTATCCATGTAAAAAAAGGAATTAACTTCTTGCTCGAAGCTGTAGCTGAACTGAAAAAAGAATTAGCAGATTATACAATCCACATTGCCGGTGAAGGAGATGAACAATATATCAACCAACTGAAAGAACAAGCCAAACAACTTGGTATTGAATCTATGGTTGATTTCTGTGGAGGTGTATATGGAGAAAAGAAATGGAAACTGTTCAGAGAAGCTGATGTATTTGTACTGCCTACTTATTCGGAAAACTTTGGAATTGCCGTAGCAGAAGCGCTGGCGTCTGGTACTCCTGTTATTACAACCAATGGAACACCATGGGAAGAACTGAATACGCTTCATTGCGGATGGTATACCGAAGTAGGAACAGAAGCTACCACACAGGCTTTACGTCAGTTTTTGCAAACCTCAGAGGAAGAATTGGAATCTATGGGAAAAAGAGGTAGAAAATTGATTGAAGAGAAATACTCAACCACTATAGTAGCAAAACAAATTCAAAGTTTATATCATGTATTGATTTCAAAATAAAATAATATAATGAAAATAAGTATTATTACCGGCCCTTTTATGTGCCTTCCTCCTTTCTCTATTGGAGCGGTTGAAAAACTATGGTACAATATCGGATTGGAATTAAGTAAAAGTAATGAAGTTACTTTCATTTCTAAAACACCTCCTAAACCAATCTCTACAAAAGAGAAATCATTTATTTATATAAAAGGATATGAGAGAACTAAATCTTTTATCCAAGATTTATCTAATGATTTTATATATTCATATCGAGCCTTAAGATCAACTCCAACTTCTGATATTGTTGTACTTAATTCTATTTGGAGTCCTATATTATATCCACTGTTTAAAAAAAAACTACATCACTCTTTATACAACGTTGCAAGATTTCCTAAAAATCAGCTGATTTTATATTACTTTACAGATTGCTTAGCTTGTGTATCTACAGCCGTCTACAACGCAGCAATAAAACAAAATCCTTCATTACAAAAAAAACTTTGCATAATCAGTAATCCTATAGATATTAATATATTCAATCGTAAGGATAATAAAAAATGTTCTAAAACTCCAACTATTGTATATTCAGGAAGAATTCATAAAGAAAAAGGATTGGATATCTTAACCTCTGCTATAAATCTACTAAATAGTCAAGGATACAAAATCGGGTTATCGCTTATTGGAGCAAGGGATATTGCCAAAGGAGGTAGCGGTGAAGAATATGTAAATTATCTAAACTCTTTAGCCAAGAATTTTACCATAAAGTGGATAGATCCTATATATAAGCCTATTGAATTAGCCAATGAAATTAATAAAGGAGACATATTCTGCTACCCGTCTGTTGCAGAAAAAGGTGAAACATTTGGTGTAGCCCCTTTAGAAGCTATGGGATTAGGATTACCAACAATTGTATCTGACTTAGATTGCTTCAAAGATTTTGTAGAAAATGGTAAAACCGGGCTTATCTTTAATCATAAAAGTCCTAATGCAATTCAACTGCTTTCTGAACAAATACTGAAACTCATACAATCGGATGAACTATATCAGAAACTTTCTCATCAAGGAAGCGAGAAAGCAAAATTATTCAGTACAGAAAATATCGCAAACGAATATTATAAAAAATTTTTAGAATTAGTAAATGGGTAATCTATATCTTAAAAACAAAAATCAAAAAGACGCCTACTCCAGTCCATGGAGTCTACAAGAGGCAATAATGATTCGGGTATGGGAAGTAGTATGGACTCTGTTTGTAAGATGGCTACCTAAACCTTTTTTTAGATGGCATGTCTTTCTATTAAAAATATTTGGATGCAAGATTAAAGGTTCTCCATATATTGCTCCTACATGTAGAATTTATGCACCTTGGCTTTTAACAATTGGCCACAAATCAGGATTAGGAAGTCGTTCCGAAGTTTATAATTTAGGACCTGTAATTATAGGAAAAAATGTTACCATTGCACAATATAGTTATTTATGCAATGGAACTCACGATCTAACAGATGAAAAACTGCCTTTAATGGTAGGGGAAATGCAAATAGAAGATAATGTTTTTATCGGAGCAAAAGCATTGATACTACCTGGAATCCACATAACAGAAGGAAGTGTTATTGGGGCAGGATCAGTTCTAACCAAAGATACAGAACCTTGGAGTATTTATGCTGGTAATCCAGCCAAATTCATCAAAAAAAGAATTTTAAAATGAGTATAGCAGCTATCATCCTCACAAAGAATGAGGAAAAACACATTACACGTTGCATCAATTCTTTAAAAGGAATATGTGATGAAGTTTTTGTAATTGATTCGTTCAGCGATGACAAGACTTGTGAAATTGCAGAGGAATTAGGAGCTAAAGTCTACAAAAATCCGTGGAAAAACTATGCAACTCAGTTTAATTATGGTGTATATCAATGTCCTATCCAATCGGAATGGATCTGGCGTATTGATGCGGATGAATTTTTGGAAGGAAATATCGGAGAAGCGGTAAAGACTGCCATACAGAGTTGTGATACCAATGTAAACGGTATTTATGTAAGAAAGCGTATCGACTTTATGGGAAAACCTTTGCTGCACGGTGGATGGTATCCTTCGTATCACTTAAAGGTATTCCGTAAAGGGCACGGGGATTGTGAGAACCGGTGGATGGATGAACATATCCGTATTTTTGATGGAACAACTATTACCGTGGAGAAGGGTAATCAGGTAGATGCCAATCTGAATGACTTGACCTGGTGGACTGAAAAGCACAATGGATATACTACACGTGAAATGGTGGATATGCTGATGATGGAATATGGTATGGACGCCAAAGCGGAAGAAGTAATTCCTAAATTCTGGGGTACGGAAGAACAACGGAAACGATGGCTGAAAATAAAATATATTAAGGCTCCGCTATTCTTGCGTCCATTCATTAATTTCTTCTTACGGTATATTTTAAAGGGTGGATTTCTGGATGGAAAAGAGGGTTTTGTTTGGCACATCTTACAAGGTTTCTGGTATAGAATGCTGGTAGATGCCAAAATTTTCGAAATAAAGAAAAAATTCAATTTCAACGAAGAGGCCATCAAAAGCTATCTCAAAGAAAAATATCTCTGAATATAAAACACCATGGTACGAAAAGTTGAATTTGATATTTTAAAAGGTATACTTATCATTTTTGTAGTTATAGGACATACAAATCTTAAAATACCATATTTCGATATTTTTTGGTTCCACATGCCAGCCTTTTTTATGGTTAGTGGATATTTGACTAAAAAATGGCTGACCCCAAAAGAATTAATTAGCGCAATTCAAAAAAAAGATAGTAGCATTATAAGAAAAATAGGGAAATATATATTTCCCTATTTTTCTTATTCTATCTTATTTTACATTCTATTCAGCCCTGAACCTATTCTCAAAAATATAATAAGAGTAGTATATGCAGGTGCCAATAATATCACTGTTTATTCTTATCCATTTTGGTTTATAAACTCTTTATTTATAGCAATCTTATTTATTGGATATATTAAACAATGGAAACAAGAAAAAAACAGAATAATTATCTTATTAGGAATTTGGATAATTCTACATTTAAATATAATGAAACTATTACCAATACCTTTACCATGGGGTATTGATACTGCATTAGGTGCAATAGTTTATATCTATTTAGGAAATATTGCCCAAAATATAAAATCATCAAAATGGTATACCTGCTTACTAATATTACCTATAATATTCATTTTTTTCAATGAATATTATGGAATGAACTATAAATTAAATATGCTAAGCATGATATATAATCATTTTTTATTAGATTTAATAGTGCCTGTCATATTTACATACTTTTTCTATAGGATATCCATTATTTTATCACAGACACCAGTCATATCACAACTATTATCTTATATAGGATTATGTTCTATGACTATTTATTTTTCCCATGCAGCAATTTTATATGCTACAAAAGAATTATTTCATTGGGATACTAATTTACGCATTATATGCGCCATTTTTATAGGAATCTTGCTACATAAACTTTTTAATTATTTTCGAATTACAAGAATTCTATTTATAGGAAATCTTAAATAAGATTATATTATTACTACATAGCTTGTATATATCTATGCACAATTACTTTAAAATCATTTTTAACTTACACTGAATATGAAAGTATCTATCATCACCTCTTGCTTCAACCGCGAAGCAACCATAGGAGATGCCATAGAGAGTGTACTCTCGCAAACGTATCCCGACATAGAATACATCGTGATAGACGGGGCGTCGAAAGACAACTCGTGGGCGATGATTCAACGCTATAAAGAGGGGATTGCGCAAATGGTATCGGAACGCGACCGCGGTATGTATGAGGGTATAAACAAGGGCCTGAAAAGGGCTACGGGGGATATCATCGGACTGATTCACTCGGATGATTTCCTGTTTTCGAAGGAAACGATTGCGCATATTGTACGGAAGTTTGAGGAAACGGGTGCGGACTTGGTGTATGGCAACGGACTGTTTGTGGATGCCAAGGATACACAGAAGGTGGTGCGCAACTGGATTAGCGGTTCGTACAGCAAAGGGAAAATGAAACGGGGATGGCTGCCGCTGCATCCTACGGTGTATATCCGAAGGGAGTGTATAGAGCGACTGGGATTGTATGACGAGAGTTTCAAGATTGCAGCGGACTCGGATTTCTTAGTGCGCTATCTGTATGAGGGTAACCTGAAGGTGGCGTATCTGGATGAATATATCGTGAGAATGAGAATGGGGGGACTATCTACAGACCCGGAAAAGATGAAGCAGAAATGGGCGGAGGACTTGAGGATGTACCGGAGTCATGGTTTCTCGCCGTATCTGACACTGGGGATGAAAATCTTGTCGAAGATTCCGCAGTTTATTTCAGCCAAACTGATGAAAAAGGGGGCTATCTGATGCCCATGAGTTTATAGAAGACTTTCTGACAGAAGGAAAGTATACTGAGAAAGACACGTTCGAAAAGGGAAGGTTTGCATATTAGAAGAATATAATACTTCCTAAATATGAAAATCGGTAAATTGTTTGGACGAATGAAAGTTTTTGTATTTCTTTGTATATATCTATAAATTAAAGGTATTATGCTTAGTACGGCACACATCATCAATCTGTTAAGGGACTTCAAGACAAAATCTGCATTGAAGTACCAAATTAGATTTATGGGCATATTCGGTTCATGCGCACGTGGACAGCAAGATGAAAATAGTGATGTGGATGTATTTATTAGTTTACAGGAGCCGGACTTTTTTGTAATGGAACAAATTAAAGAAGAATTAGAACATCTTCTTCATCATCCCATTGATTTAATAAATTTTCGAGAATCGCTCAGGCCTTCATTAAAGAAGAATATTTTGAAAGATGCGATCTATATCTAAGGAAATATTAATTGATTTGTTAGAACTGATTCAGGAAAAAGCAAATCTTATTATTACACGGAATCAGTCTATTACTTGTGTTCAAGATTTTCTCATCTCACCAGAAAGAATGGAAAAATTTGATGCAGCTTGTATGCTTATACAGGTTGTAGGAGAAACTGCAAAAAAAATAGATGACCGTACTTCATCTTCTTTATTTATTCACTACCCACAAGTGTACTGGAGAGGAGTTTTCGGGTGCAGAAACATTATTTCTCATGAATATGGAAATGTGGATCCTGCACAGATTTTAGGTATAATAAAAAAATATTTACCTGAACTGATAATATGTATTCAACAAATTATCGTAGATATAGAGAACGGAAAACATGACCATCTTTTTAATACAAAAGATTAACTGTAAAAGCCTATTTTTATAGAAATACAAAACAATTGGGCTATCATCTGATGCCCATGAGTTTATAGAAGACTTTCTGACAGAAGGAAAGTATACTGAGAAAGACACGTTCGAAAAGGGAAGGTTTCATTTTATTTTTTCTTGTAATTACTTCGGCAAAAATAAGGGATTATTTTTGTTTGAATGCTATGTTCTCTTTCTTTTCTGGAAGAGAAGCGATAAAGCGTGCTTGTCTTTCTCGTTTTTTTACTATATTCGCTGTGTATGAAACACGGCAAGAGTGTGTGAATTTATTTTCGTAAAACTCTGAAATATATTATAATATGAAAAGATATTGCCAGACTTTGGATCTCTACGACGACAAGGAGCTGATAGCGGCGTACGTAGAGGAGCATGCCCATGTATGGGAGGAAGTGAAGGCGGGAATCCGCGAAGTGGGAATCCTGGATATGCAGATTTATATCCACGGAAACCGCCTGTTCATGATTATGGATACAACAGACGAGTTTGATATGGAACGTGACTATGCACGGCTGGCTACGCTGCCACGCCAGGCGGAATGGGAAGCGCACATGGCCAAGTACCAGAAGGCGGCACCCGGACAGGCCGCTAACGAGAAATGGAAACTGATGGAGAGAATTTTTAAATTGTAGTTGACAAGGGGACAAGTTGACAAGGGGACAAGGAAAGCCTCGTCAACTCGTCACCTGATACCTCGTCACCTGAAAAATAAAACTAAAAAACTTACAATGAAGAAACTACTGTCATTGCCTCCCAATTTGGTGGAGTGCTTTCATGATATTGAAAAGGCAGACCGCAACGAGTGGTTCTGCACGTCGGACCCGATAGGAAGCAAGCTGGGGTCCGGAGGAGGTACGGCCTGGCTGCTCAGGGCGTGCATGGAGAGTGAGAATACGAGTGAGAATCTGGCCGGATGGCTGGCGAAGGAGAAGCGTATCCTGCTGCATGCGGGAGGACAGAGCCGGCGTCTGCCTGCCTATGCGCCTTCGGGGAAGATTCTTACGCCGATTCCGGTGTTCCGCTGGGGACGCGGACAGAAACTGACACAGAACCTGCTCTCGCTGCAGCTGCCGCTTTACGAAAGGATTATGGAAAAGGCTCCGGAAGGGCTGCATACGCTGGTGGCAAGCGGGGATGTGTACATCCGTGCGACGGAAGCGCTGCAGGAGATTCCGGATGCGGACGTGGTGTGCTACGGACTGTGGGTGGACCCGCAGCTGGCAAAGAACCACGGGGTGTTTGTTTCCTCGAGAAAGGAACCGGACCGGCTGGACTTCATGCTGCAGAAGCCGAGCGTGGAGGAGCTGGGAGCACTGATGAAGGATTATCTTTTCCTGATGGACATCGGCATCTGGCTGCTGAGCGACCGGGCTGTGGAACTGATGGTGAAGCGTTCGGAAAAGGACGGAAAGATTGGATTCTATGATATGTACTCGGACTTCGGACCGGCACTGGGAGCGCATCCGCGTCTGCACGACGAGGAGCTGGCGCAGCTGAAGGTGGCGATTCTGCCGCTGCCGGGCGGAGAGTTCCACCACTACGGTACGAGCCGGGAGATGATCTCCTCTACCCTCGCCGTGCAGAACTGTGTGATGGACCAGCGGGCCATCATGCATCATAAGGTAAAACCGCATCCGGCTATCTTCGTGCAGAACGCGAAGGTGGAATGCAGGCTGACTGCGGAGAATGCGGAGGTGTGGATCGAGAACAGCCACGTGGGAAAGGAATGGAAACTGAACAGCCGCAACATCATTACCGGCGTGCCCTGCAACGCATGGAAGATGGAGGTGCCCGAAGGGGTCTGCATCGACGTGGTGCCGATGGGTGAACGGGGTTTTGTGGCAAGACCGTACGGATTCAACGATGCGTTCAAGGGGGCGCTGGACAAGGAGGGTACGCTGTATCAGGGTGTACCGGCGGCGGAATGGCTGAAGGCCCGCGGAATGAAGCCGGAGGAGATCAGAGGAAATCAGGACCTGCAGGCGGCAGCAATCTTCCCGGTGTGCGAATCGGTGGAGGAACTGGGTATGGTGCTGCGCTGGATGACGGCGGAACCGGAACTGGAAGAGGGAAAGGATATATGGCTGAAGGCGGAGAAGATGTCGGCGGACGAAATCTCGGCGTATGCCAACCTGAGAAGACTGACCGAGCAGCGTGAGGAGTTCCGCAAGGTAAACTGGAAGACGCTGGCGGAGAATCACGGAAAGAGTGTGTTCTACCAGCTGGATCTGCAGCAGGCGGCGGAAGAGTACAGCCGTCTGGGACTGGAACTGCCGGCGGAACTGGATGAGACGACTCCCCTACTCACACGTATCAGTGATGCGATGTTCCGTGCACGGACCCTGCAGCTGAAGGGGGAAGCGCCGGAGATTGTGAAACCGGTAGAAGACAAGGCGTTTGCACTGATGCGCAACGGACTGGTGAGCACGGTGGACTTCCGCCAGCATCCGAAACTTTCGGTATATGAGGATCAGATTGTATGGGGAAGAAGCCCGGTGCGTGTGGATCTGGCAGGGGGTTGGACGGATACCCCGCCCTACAGCCTGATGGAGGGGGGTAATGTGGTGAACATTGCCATCGAGCTGAACGGACAGCCTCCTTTGCAGGTGTATGTGAAGCCGTCGAAGGAATACAAGGTGATTCTGCGCTCCATCGACCTGGGGGCC
>OHAY01002813.1_pt1 | contig 13024 bp, 9 predicted proteins | sample 1577191 | NCBI WGS metagenome assembly OHAY01 (sample SAMEA3541504, study PRJEB24748) | human gut metagenome | biome: human gut; feature: human-associated habitat; material: faeces | place: China | collected 2012 | reverse complement strand
ACAGATTATGACAGAGCAATCTTTGAAAGACAAGACCGCAAAAGGACTTTTTTGGGGAGGACTGAGCAACGGCATGCAGCAGTTGCTCAATCTTATTTTCGGGATTGCATTAGCCCGTATCCTTGATGCCGAAGACTATGGTATGATAGGGATGCTCAGCATATTCTCACTGATTGCTTCCACCCTGCAGGAAAGCGGATTTACCGCCGCACTTGCCAATAAGAAAAATATCAGCCATGAAGACTACAATGCAGTCTTTTGGTTCAGTTTGTTTACAAGTGGGCTGCTTTACATATTATTATTTTTCTTATCCCCATACATTGCAGAGTTTTACCATACTCCGGCATTGATACCATTGGCACGGTATACTTTCCTTGGCTTTTTTATAGCCAGTCTCGGCATAGCACACAATGCCTATTTATTCCGTAATCTTAAAGTAAAACAGAAAGCTTTTATCCAACTGACCGGTCTGATACTGTCAAACATAACAGGAGTCACATTGGCTCTTTGCGGAATGGCATATTGGGGAATAGCAACACAAGGGTTGGTGTACGTGACCAGCAATACCATTCTGTTTTGGCGCTATTCCGGCTGGAAACCAACGCTACATATTTCTTTCAAGCCACTGAAAAGCATGATCAACTTCAGTTGTAAGATATTAATAACCAATATATTCTCGAATATAAACAACAACATGCTGACTGTCATATTAGGTCGTTTTTACAGTCAAGAGGAAGTGGGGTATTTCAATCAAGCCAATAAATGGACATCCATGGGATATTCTACCATACTAGGTACGATAAACGGAATAGCCCAACCTGTATTGCGCAATGTGTCGGAAGATACAGAACGTCAATGCCGCGTGTTTCGCAAGATGCTCCGCTTTACAGCTTTTATATCATTCCCCGCTTTGTTCGGTCTTTCACTCATCGCTCCCGAACTCATCACAATAACCATTACAGACAAATGGAACGAAAGTGCAATCATCATGCAGATTCTTTGTATCGGAAGTGCTTTTCTTCCCATTCAGAATCTTTATTCCAACCTTGTAATCAGTAAGGGAAAATCGGATATCTTCATGTGGAATACCATTTTCCTGGGAATCATACAAATTGCAACTGCCCTGCTATGCTACCCTTATGGCATCCGAACGATGATTTTTGCCTATATCAGCATCAATATCAGTTGGCTGTTCGTGTGGCATTACTTTATATGGAAAGAGATACACCTCACTTTATGGGATGCACTAAAAGATGTCGTTCCTTTCGGAGTTATTGCAGTAAGCTGCATGGGTGCTGCCTACTTTCTCACCCGATCTATCGATAACCTCTATCTAATCTTAACAGCCAAAATTGCCATTGCAGCCGGACTATACATTATAATCATGCAATTGAGCAAGTCTGCAACTTTTAAAGAAGTCATAAACTATCTGTCAAAAAAGAAATAATATTTGACTTTCTGATAAAATCTCCTTTACTTTGTAGCAAAATAGCATTTCAACAAAGAAAAGATATGGAAACAATACCTATATTCTTTACATTCGACCGTTATTATGTACTTGCAGCCTGTGTTGCTTTCCATTCTTTGTTGACTAATGCCGCACCCGAATATCAGTATCAGCTCTACGTAGTACATACCGACCTCCAGCCTCATCATATACAACGAATAAAAAAAGTTGTCTCTCACTTCCATAATGCCAATATACAGTTTAAAAATGCTTCCCATTATGACACGGCATGGGATAAATTGCGTAATAAGTCGCATTTTTCAAAAGAGATATTCTATAAACTGACAGCTGCGGAAATGTTTCCTCAGTATGAGCGAATTCTCTTTTCTGATGTAGATGTACTCTTTACAGCCGATATATCTTCTTCCTTCTTTCTTTATCCGAATGAGAAATTTTATTATGCCGGCACACGTCCTATTCAGGAAAATACAAACTTGCCGCGTTATGCTAAAGAATTTACACAGGAAGAAATCCGGTTGATATCTGATTATGAAATATCGGCCGGCTATATGCTTATAAACCTGAAATGCATACGTGAGGACAACAAGCAAATAGAACTGACACAGTTTTTCCATAACAATTTAAACCGCCTGATACTGCCTGAACAAGACTGCATTGCATTATGCTGTGCTCCATATCTTCGTTTCATGCCTTACAAATATGTAGTTTGTGCGTTTCAATTCCATGAAGACCCGCAAAGGGTGAAATTCAACCCCAATAATGCCTCCTTTCAAGACAAACAAGTTGCCATAAAAGCTTACAACGAGATGCGTGAACAAGTGGTACAATTGCATTACCCGGGAAGAGAAAAGCCATGGAACTCACCTTTCGTATACAAATACAAAGAATGGCTGACCGGTTGTCACCAAGCCAACCAACTTGGTTACTATCTGCTCATGCAGCCCTTATTCTTTACACAAAGACTGAAAAAATACAGCTTATCCCGCTTTATCAGAAAAATAAAAAAGAAATACCATGGTTAATATTCTGCATCGTATTCCGCTCATACGCCATTATGCACGGAAATGGGAGTTTGCCTGTTTTCAGAAAAAATGGCGAAAGCAAAACCGCCATAATCGCACTGTTGCCATGAACCGTTTTCCCATAAAATCTGTGCAAGTAGGAAAAGACACGTATGGCGAACTGCATATTTTAAGTTATTTGCCCGAAACAGAATTCCTGCAAATAGGAAATTATGTGTCCATTGCTCCCGATGTTCACTTCATTTTGAGTGGAAACCATCAGACAGAAACGCTTTTCACTTACCCTATTCAATCATTGTTAACCAATGGACACTGTCCGAAAGACAGTGTGAGCAAAGGGGCCGTTATAATAGAAGATGAAGTTTGGATTGGTTATGGCGCCCTCATCTTATCGGGAGTAACCATCGGGAAAGGAAGCATTATAGCCGCCGGTTCAGTAGTCACCCGTGATGTGCCTCCTTATGCCATTGTAGGAGGAAATCCGGCCAGAATAATCCGCTATCGTTTACCCCGGGAAGTGATAGAGCTTGTAAAAGATACATATCTGAAAGATATTTCACACGATATATTAAAAAAGAACTTGAAACAACTGTATACTCCTCTGCACACTCCGGCCGAGGCGAGTCAACTGATAGAACTAATTAAAAATGGAAAAGAATAAATATAAAGTACGGGTCATTGCATTTTACCTGCCACAGTTCCATCCTACCCCCGAGAACGATAAATGGTGGGGGAAAGGATTTACGGAATGGACCAATGTGGGCAAAGCCAAACCTTTGTTTAAAGGGCATTACCAACCCAAGGTTCCGGCCGACTTAGGATATTATGATTTGAGAGTTCCCGAAACCCGCCGTGAGCAAGCAGAATTAGCACGTCAATATGGAATAGAAGGCTTCTGCTATTGGCATTACTGGTTCGGTAACGGCAGACAATTATTACAACGTCCGTTTCAAGAAGTTTTGGCTTCGGGAGAGCCTGATTTCCCCTTTTGCCTGGCATGGGCCAACCATAGCTGGGAAGATAAACAGTTTAACAAAGAGGGAGGGAACAAAATGTTAATGGAGCAATTATATCCGGGTGACGAAGATTATATCGCCCATTTCAATGCTGTTCTCCCGGCATTCAAAGATCCGCGCTATATCCGTGTAAACGGTGAGCCACTGTTTATGATTTATGCTCCCATGAAAGTGCCTGATATAGCACACTTTATCGAACTTTGGCAAAAACTGGCCGAGCCTCATGGTTTCCGCATTCATTTTGTGGGGCATACCAGTAAAACAGAGGAATTGCCTTTATTCCGCCAATGGGGGTTTAACGCCACCAATCTGGTACGTCTGTTTGATGTGTTCCAAAAGAACTATAGCCTCTTAGGACGTATCAAAACCAAATTCCAGCGCATCACCTTCCATCAGGGACAAAGAATAGACTATGAAAGAGCTGCCCGATACTTTTCAGGACCGGAAGACCAAAACACAGACTGTTACCCTACACTGATTCCCAACTGGGATCATTCTCCCCGTTCGGGACGATCCGGACATATATTAATCAATTCAACGCCGAAAAAGTTTGAGGAACATGCGGAAAGAACTTTCCGTAATGTCATACACAAACCGAAGGAAGAACGCATTGTCTTTCTGAAATCTTGGAATGAATGGGCAGAAGGAAACTACATGGAACCGGATTTAAAGTTCGGAAGAGGCTATCTGGAAGCTCTATTAAAAGCTATTAACAACGTTTTTAACTGACAGAATCATGAATAAACTCAAAATAGCATTAGTTAAGCAAGAGGTCTATCAAGATCTGTACGTTTGTCCTGTTACAGAAAAAGATCCGGGTCAAATTTTGTTCTCATCTATGGGACGTGTAGGTCCCATAGCACTAATGAGCGACCTGAATGCGGATTTCTATATTGTAAAAGAAGAGTCCAATAAAGAAACCCGGATTTATCAGAAAGTCATCCCACATATAGCTCCTTATTTGCATTTGCTTAAAACCGAAACGCTGGATAAAATACCCGGGCAAGAATTTAAAAGTCCGGGAAGTCCGTACCCGAACGGAAAATATGCTGTCAGCTGCTATACTATAGACTGGGGACAATACGATATTGTTATTTCCATCAATATAAGTCTTCCCACACAATTGATATTGAAATATCCACAAACGCTTTTCGCTTATATGATAGGCGAGGCTAATATGGCTACCGGAAAAGCCAGGTTTGGATACGATGCCACTCTCAACCAAATGGCAAGGGGCAGAATATCGCATAAATGTGGCGCTATAGATTTTCCCTATACCTTTGTTGCAAAAGATACCTTAGAGAAAATTATGCAACAATACTTAGGCAGACCTTCTACAAGAAAAGGTATCTTTATGGAAATCAATTCAACTACAGAACGACCGGTAACACGCATACCCGACCATTTTCAACCGCTGGCGGATGCCGGATATGAAATTATCCTGCATCAACAGAAAATAGCAGATAACCTGAAAAACATTTATGACGCCAAATATTTTGTCAAAATGGGAGGTCGGAGTATCCGAGGAAACTCCGTAGCCGAAGCCGTATCACTTGGCACACTCGCTATCATGAACCGTGATGAGGTAATTCACCACGAGCTGATTATTGATGAATGCAATGTGAAAACCATGGATGAAATGATATCACTCATCAACCGACTAGAAAATGACCCCGAATTATATCGGACTTTACAGCAGAAGCAACGTCAGGTACTGCACACTTACTTTTTTGACGCACCACTTCAATCACTCATCAACTGCCTAAAAGAAAAACGAGGATTATCCAAACCAAGGACTTATAGCCGATGGAACAGATTATTTGATAACTTATATTTCCTAAAACTCAGATAATATGATGTTAGCCCCCATTCTTCTATTTGTATATAACCGTCCTGCACATGCAAAACGTGCAATAGAAGCACTGTTGCACAATACTTTGGCTGCCGAAAGCGAGCTGTTTATTTACTCGGATGCGGCCCGTAGTCCCGAAGATTGCAAATCGGTAAACGAAGTGCGCAGTTTTATCCACTCCGTCAATGGATTTAAAAAGGTACACATCATAGAACGTGAAAAGAACTATGGTTTGGCACGAAGTATTATTGACGGAGTTACCACACAAGTCAATGCATACGGACGCACCATTGTATTGGAAGATGATCTGGTAACCGCCCCTTACTTCCTGCAATTTATGAACAGCGCACTGGAAATGTATAAAGACGATCCCCGGATAGGACATATACAAGCTTGCGACTTTACTCAGGACCCATCGTTACCGGATACTTTTCTTATTAAATGGACCGGAAGCTGGGGCTGGGCAACCTGGGATCGCGCTTGGAAATATTTCAATCCTGACGGTAAAGTACTCTTAAATGAGCTGGAAAAACGAAAGTTAACCTATACCTTTGATTTCAATGGTAAATATGGTTATACCCGTATGCTTCGCCGGCAAACGGAAGGCAAAAATAATTCATGGGCTATTCGCTGGAATGCATCTTTATTTCTAAAAGACATTCTATCGTTAAATGTAGGCAAATCACTGATACAGAACAACGGATTTGACGGAAGCGGAACAAATTGTGGGGGAGGAAATCTTTACGCCTCCAATTTATATATGAAAGAATTGCCTCTCGTTCCCATCACTCCGGTCGTTGAGAATTTACAGGCACGCCAGGCCTATGTCAACTATTATGCACGGACCAACTCATTTATGGCCAAAGCCATCCGGCGTATCAAACGAACTTTAAAAGGAGATTTCGGAGCATAAAAAGGCAAAAAGATACCAAACATTTCTTCTAAAAAACGTACCTTTGCATAAACGTTAATGCACATGAGAGTACTTATCATCAATACGTCTGAGCGAATAGGAGGAGCCGCCATTGCAGCCCACCGCCTGATGGAAGCCCTGAAGAACAATGGTATAAAAGCCAAGATGCTTGTCCGCGACAAGCAGACTGACCAAATCAGTGTGGTGCAACTAAAAAAATCGTGGTGGAAAGTATGGCAATTCATCTGGGAGCGCATCGTCATCTGGAAAGCAAACCGATTTAAAAAACATAATCTTTTTGCTGTCGACATTGCCAACACGGGTACAAACATTTCCGCACTCCCCGAGTTCAATCAGGCAGATGTGATTCATCTGCATTGGATTAACCAAGGTATGCTCTCACTGACAGATATACGCCGCATCATCGAGTCGGGAAAGCCCATCGTATGGACCATGCACGATATGTGGCCTTTTACAGGCATTTGCCATTACGCAAGTGATTGTGATAAATATACCCAAGAATGCCATTACTGCCCTTTGTTATTCAAAGGAGGAAAGAAAGACCTTTCCTATCGCACTTTCGAGAAAAAAAGAAAGCTTTTTGACGGGGCAAACATCACATTCGTGGCATGCAGCCGTTGGCTGGAAGGAATGGCCAAACAAAGTGAACTGCTGAAAGGACAGACCATTACCAATATTCCCAATGCCATCAACACCAACCTGTTCAAACCGCGCAACAAGAAACAGGCACGGGAGAAATGCCATCTTCCGCAAGACAAAAAATTATTGCTCTTCGGCTCGGTAAAAATCACAGATAAGCGAAAAGGCATTGACTATTTGGTGGAAGCATGTAAAATTCTAGCCTCACAAGACCCCGGATTAAGTAAACAATTGGGGGTCGTGGTGTTTGGCAAACAAGCCGAGCAGTATGCCTCCTTATTCCCTTTCCCTATTTACCCGATGAACTATGTAAGCAACGAAAAGGAACTGGTGGATATCTACAATGCTGTCGACCTATATGTCACTCCCTCCTTGCAGGACAATCTTCCCAACACCATTGTAGAAGCGATGGCATGTGGCATTCCCTGCGTAGGTTTCAATGTAGGAGGCATTCCCCAAATGATAGACCATCTGCACAATGGATACGTGGCCGAATATCAATCGGCTAAAGACCTCGCCAATGGCATCCGGTGGACATTGACCGAAGGCGAATACGATAACCTGAGTGAAGAAGCTTGCCGGAAAGCACTCTCCAGTTATTCCGAAAGTATTATCTCAATGAAATATATCGATATCTATAATAAGATTACAGGAAGCCATGCATAATATTCATCCTCATCCCAAGTTCTCCATCATCACCGTGACCTATAATGCGGAGAAAGTGCTGGAAGACACGATACAAAGCATTGTTACCCAATCTTATAAGAACGTGGAATATATCATTGTAGACGGAGGTTCCACCGATGGCACGTTGACCATTGTCAACAAATATAAAGAGCACATACATACCCTTGTCAGCGAACCCGACAAAGGCTTGTATGATGCCATGAATAAAGGCATCAAACTGGCAACAGGAGATTACCTTTGTTTTCTGAATGCAGGAGACGGACTTCATGAAGATGATACACTTTTACGAATCGTTCATTCCCTGACCGGAACAATACTGCCGGATGTGATTTATGGCGAAACGGACATAGTAGACGATGAAGGACATTTCCTTTACAAGCGACGTCTTTCTGCTCCCGAAACACTTCACTGGAAGAGTTTCAAAAAAGGAATGTTGGTCTGCCATCAAGCCTTCTTTGCACGCAGAGAGCTGGCCTTAGAAGAACCATACGATTTACAATACCGCTTTTCGGCAGAGTTTGATTGGTGCATCCGTATCATGAAGAAGGCGAAAGTATTGCATAATACACATCTCACCCTCATTGATTATCTGAACGAAGGAATGACCACCCGAAACCATAAAGCCTCACTGAAAGAGCGTTTCCACATCATGGCGAAGCATTACGGATTGGTCAGCACCGTGTTGCATCATGCTTGGTTTGCAGTGCGTCTGGCTTATAAATGAAAGCCATTGCTCCGGTTAATATAATAAGAGAATGATGATGAGCATCATAAAGCTTTCCAAAACAAGGTGAGCTCCGCAACTCCCCTTTGACAAGTTTCCTCCTGCCCATTCTTTATCCCTTCTTTCCCCAAAGAGCTTTTCCCTGTAACACCAGCAACAGCAGCACCGCCATTGCCAGCAATCCCAATGCAACAAAAGCAATTGTTTCCGTCGTATGCAATGACTTCGGATCGAACTTGAACTCAACCGTATGTTTTCCTGCCGGCACATTCATAGCACGTAAAATATAGTCTGCCCTGCCGTGAGGAGCCTCAACTCCGTCGATATAAGCCTGCCAACCCGGATAATAGATTTCGGAGAAAACAACAACTCCACCCTTCTCCGAGCTTACCTCATATTTCAAGTCATTCGGTTCGTATGCCACCAGCTTAACGAAACGCAACGAATCAGACACCGCCACCGGCTTTACCTGCTCGGCAAACTTCTTGTCAACTACTGCCACCTTCGCAGGCATCACTTTATGTAAAGATTCTATTTCCTCGTTCGCATTATTCACATACTGCACTTTGTCCACAAACCATGCATTACCTAAAGTATAAGGATTTTGTATAGGCATAGTCTTTCCACCCTGTAGGGGAAAAATAAAATAACGAGTATTCAGCATATTCAATACCGGAAACGCAGACGCATCTACTTTCGCCATATCGCCGCCGGCTTCAGACACAGCCTTGAACAAATTACTCATTTCCGGACTGATATGTTCCTCTATCATTTCCTGATAACGGCGCAATTTAGCGGCATGATAACCACCTATGCTCTTATGCCAATAAGAAGTATTATTCTCGTTAAATGTATTCGAAGCCAAGTTCAGTACCCTATAATCCAATGTCTTATCCTCCAAAATAGCCTTATCCGTTTCCGTCGGCCGGAAGCTTTCCGTTCGAACCGTTTGAGGTACAAACTGTGCATCATACAGATAGCGTTTGTTTACATTCCACATTTCCACCAGGCAGAGCAACAACAATACACCAATAGTCAACTCTGATTTCAGCTTACCCATGCCATAAAGCCACAGCAGCACAGCCCCAATTGATACCACAAAGAAACTACGCCAGGCATCCGAAGTGAAAATACTTACGCGAACCTCTTCCAAATTGGCTATCAGTGGTGCCAACTGGTCAGCCGGAATACTCTGCAAAGCCTGCATTTCCATGCTCGACACATAAGAAGGAAAGAAAAATCGTGGAGCCAGTGCAAACAGCAAAGCAATACCGCCTGTCAATCCAAAACTGATATAAAACGCCTTTGCCTGTTCTTTCATGATTTGCGGACGTGCAATAATCTGCTTCAATGCCAACATTGCCAACAACGGAATTGTAAACTCGGCAATAACCAATATAGAAGATACCGCACGAAACTTATCGTACATCGGAATATAATCAAGGAAGAAATCCGTAAATCCCATAAAATTCTTTCCCCAAGAAAGCAATACAGACAATACAGTAGCAGCCAAAAGCGCCCATTTCATCGGTCCTTTTACAACAAATAACCCTAAAATGAACAGAAACATTACAAATGCCCCGACATACACCGGACCTGACGTTCCGGGCTGCTCACCCCAATACTGACCAAGCTGATTGTAAATACTTCCATACATCGGATTGGCCTTTTCCATCGCCTTCTCATTGGCAGCAAGAGGCACCGATGCTCCACCTTTCACATTAGGCACCAATAAAGAAAAGGTCTCACCGATGCCGTAACTCCATTGCGTAATATAATCGCGCTCCAATCCACCCTTTGTCTGATTATGCGTATCCGGTTTCACCAATTCGCTCTTTCCACGCATGGTTTCCTTACTATATTCATACGTGTGATAAAGATTTGACAAATTGATACATACCCCCAATACACCTGCTACTACCAATACACCTGTTGCCTTAAAAAAACGGGGTAGTTCTTTCTTCTGATAAGCAGATACCCCGAAAGCCACTGCCATAAACAACATCACAAACAAAAAATAATAGCTCATCTGCACGTGGTTCGATACAATTTGCAAAGCTACAAATATGGCCGTCAGTAATCCACCAAACAAGTATTTCCCTCTGTAAACCAACACCATACCGGCTATGGTAGGCGGAATATAAGCCAACGTTACAAATTTCCAGATATGACCTGCCGCAATAATAATAAAGAAATAGGACGAAAAAGCCCATATAATCGCTCCCAATGAAGCAAGCCACACCGAGAAATCAAACGCACGCATCAGAATATAGAAACCCAGCAGCATCACAAACACATACCACACATAAGAAGGCAAATATAAATGATACAAATTTTCCATCCCTTTCAACATATCCGTAGAATTGTAGCTGGGAGCCATCTGATAAGTAGGCATACCTCCAAAAATCGAATTCGTCCAGCGTGTACGCTCTCCTGTACGTTCCAAGTACTCTTTCGATTCCTCACCGGCACCGATTCCCGCCACAGCATCATGCTGAGACAGAACACGTCCCTCGGTCACAGCCGGGAAAAAGTAAACAAACGAGATGACGGCAAATAAGATAATCACTACTATATCAGGTAGTATTCTTTTAAATAAGTTCATAAGTATATCTGTTTATTAACGCTGCAAAGATACGATATACTCTGATAAATTACGTACATTTGCACCTGAAATAAAGTTGAATTATGAAAATAGGAATTATAACTGCGATGAGTTCCGAGCAGAAACAAGTGGAACAACTGCTCGCCAACAAGAAAGAATATGTCGAAGGACCGTTCCAGTATACGGAAGGAACGATTCAAAACAACACGGTCATCCTGATGAAATGCGGTATCGGAAAAGTAAATGCCGCCGCCGGCACGGTGGAGCTAATCCGCAACTTTCACCCCGATTGCATTATCAGCACCGGTGTGGCGGGAGGCATAGACAGTGGTTTGAAAGTAATGGATGTAGTTGCCGGCAGCCAAATCGTCTACCATGATGTATGGTGTGGAGAAGGAAATGCCTACGGTCAAATCCAAGGACTGCCTGCCCTGTTCGAAGGCAACGACACATTGTTCAACTGCGCCATGTCATTAGACACAGAAACAGCCATCCACGGCGGACTCATCTGTAGCGGAGACAAATTTATCACCGACCGCCAAGAGCTCAACTCCATCAAGACAGCTTTCCCCGCAGGACTGGCCGTCGACATGGAATCAGGAGCTATCGCCCAAATTTGTCATATATATAAGGTACCGTTCCTCAGTTTCCGCATTATCAGCGACACTCCGGGTGCCGACAATCATTGGGAACAATACACCAACTTCTGGAGCACCATTGCCGACCGTTCATTCGAGGTAACCCGCATTTTCCTCCATTCATTACCAGCAAATTTATAATAAAAACAGAAATATGAAAACAATACCCAGTTTTACCATCGACCACATCCGTCTTTTGCGCGGTATTTATGTTTCAAGAAAAGACCAAGTAGGAGGCGACACCGTAACTACTTTCGACATCCGAATGAAAGAGCCCAACCGCGAACCGGCCTTGGGTCAGGGAGCATTGCACACCATCGAACACCTGGCCGCCACCTTCCTGCGTAACCATCCTGTATGGGGTGACAAAATTGTCTATTGGGGACCAATGGGTTGTCTCACTGGCAATTATTTACTGATGAAAGGTGACTTGGAATCAAAAGACATTGTAGAATTGATGCAAGAAACCTTCCGCTTCGTTGCCGAATTTGAAGGTGAAGTGCCGGGTACCACCCCTAAAGACTGCGGTAACTGTCTGCTCCACGACCTGCCTATGGCCAAATGGGAATCTGCACGCTACCTGCATGAAGTACTCGAAAAAATAACTGATAAAAACCTGTATTATCCTCAAAAAGCATAGCATTTCCCGGCTTCACACACATTCTCATAAACAAGGGACAGCATTTACGGTTTTTCAAAACAAAAAAATATTACCGTATATCTGTCCCTTTTTGCCCTTCTAACAGTAAAAGTCTTAAAAACACACCACATCATACTCCAGCCAACTCTGATACATCCTTTAAAAAGAAAAGACAATCAGTAGCAATAAATCCGCCACAAATAATATAAAATCGATATTTTTTTATACTTTTGTACAAAATAACTGTTTAAATAACCCTATGGACATACTTCAGGAAACAGACACATTTCATCCTCTGCTACTTAATATCGGCTATGCGATTCATCATTCCGACTGGAACTGGACAGAGGTAAACAGCCCGTTTTTTCGTATCTATTATGTAACAAAAGGTATGGCAGAAGTAACTCTTCCCGACCGAACCATAACACTTTCTCCCCACCACTTATATATTATTCCTGCATTTACCTGTCACAATTGTCATTGTGAAGGAGATTTTGAACATTACTATCTGCACATTTACGAAGACCATTCTTCCGCCACCAGTATCTTGGAAGATTTGGACTTCCCCACTGAAGTTCCGGCCGGCCCACTGGATTTGGAGTTGATCAAACTATTACATGAAATGAATCCCGCTATTCAGCTTCCACATTCCAATCCCTCTACTTACGACAATACCCCTACCCTGATACAAAATATCATAAAAAACAAACAGAAAGCTTTTCATAATAAAGTAGCCTCCAAAGGCATCATCTACATGCTAATCTCTCGCTTCTTAAAAGACGCACAACCCAAAGACTCC
>OHAY01002804.1_pt1 | contig 13063 bp, 10 predicted proteins | sample 1577191 | NCBI WGS metagenome assembly OHAY01 (sample SAMEA3541504, study PRJEB24748) | human gut metagenome | biome: human gut; feature: human-associated habitat; material: faeces | place: China | collected 2012 | reverse complement strand
CACCCAGCTTCAGGAGGAAATCTTCATCCTCCAAGGCTTCCCACACATGGCCGGGTCGAGAAAGGCGCATTCTCTGACGGTAGCTGCGGATGCTCTCCTGGTTGAACACCGTCAAGTCCATTTCGCTCAGAATGAGCATGTCTTGCGTTTTCACGGATGCGTCCCGCACCATGGCCTGATATTCTTCCTTGGTGCAGCGGTAGTCGCCCTCACCGTTACGGCGGTATGTGCAGAGCGGATTGCCGTCCACATACACCGGTTTATAGGAGCGCTCGGCACGGGGGACATTGATGACCACGATATGGTTGCCGTCGACTTCCTGAACAAATACATCCTTGGATGACAGCACATTCACGCTGGTCTTGTTGGGATTGTTGACGATATCCCAGAACTCCTTGATGAGTTTCTCCGGGTCAGGCAGATCCACAGTGCGGAAGGATTTGTCGGTCAGCTCCTCCACGCCCAGCAGGATAATGCCGCCGTGGGTATTGGCGAAGGCAGAATAGGTTTCCCAAATGCTTTTGGGCAGGCCACCAAGAGCTTTCTTCGCCTCAATACGGTTGTTCTCCCGATACTGCTCGATTTTGGAAAAGTCAATCATGGTTTTCCTCCTTTACGAGCTCTATGATATCGCAGAAGTCGCAATCCAGTACGGTACAGATTTTCGTCAGAATCTCTGTACTGACATGCTGGTTCTTGCCCAGCTTGGCAAGGGCGGTCGTAGACATGCCGGTAGCCAGACGCAGATCCTTTTTTTTCATGTTTTTATCAATCAGGAGTTTCCACAGCTTATTATAACAAATCGTCATCGTAACACCTCGTGTCAGAGTATACACTAATACGGGTTAATTCTAACACAGCAGCTTCAGTTTGTCTATTGAAAATCCAATTTTCAGATTCGTGATGTCCTTTCCAGACGAGAGATTTTGAATTATAAACTGGCAAAGGATAACCGCAGGAATGCTTTTTTGCTCTCCTGCGGTTATTTCTTTGTTTATGCGGCGCAATTTTTGAGGTCAACCCATGATGTCGATTTTGTTCCCATTTTCGTAAATGTCCGCGCCGTATTCGCAGTGATTTGGCCCTTGGTATTCCAGCCAACCGAAGCCCCCCACATAGACCATATCGCCGGGTTGCAGATCAGTGACCGCCTGCGCCGGGGCGGGTACGGGAGTAGGTTCCGAAGCATGTTCCGATTCAGCCGTTGGTCGTGCGTTTGAATCTACGGATGCTTCCACTGGTGCAGGCTCCGGCTCATTGGTGGTTTCATGGGGAGGCTCCGGCTGCAGACTCTCAGTTTTTTCTTTCTCTGACGGTGGTGTTGCTTCGAATTTTTCTTCGCGTTCTGCAACGGTCGCTTCTGGAGCGCTTACGGCGGGTGATTGGGGCGGTGCGGGTGTTCCCCCGACCGTTTCAGCCTGCGGCCACACGGCGGCACACAGGGCGAGACAGGCGGTAATCGCCGCGGTAACGATGATTCTCTTTTTCATTTTGGTTCCTCCTCTTTGGATGTAAAATGATTGAGTTCTGTGGACAACTCACCTTTTGCGGAATAGCTATCAGAACTTCAGAAGATTATCCAGAGCATTTGCCGCCTGCTGCAGCTCACTCTGCGTAGCTTCCTTTGGCATATCCTCATCCTTTTTTGCCGTGTACAGCAGATAGGGTTCATAGTTCTGCCGGGTGATCGTGGGGCGGTAGTGTCCAAGCATCTGCGCCAACTCCTTGGCATCCATGCCGTTCTTTAGAGCAAGGATGGCGCAGGTATGGCGGAGATCCGTGAATCGGATATGGTCGATGCCCGCTTCCCTGATGATCTCCTTGTGCATCCGGCGCACCATCTGCGGCGAGTAGGGCTTCAGCGTGGCCGGATGCATAAACATGAGCGGGCTGCTGGGGTGCTTGTCGTGTTCCCTGATTAGGAGGTCGATTACCTCTGGTGTCAGTGCTATCGTCCTTGTCTGACTGCCGTACTCCACCAGCTCTCGCCGTACCACGGCACGGTTTTCCGCAACGGTCAGCGTCCTTTTTTTCATATCCAGGTCACTCCATTTCAGGGCGATGAGCTCGCCTTGGCGAATGCCTGTCGTCAGCGCCAACATGAACATGGGGAGGTAGCCCAATTGCTCGGCGGCGTCCAGATAGTCCTCCATCTCCAGAGGCGTCATGATATCTGCCTTCACCGTCGTGGATTTGCGGTAGTGGAACGACTTGGCAGGATTCTCTGTTATGAGGCCATCCCGGATGGCCTGGTCCAGACATTGCTGAAGCAGGCGGTGGATGTGCCGCATGGTTTCTTCGCCCAGACCGGAGCTGCCGGGTCGATGATTGCCGAAGCGCCGCCGCTCCTCCAAAAATTCTCCGACCATCTCCGATGTCAATTCAGAGAGCGGTACATCACCCAAACCGGGGAGAATATGGTTTTTGAATACATAGTTGTGTGCTGCATAGGTGGTCGCCCTGCTTTGGTGCCTGTCGTAGGCTTCCTGCCAGAAGCTGATGTATTCTCGGAGCGTCATATTCCCACCTCCATGCACTGACGCTGTAAGTCTCGAAAGGCCACCCATGGGAGCCTGGCCTGTTTGAGTATTTTCTTGTGTAAATAGTAGAACTCGTGGAGCTTGTACGGCGCTTCGGTTTTGGGGTTACAGAACACATAGGGCGAGTTGGTTTCCGGCATCCGTGTCAAGAGATACGCTCCTTTCTCATTGAGCGTAAGCAGGCGTTGACCTCTGAGGATGTACTTGTAGCGGACATGAAAATCGGCCCACGACAAGGTGATCAGTTCACATTGCCGCAGGCCGCTTGAAAGTCCTGTATAGATGATGGGGAGTACGCCGAGCTGTTCTGCCGCGTTCAGATAACGCTGGAGCTGCCCCAATCGCAGAGGGGCTGTTTTGTATTCCTCTGCCTTGGGCTCCCGGCAGAGCCGCACCGGGTTGTAGGGAATGAGTTGGTCCTGTGCCGCTTCATCCATACACCGGCGCAGGAGCAGGTGGACACACCAGACGCTTCTGGCGCCGAGTCCCTGGCTTCGCAGGCTGTTGTAGAAATCCGTTACCACCTGCTCCGTCAGGTCAGAGAGTGCCACACTCCCGATACCGGGGAGGATGTGGCTGTAAATCAGATTGCGGTACCCGCCCTCGGTGTTGCCGTTCCATTTGCGTCGGTTCGCGGTGAACCAATAGTCGCACCATTGCCCGACCGTCAGCTTGTTTTCTTTCTGCATATCATTGCCTCCTTTTGGCAAACGAACAATATCACAGAAAGCAGGAAATAGCTACTAAAAAGAACAGAATATCCGCAGAACAAAGCTGTTCCAAATAATGCCGTTATCATTCGGAATAATACAGTTGATTTTATTCGGAATAGTGGTTATAATGTTCTTGACGAACTGCAATGGAGGTGTTCCAATATGACGATCAAAGAAGCGGCTGCCGCTTGGGGCATTACTGAACGGCGGGTCAATGAGCTTTGCAAAACCGGACGTATCTCCGGCGCATATAAGAAGGGCAGGCAGTGGTTTATCCCGGACGGTACTCAAAAGCCGATGGATAAGCGTGGCCGCCGAAGTGCTGTGAAGCCCGCAGTGTCATCCGCACGCAAGCCCTTGCCTATTGGTGTGTCTGATTACCGGGATGCCTGCAAGAACTACTACTATGTGGACAAGACCCTGATGATCAAGGAATTTCTGGATGAGCGCCCCAAGGTATCCCTGTTCACCCGTCCCAGACGTTTTGGCAAGACGCTGAACATGGACATGCTCCGCACATTCTTCGAAAAGACGACCGAGGACACATCCGTTTACTTCAGAGACAAGAAAATCTGGTTTTGCGGGGAATCCTACCGTGCCCATCACAGAAAGTATCCTGTGATTTTCCTGTCTTTTAAGGACGTGAAATATACTTCTTGGGAAGAAACCTATCAGACGCTCCAAAAGCTGATCGCGCAGGAATTCCGCCGTCACGATGAATTGGCCTCCAGTTCTGCGCTCAGTAATTACGAAAAAGAGGAATACTCCATTCTCGCAACAGAAGCTGCTGATGAAGTGGATTATCAAATGTCTCTGCGGACATTGACGCTGCTGCTTCATAAGCACCATGATGTTGCCCCCATCGTCATCATTGACGAATACGATACTCCCATCCAGCAGGGACATGTGAACGGTTTCTATGATACTGTCATTGGATTTATGCGCAATCTGTTCTCCGGTGGCCTGAAGGACAATCCGCATCTGAGCTATGGTTTCCTGACCGGCATCCTGCGTGTTGCAAAGGAGAGTATCTTCAGCGGCCTGAACAACCTGAAAATCAACTCCATCTTGGATGAACGTTATAGCGAGTATTTCGGTTTCACCTCGGACGAAGTGCGTGAAATGGCAGAATACTACAGCGCATCTGATAAGTATCAGGAGCTCTGCGATTGGTATGATGGGTACCGCTTCGGCAATACCGAGATTTTTAATCCCTGGTCTGTCATTGGGTACTTCAACAATAACTGCCGTCCCAAAGCATTCTGGCAGTCTACCGGAAGCAATGATATCATCCGTGAGGTGCTGGCTTCCGCAACACCGGATATTATGGAGCGTCTGGAGTTGTTGATGACGGGTGAGTCCTTTGTTACGCACATTGACACCGGTGTCATTTATCCGCAGATTCAGAATGATCCGTCCTCTGTTTACAGCTTTCTGCTTGTGGCAGGATACTTGAAAGCCGTGAGCTGTGAACAGCCTTATGGCGAGGATTATATGTGTGAAGTGGCTCTGCCCAACAAAGAGATTTCTTTCGTCTACAGCAAGGAGATCCTCTCTCAGCTTGAGAATATTATTCCTCGTTCTGCTGCTATCGCTATTCAGGAAGCTATCTACAAGGCAGATATCGAATCACTGCAAAAAGCCTTGGAAAAGTTCCTGCTCCAAACAATAAGTTTCCACGATGCTGCCGACGAAACATTTTACCATGGTCTGATATTGGGTATGTGCGCTGTGATGGACAACAGCTATCGCATTACCTCCAATCGCGAAGCTGGTAATGGACGGTTTGATATTCAGCTGCTTCCTTTGAATAAGCGGCTGCCTGGCATTTTGATTGAATTAAAGGCCGGAAAAGGCCGCTCTGAAACACAGCTTGAAGACCTTGCCAATGTTGCCTTGCAACAGATCAACGACCGTGCGTACAGCGTTGATCTGCAGGCAATGAATGTTACGTCAATTATAAAAATCGGCATTGCATTCTCAGGCAAAAGAACACGTATTGCTGCCGAAAGGCAAAACATCGAATAACCATCTTCGCTCAGCAGGCTGGCTATCATCCAAGTCAGCCTGCTGTCTTTTTGTCATCGCGCTTTTTTCTTTGTTTATGCGGCGCAATTTCTGAGCTGCTCGCTGCGGTAAAAAGCACCCGCTGCCGGGGACAATCCCGGTCGGAAGCACTTTTAATATACAGAATTCAATCCCACACAAATCCCAAAAGACGAAAGTGGTGCCTGAAACGAACAGGGCAAAAGAGTTCCAAAGAGGAACCGCAGGAGTGCCGGAAAGCACTAAAGAGGGCGCAACAGGGCTTCCTGAAGGTTCAGACATAGGTTTGGGACCACGAGGCCGCAGGTTCGAGTCCTGTCACCTCGACCAGAATAAAAGCCGTAGATTCGTTAGAATCTACGGCTTTTATTATTTTAAGTACACACTTTTATAGCTTTTTCGCAAATCAACTTTCAGGGAATCCACTTTTTACTATTTTGCAGTCCCACTATAAACGCTATGTAATGGTTACAGCATCCATCGTTCCAGCATCTGGATGATATTTGAGCGCGATCGTTGTTTTCCGCTGGCGAAGGAATCCATCTGTTCCGAATTGAAAACAAAGCACGTTTCAAATTTATCCTTATCCTGATCGGGAACCAGCGCACAGATTTAAATATAATCGTAGAGCGGGCAGATATTTTTTGTTATCGTTTTCTTTCTTGTGTATTTTCCCCTTGGCTGATACAATGTAGAAAAAACAGTTAAGGAGCATCCCCCAATGATTCGTGAAATTTGCAAAGATGAGACTTTTCTTGCGCAGAAAGCCGCGCCCGCCACGGCGGCGGACCTTGGCGTAGCGCAGGACCTGATGGAAACTCTGATTGCCCACAAGGATGGCTGCGTGGGTATGGCGGCAAACATGATCGGCGTGAACAAACGCATTATCGCTTTTGAGAATGACGGCGAATACATGGTCATGTTCAACCCTGTCATCGTCAAACAGTCCGGAGCCTATGAAACGGACGAAGGCTGCTTATCGCTTACCGGCACACGGAAAACCAAGCGCCACAAAGTCATCAAAGTGCAGTGGCAGAATGAAAAATTCCAGACGCGGCTTAAAACGTTTACCGGCTGGACGGCGGAAATCATCCAGCACGAAATTGACCACTGTGAGGGAATTTTGATTTAACCTTTTTCTTCTTCCTGCATTTGGCTTTCGTTCAGCAGGTTCAGTGGTTTCAAACCTCTTTCCAGTGTGTTTCAATGGCAGCGCGGTTCAGCTGCTCACCGATCACGATGATCACTTCCTGCGCTTTGGCAATGGGCTTTAAGGTCATGGCGTCGCGGCTGGCGTTCAGCTCCAGCCAGCCATTTCCATCCGAAGTAAAGCCCTTAATGCGCATAATGCGGCCGCAGGAGGCATCGGCAAACAGTTCATTCACCACTTCTTTCAGCCGCGGCAGGGGTAAGTGACGGTCGATAAAATAGAGCGAAGAAAACACATCGTGCTGGTCAAAGTGCATTTTTTCATAGCTGGCCTGCTTGCTGCCGCAGGCGGCAACGGCGGCCAGGTCCTGCGGGGTCAGGTCCTCCCAGTTTTTGCGCAGTACATCTGCGCCAAAGCGGCGGGCGCAGCCGTTTTGCTCCAGCGCGTGGTTCAGGTAGTTTACCGTGGAATCCATCTCAGCCGGGGTAGCCAGCTGGCTGCGGCTCAGCACCACCATGCCGGCATTGGCGGTTTCGGACGCCAGCAGGTAGGCCGACTGGGGCGAAAGCTGCTGCTCCTGCTTGGCATCCACAATAGCAATCACGTTGCCCATACGGTACCACTTATCCAGCGGTTCATCGTGCAGGATGTCAAAAAATTCATCTACATCAAAAATACCGCTCGGCTCAATAATGACCCTGTCAAAGCCCTGCATGGCCAGCGAGATCAATTTGGTGCGCATCCGGCGCTGGTGGGTATCGCAGTCGCACCCGCCGCTGATGCTTTCCATATCGCAATGGTCGCCCAAAATATCCTGCAGCAGCATAACATCCACATTGACCGCGCCAAAGTCATTTTCCAAAATGCAGACATTCCAGCCCTGCTGAACCATATAGCGGGCATAGTGCCGCATAAAAGTCGTTTTGCCAGAGCCAAGAAAGCCGGTGATCAAATCGACCTGTACCATAATTGTTCCCCTCCTGTTGGTGGTAAATTGCTTGTGCCTGTTATTATATCACATTTTTATTCAGTTTGCTTCATCAAACCCAAATTCAAAAAGAAAAACCGCCACACAGGTCCCTGTTCCTGTGCGGCGGTTTTTCCTTGAAAAGAAGAAAAAAGAGAAAGAGGAGTGGATGAAAAAAGTCTGCGTTGTTCCCCTGGGCATTTGGCAATGCCCCAACGGTGTTCGGGTCACTGTTCCCTGGCACCGTTCCTTTTGGGAACAACTATAGAATACCCGATAGATGTGAACAATTCGTGATAAAAAATTCAACATTTTGCAAAAAACGCCGCGCAATTTTCCATATTTCAAAGGCTGTGGCGGTTATTCTTCCTGTGCGGGGTGTAAATTTGCCCAGCAATACGCTATAATGGGGTTAGATTGCGGCAGCAGCCGCTGCCATGCAGGAGGGAAAACACCATTGGCAAACCGAATCAATTATGAGCGCGTGATGGAAGAAACCATCGCCGCATTGGAACGCGATGGCCAGCGCCCGCAGCTGCTGCTGCACGCCTGCTGCGCGCCCTGTTCCAGCGCCACGTTGGAACGTCTGGCCGACCATTTTGACGTTACCATTTTATATTATAACCCCAACATTGCCCCACCGGAGGAATACCACCGCCGGGAAGCCGAACTGGAACGTTTTGTGCGCGATGCCGGGTACGCTGCCCGCGGCATCACGGTGGTGGAGCTGCCGTATGACCCGCAGGAGTTTTACACTGCGGTAAAAGGGCTGGAAAACGAGCCGGAGCGCGGCGAGCGCTGCACCGTGTGTTACCGCATGCGGCTGGAACGCGCCGCCCAGTACGCCAGGGCACACGGCTTTAACTGGTTCACCACCACCCTTTCCATCTCCCCGGTCAAGGACCCTGTGCGGCTGAACACCATCGGCTGCGAACTGGCCCAACAGTACGGCCTGAACTACCTGCAAAGCGAGTTCCGCAAAAAGGACGGTTACAAGCGCAGCCTTGCTTTGAGCGCAGAATACGGCCTGTACCGGCAGGATTACTGCGGCTGCATTTTCAGCAAGCAGGAACGCGGCGTTTGATTGCAAAGTTTTAAGGCAATACCGCATAATTCTAAGTGCCGATACGGCGAGCGAGGTACGGCAGATGCTAAGCCAAAAGCGCAGATAATACTGGATGTCTTATCGAGCATTTTGGCAACGCAGATGCCGTGCCGCAGCCGCCGGAGCGGTGCTTAAGCCGTCAGGCGGGAATTGTGCGGTGCTGCCTTAATTGCAAGGAGAAATGTTTCATGCCAAAACATGTTTTAGTGGGTCTGCCATTGAGCGATGCCCAGCGCAGCGCTTTGCAGGCCAGCGTGCCGGAATATAAATTTACCTTTGCCCAAACCGAAACCGTTACCCTGGCCCAGGTGCTGGAGGCAGATATCATCATGGGCAATGTGCCGGTAGAGCTGATTTGCCAAAACCACCATCTGGAATGGTTCCAATCCAACTTTGCGGGACCGGATACCTATCTGGTGCCGGGCGTGCTGCCGGAGCAGTGCCTGGTGACCAACGCCACCGGCGCTTACGGGCTGGCCATCAGCGAGTGGATGCTGGGCTTGTGGCTGGGGCTGCAGAAGGATCTGTTTTTGTACCGGGACCGCCAGACGCAGCACAAGTGGGATGCCATCACCCGCCAGGTGCGGCCGGTGGCCGGGTCCCGCGTGTTATGCGTTGGCATGGGGGATATCGGCTCTAACTTTGCCATGCGCGCCCACGCCCTTGGGGCCGAGGTTGTCGGTGTGCGGCGCAACGTGCGCCCCGATGCCCCCTGCCCCGATTACTGCCTGCGGGTGGTACCCCAAAGCGAACTGGACGCCGAGCTGCCGCAGGCAGACTTGGTTGCCTTGAGCCTGCCCGGCACGCCGGAAACGCTGCACATGTTTGATGCCGCCCGCCTGGCCCGCTGCAAGCAGGGGGCAATTCTTCTGAACGTGGGCCGTGGTTCCACGGTGGACTGCCTTGCCCTGGCCGATGCCGTACACAGCGGGCATTTGTTCGGTGCAGCGCTGGATGTGACTGACCCAGAGCCGCTGCCGTCAGACCACCCGCTGTGGAGCGAACCGAATGTGATCATCACGCCGCACATTTCCGGGCGGTTCAGCCTGGCCAAAACACTGGATAACATTGTAGAAATCTTTATCCATAACCTCAAGCTGTACGCTGCCGGGCAGCCGGTGGACAACCAGGTCAGCCGCACCACCCACTATGTCAGCGGCGGCAGTGGCGGCCAGCGGCTGGTGTGCGGCATGCCGTAAAGGTTCTTATTTTCAACTATTCTGCGCCAAAATATTGCATAACTCCTTTGGGTATTGTAGAATAGTGGTGTTCGCTGATTCTGCAACACACAGAGGAGTTTTTATGTTATACCAACTATTCTGGCTGTTTTTGGCCTTTTCGTTCCTGGGCTGGTGCCTGGAAGTTGCTGCCACCGCAGTGCGGCTGGGCCAGTACCGGGACCGTGGCGTGCTGCACGGGCCGCTGTGCCTGGTTTACGGCATTACCGGCTGCCTGATCACCATTGCCCTGCGGGAATTGAGCGGCGGGTGGTTTTTCCTGTTTTTGTTCAGCGCGCTGTATGCCACGGTGGTGGAATGGATTGCCGGGCATTTGCTGGAGCACTACAGCCACACCCGCTGGTGGGATTACTCTGACTGCAAATGGAACCTGGATGGTTACATCTGCCTTTCGGCTTCCGTCGTCTGGGGTGCCCTGGGCCTGGTAACCGTCAAGTGGCTGGTGCCGCTGCTGATGCGTTTGTACCAGCTGGTACCCGCCGGGCTTGCGCATGTTCTGTTGTGGATCTTTGCCATTTTGCTGGTCATTGATCTGCTGGGCACCGCACTGACCCTGGGCGGCCTGCGCTACAAGCTGCCCAGAGTGGACGAGGTCAACAACCGCCTTGCCAACCTGACGCTGCGGATGGGGTTGTGGATTTTTGACCGCACCGAGCGCCGCATGCGCACCAAGGCCCCGCAGCTGGACCTGATACGCCCCAAGCGCACCAAAAGCACGGTGTTTGCTGCCGGGTGCAGCTTTTACAAAATCTTTTTGCTGTTTGTAATCGGCGCGTTCCTGGGCGACATTACCGAAACGATTTTCTGCCGCATTACCGCTGGGTATTGGATGAGCCGTTCCAGTCTGGTGTGGGGACCTTTCTCTATTGTTTGGGGCCTTGCCATTGCGCTGGTCACCCAGGTTTTGTACAAGTACAAAGACCGTTCGGCATTCTGGCTGTTCGGCATGGGCACCCTGTTGGGCGGTGCTTATGAGTATCTGTGCAGCGTATTTACCGAAATCGTGTTCGGCGCGGTATTCTGGGATTACAGTGCCCTGCCGTTCAACTTGGGCGGGCGTATCAATCTGCTGTACTGCTTTTTCTGGGGGCTGGCCGCCGTGGCATGGTTCAAGGTGCTGTTCCCGCCGTTGAACCGCTTGATTGAAAGCCTGCCCCGCCGCGGCGGTACCATTTTGACCTGGTGCCTGGTGGTATTTATGGCAGTCAATATGATCGTCAGCTCCGCCGCGCTGATTCGTTATGACGCCCGTTTGGAGGGCGTTGCCGCCCAGACCAGTCTGGATACCCTGCTGGACGAGCATTTCGACGATTCCTATATGCAGCGGGTCTACCCCAAGCTGGTGCACATGAATTAAATCATTTTAGTCACAGATTGCCATAGATAAATAACAGGCCCACGCCGGGATGTTTTCCTGGCGTGGGCCTGTTGTTGTTTGGTGGTTGTTTTTTATGTGAGTAGTTTTGGAGTTGGTTCGGGGAATTTGCTCACAAATTGAATCGTGGGGATACATGTAAAACGTTTGATACAGCCCGTCACCCGGGACGATGCGAGCATCGTCCTCTACAGAATAAATTTTGCACACACAATGTGGCAAGCCCCCTGGCGGGGTCGGGTGACCCCGCCCTACCTGGAGCCTTTTCCCATCTCCAATTCCTAATTTCTCATTTCTAATTCCTAATTCTGCCGCAACTCCTCACTCCTAACTCCTAACTCCTAACTCCTACTCGTGTTCCGCCCAATCGCGGCTTCGGCCCACGGCTTTGTGCCAGCCAGCCAGCAGTTTTTCGCGTTCCGGAGCTTCCATGTTGGGAGTAAAGGTCATGTTGCAGTGCCACAGGCTGCGGATTTCCCCACGGTCTTTCCACACGCCGGTGGCAAGGCCCGCCAGGTAGGCAGCGCCAAGGGCCGTTGTTTCGCGGATGGCCGGGCGCAGCACGGTTTTGTTCAGGATGTCCGCCTGGAACTGCATCAAAAACTGGTCGCGGGAAGCACCGCCATCCACTTTCAGGGCGGTGATGGGCTGGCCCACATCCAACTCCATCGCGTGCACCAGGTCATAGCTCTGATAAGCGATGGACTCCTCTGCCGCGCGGATGATATGGTTCTGGGTGGTGCCGCGGGTAATGCCCACAATAGCCCCGCGGGCGTACATATCCCAGTAGGGTGCGCCCAATCCGGTAAAGGCCGGAACAATATACACCCCGCCGTTATCCGGCACCTTCTGGGCGTAATACTCCGAATCCCGGCTTTCTTGGATCATGCGCAGGCCATCGCGCACCCACTGGATGACCGCCCCGCCCACAAACACACTGCCCTCCAGCGCATACTCCACCTTGCCGTTCAGGCTGATGGCAATGGTGGTCAGCAGGCCATTTTTGCTGCGGCAGATGGTATCGCCGGTGTTCATCAGCAAAAAGCAGCCGGTACCATAGGTGTTTTTGGCTTCGCCTTTGGAAAAACAGCCCTGGCCAAACAGTGCAGCCTGCTGGTCGCCCGCAATACCGGCCACCGGCACCTGTACGCCGCACAGGTCGGTATAACCGTAAATCTCGCTGGAATCCGTCACACGCGGCAGCATGGCGCGGGGGATATCCAGCGCGTTCAGCAGTGTATCATCCCAGTCCAGCTTGTGGATATTATACAGCATGGTGCGGCTGGCGTTGGTTCGGTCCGTTACATGCACCTTGCCGCTGGTCAGCTTCCACACCAGCCAGCTGTCCACCGTGCCAAACAGAATTTCTCCCGCCTGTGCGCGCTCCCGTGCGCCCGGCACATGGTCCAGAATCCACTTGATTTTGGTTGCGGAAAAGTAGGCATCCGGCACAAGGCCGGTATTCTCTTTGATATACTCTGCCATGCCCGGCTGGCTGAGCAGCTCATCCACCAACGGTGCAGTGCGGCGGCATTGCCACACAATGGCGTTATAAATGGGGCGGCCGGTCGCTTTTTCCCACAAAATCGTGGTTTCGCGCTGGTTGGTAATGCCGATGGCGGCAATATCATGCGCATCCACGCCGCTTTGGGCTACCACCTCGTTCATCACGCCATACTGGCTGGACCATATCTCCATGGGGTCGTGCTCCACCCAGCCCTGCTGGGGGTATAGCTGCTCAAATTCGCGCTGGCGCACGGCAATAATATTCTGCTCATTATCAAACAGGATTGCCCGGCTGCTGGTGGTACCCTGATCCAGCGCAAGAACATATCTGCTCATCTTCAACCTCCCTGTTGATGGGTAACGGGGCTAAGGCAATACCGCACAATTCTAAGTGCCGATACGGCGAGCGAGGTGCGGCAGCTG
>OHAY01002802.1_pt1 | contig 13065 bp, 8 predicted proteins | sample 1577191 | NCBI WGS metagenome assembly OHAY01 (sample SAMEA3541504, study PRJEB24748) | human gut metagenome | biome: human gut; feature: human-associated habitat; material: faeces | place: China | collected 2012 | reverse complement strand
ATGCTCCGGGAGTTCGTGGATTTTGCCAATGTATTTCACTAACTCTCAATTTACAGCATTCCAAGCGCCGATAGCAACGCACCGATGATAATACAGAAATCCGAGCAGTTGAAGACGATCTTGCGGAACGCCTGCCATTTCACCGGGAAGCTCACATAATCCACCACATAACCTCTGCGAAGGCGGTCATAGGTATTGCTGAAGGCACCACCAAGCAACAGCGATAGTCCCAGTCGCAGCAAATTGTTGCCTCGATGTCCCAGACTCACGATAAAGACAACGGTCAATATCAGTGTAAACGCCAGTGAAACAACAGCCACCAGACGCCTTCTCTTCTGTCCGGCATTGAGCATCATGCCTTTGTTGTGATGCTTGCGGATCAGAAGTTTCCCCCTGCAGATCTCTCGTTCTTCCCGCTCGTCCACATGCGACTCTATATAATTTTTTAAGAAAAAATCTCCCCAGAAAATTCCTGCCAGTATCACAAGGCATACCACTGTCATATATTCCGCTCCTTTTTCACGCCGTCCGTATTTCCCCGTGCAATCCGCTCATTTGCGCTCTGCTTTCCGATTCTTTATCTTCAGAAACGCCAGAAGTGCCCCATACAATACTCCGGCCACAGGCCATACGACCCAGGTAATGTCCCAACGCATTGTCGGCAGGCTGATGGCCAGATAAAGCGCTGTCCAGACACACCAGTAAATTGCTGTCACATGCTCATACTTCCGGTTAACTGCCTTATTCTCCACAGTATAATCCCCCTCCTGAAGCAATTTCTGATAACCGCCCCAGATAATACCGGACCACACGAACAGCCATACAGCGATCGCCACTACAATGAGCAAAGCATCCGTAGCAAGGATTACCGCATAACCATTATTCCCGAAAAAAATAGATACTGCCAGCAACGGTACCACTCCCAGAATACACAATACAACACCCAGGGTTATGCAGATCCGGTAGGTTCCCGCAAATGTTTCTTTTGCTTTCTCCACGATTCCGGACACCCCATATTGCAGTGTCAGCTTTTCTTTTTCCAGATATTCATATTTATTATACGGGATTCCGGTGAGAAGAAATACCGCTACCGCAACTACCACCATCAGTAACAGTACGATGAGACCGATTCCTCCTGCGACATTTTCTGTAACCGCTCCTCTTTTGGCACCTGCCATTCCCAGCAACCACAACAATACAACAGGAGAGAGCACACATAAGGATACCGCCGGAGCAATCCGGGCAGCATATTTTTTCGTAGCTTCCAGAAAAGTATTAGCTTCCTCCACCGTGATCACTTTGCCCTCTGTGATCTCCGGTGTCATTCCATCGGTGAATTCCGTCTCTTCCATTTCATCTTTTAATAAGTAATCCGTAGTAACTCCGAACAACTGGCTCATACTGACAATGCGTTCCAGATCCGGGATTGAGGCTCCGCTCTCCCATTTGGATACAGACTGTCTGGAAATGTCCAGGCGTTCTGCCAGTTCCTCCTGGGACCACCCATATTTCTTACGCAACATTATTATTTTTTCTGACAGGATCATTTTCATTCTCTCCTTCTTTTATTAATGTTTTCTTGTGCACACATAGATCGTCGACATAGGAAAATCATAACAAAAGAGCCGGTTGACAACTACCAAGTGCCCTTGAAATTTTGTCAACCGGCAGTTGCGTTTCCGGATTTTTCTGAAATTTTCAGCAATATTACTGTACTTCACGGATCAGACAGTATTGCTTTAGTGGGAAATTCTTTTCCATCACGCCATATACCTTGAATCCAAATTTTTCATAAAATTCCACGTTTTTCGGATTATGAGTCTCCAGGGAGATCATCAGCTTGTGCTTCTGGGCATAGCCAATGGCTTCCTCCAGAAGCTCCGCTGCAATTCCGTGATGCTGCATGGATGGATCCACCGCCAGATAAATGATATGTAGACGCTGATTCTGATGCAGCTGATCCGTCCAGCTGGAATTCAGATAATCTTCACCCTTCATAAAATTCCGAAATGTCTTTAACGAAGGATCCTCCTTGATCAGATAGGAATCCGTCTGTAAAGCAGCCATGGCCTCTGTAAAATAGAACTGAAATACATTGTACGGCTCCGCTTCATCCGATACCACCAATACACTGTTCAGGTCTGCGCTGTCTGCGAAGATCTCACAGGTCGCATAAAATTCATCCATGTCACATTTAAACAGCTCCGGCATCAGATTTTTACGGACTTCCGGATCCGGAATCAGCGTCTCGTACAACGGATCGTGTGCAAAGCACTGATTCAGCATTTTCTCCACTTTCGGAAGGTCTTCCTTCTGCACACGATATAACTTATCACTTTCCATAATTGTATTTACTGTTATCTCCTTATTATGATGATGTCAGTCCCCAGCTTTGTTGTCTGTGGATCATTCCGTGCTCTGCTCTCGCCATCATTACAATTCGAATATCTCTGTCACAGATCTCTCCATTTGTTGCACGATATTCATCAGGCTGACCACAAGCTTGCTGCATGCATGCTCCAGGCTGGTAATTTCTTCCCGGTAGTCCATTTCCTTCATACCGGATCCTGTCAACGTCTCCAGTTGTTTTTCTTTTTGGAGAAGCTGCTTGACCGTTCCATATAGATTTTCATGCTCCGGCAGCCTTCCGTAACCCCATTTCAGGCGATCCTTCGGCTGATGGAATACATAATCCGTAAAATGCCTATATACTTCTTCATCAAAATTAAAGGCATAGGCATTGTTGTCTACCTGATAAAGCTTACGAAGTGCGGAGGAAAGTCTCTGTTCCTTCAGATTTCTCACCGCTCCGCCCAGAAGTCTCAGATTTGCACTGCATATCTCATGAGGATACAACACATTTCCGTACCAGTCAATCCGCACAAAAGCGTCCTGCTCCTGTTGGAACCTTGCGAGCAGCTTCTGTTCCAACGGTCTGATCTGCCGGAAAAGTTTCTCCGCCTCGTCGTATTTTCCATCTCTAAGCAACTGTTTGTAGTTACGGTTGTATTCCTCTACCGCTTCATATTCCTCCCGGCATCTTCTAAGTGCCCGGTCACTTAAAATCTCCAGTTCCTCAATTTTTTCAAGCAAAACCCGTTTTTTCTCTCCCAGCTGCCCCGCCACATCGGCGCGGTAGCAGATCTCCCGACACTGTTCCAAGCCCTTGCGAATCCGCTGCACCACCGGTGAAAACTGCAACGGTACCACTGCCGTTTCATCGAGCGCCAGGATCAGCAGAGCAAACAGCTCGTGATGCAGACGATATACCTGTTCATCATAAAACTCATCGTTGTCAAACTGGGAATGGTAGTGGGTCTCCATAAAGCTTCCGCCGGTGAAATCATTTACCATGGACGGTACACCTGCGATCGCCATGGAAAAATCATCCGACCAGGTCTCGATCGGAGATGTCACTGCTGTCTCTTCCGGATAGGCTATCGTCAGATTCGGCAGATCCGCCAGATATTCCTCCAGAAAGCTGACGTATTCATAGCAGCTGCGGATCCTCGCTCTGGTACCATGCGCTAACGCAGGAAGCTCAAAGTTCAGATCTGCGATCACCTTGCCTACCCATTCAGGATGTGCGGTAAATATCTGCTCATAAGCTCCCGTAGACCAGTCGAAATTGGAATCCACCACGCCCCATTCCTCGGATGCCATGGCACAGATCACAATGGTATTGTTCGGTTGAAAACCACTGTCCCGCAACGCCTTTGCAATACCAAACATCAAGGCGACCGCTGTATTGTCATCCTGGAATCCGTCAAAATAGGAATCATAGTGTGCAGACAAAAGCACCATGCGGTCCGGATGTTTCCCGGGAATCTTACCCACAATATTATAAGTCGTGCAGTTTCTGGTCACTCTGGATTCCGCATCAAAGGTGACCGTTATTTCCTCCTGATCACGCAGCAGCTCCAACAGGCCTGCCGCATCTTTTCTGGAAATGGAAAAAGCGGGAGCATCCTCCGGTCCGGCGATATCCTGTGCATTCAGAGCTTCATCGTCGATTTCACCGTAGCCGCCGCTCTGCACTGCGATCAGGGCTGCGGCTCCTTTCAGATGTGCCTGGTATACCGGATAATTGATCCACCACTCATCTCTCTGGTTAATCTCCACCAATACCAGTTTATCCCTGACATCTTTTCCATGATAGTCCGTCTCCGTTCCTTTTCCCAGATACATCATGGAAAATTCCTTCGGGCCATCGGTGACAAAGGTTGTCTGATAGGCTCCCAATTCTGCTGACACGGTCTCCCCGACTGCATTCGTGTAGCTTAACGCTGCCTTATGAAATTCCCAGCCGTCTACCGTCACAGCATCCTTTGTAACCTCAGACAGTCCGATTTTTTCCATTTCTGTCTTCAGCATCTCTCCGGTCTCAAATTCTGCCTTAGAACCCGCCGGACGATACCCCAGTGTCGGATGTGACCGGTATTGTTCCATTCGTTTTGCCAGTTCATACGAATACGGTATATCCAGATTCTGTAACACCTTTTTCTGTAAAGTCACCCCGTTGTCATGCATATTCTGTCACTCCTGTTTCTATCCTGTTCGTTCTGTCACAGGAACCGTTACTTATTTTTTTACCATAGAATTCATATTTTCAGTAATTTTCTGCAGAATCTCTCTGTTTCTCTCTTCCGCTTCCAGTGTCTCACTGGCATGGGCAGACACTTCTTCCGTAGTCGCTGAGATTGTCTGAATGGAATCCACGATCTCCTGGTTGGCTGTTTTCAGAGCTTCTACTATCTGAAGCAGCTCTCCCAGATTATCCACGATCATATAACTGCTGTCTTCAATTGCTGTGAAGCTGTCCGCCGCACGCATCGTTCCTTCCCTTTGGCTGCCGATGCCATCTATCATCTGACGTATGACCGTTACCACTTCTCCTATCGCTCCGGATACATTTTGGATCAGCTCTGCGATATTGCCGGTAGCATCCTTTGTCTGGGTGGCCATTCCCGAAATCTCCGTAGCTACTACGGAGAATCCGCGGCCGGCTTCACCGGCTCTGGCTGCCTCTATGCTGGCGTTCAATGCCAAAAGACTGGTCTGATTCGCTATTTTACTGATGATTTCCACGATGGAATGCATCTCCTGCATATAATGATCCAGCGTTTCCAGCTTCTGTGCCGCCAGCTCACTGTTCCTTGCAGAATCCTCTGCCTGCTCCTTCAGACCTGTCATCTCTTCTTTTCCGGCATCCAGTATTTCTATCGTATGTTCCATATTGTTTCCGATCGTCTCTGCCACTTCACTCACGGTATTTACTTTTTCCTGAATAGCCTCCGTCTGTGCCGTCTGCTGCTGAATCGCCGCGGCAGACTCACCGGAACCTGCAGACACCTCCTCCATGGCTATTTTTGTGCTGTCAAAGGCAGTTTCCAGTTTATTCAATTCCGCTGTGATATCAGCTACTGAAGTCTCCATCCGGCTGCTCATTTCCATGACCTCACGTAAGGTTGCTTCCGTGCGGTCCTGCGCAGCTGTAATGCTCTCTATATTTTCATCAGTGTTCTTCTGGTTGGATATGGTAGCATAGATGGATGTAATGCACAGCAGAATCATTACCGAAATCTGTATAAATCCTGCGTCCTGCCCCAGATAACCAAATCCCCCTTGTGTGGCTCCCAGGAGCACCACCAGGATATTCTCTACCACCGTCCCCACATTAATAAGCACAAATGCCTTGACATCATGATAAGGCATGACTGCAAACATCATGGGAATTACAAATGCATACACCATGTTGCACTGTGCCGTAAAAAGCAGCACCGTATAAAACAACGCAAATCCGATCAGTGACAGATGTTTTATAGCTTTTGTTTCATGATCTCTCTTCCAACAAATAAATTCTGCCAAAACCGGTATGATTCCAAGAAGTATCAGCACTACCAATACCGGAGCCGATACTGTGTGCTCAACGAATCCGATCACGCTAATGAAAAGCATACATGCATTGATCACACCATGTGCTATCATGGCCACCCGGTTACTTCGTTCCATCTCTTTCATTTGCATTCTCCTTCTATCCCGTATGATATATTCATAATGTAATTCCTTACACTCCTTATATTGTAATTCATGATGGTATCTCCGTCAATAAACCACACGAAAATGCAGTCCGGTTTTCTGTGAAAACTGGACTGCATTTTCTGTCATTTATATGTTATCTCCCTGCCGGACAACTTCCGGCCCCCTCTTTATACCTTGAAAACATCCAGTACCTTTTCCAGCTTATCCGCTAATGCCAGCAGATTCTCAGAAGAATTCATCAGTTCTGTCATGGTATCACTCATGCCATGAGCCGCCTGCATTGTACTGTCTGCGGATGCTGCATTCTGTTCGGAGATTGCCGACAATCCTTCCACTACATCACGGATCGCGCTTCCGGACTGTCCCAAGACATCCATCTTCTCCCGGATACCGCCGATATGTTGCAGGGAATTCTCCACACCATCCGCTACTGCCGCAGTCTTCACACCGGTCTCCTCTAACTTGCTCTGCTGGTGATTCATGTTGGCTTCCACTTCACCCATGATCTCCACCATTCTGCCGGAAGACTCCATGATATTTTGGATGATCTGCTGGATCTCGGTTGCGGAGCGCTTAGACTGGTCAGCCAGCTTACTGATCTGCTCTGCTACCACCGCGAAGCCTCTTCCCGCTTCTCCGGCTCTGGCTGCTTCAATGCTGGCATTCAGTGACAGCAGATCTGTCTCGTCCGCAATATCCTGAATCATGGATACTGCCTTGGTGATATTCTGAATTGCTCCGTTCATATCCGTTATCTGTTCCGCTACCCGCAGGACAGATTCCTTGGTGCTCTCGTTGGAGCCGTTCAGTTCCTTCATGATCTCTTCGGAAGCTTTCTCCGCTTCTGCCATCCTGCCGGCATAATCCGTCAGAGATTTTACTTCCTCAGATATATATTCGATCTGCTCGCCGATACGCACTACATTTTCATTAGCATCCGTTGTCTCATTGGCCTGATTCCTTGCGCCGTCTGATATCTCGCCGACAGCATGGTATACATCATTCACAGATTCCTGGGTATCCTGTGCCATCTTGATCAGTTTGTTGGAAGATGCTGTCAGATCATCCGCGGAATCCTTGATCTCTGTTACGATCGAACGGAGAGTTTTTTGCAGTTTTACAGAAATACGATATACATCCCCAAGTTCATCCTTTTTACGGCACTGCTTTTCATCCGGCTCTGCATCCAGTTCTCCGTTCACGATCCTGCCTAGGAAATGCTTCGTCTTCTTCATGGTCTTCACCATGCTACGGGATAATACGCTTACCAGCGTTGCCGCCACAAGAACACATGCCACAGCAATCAGAATAATATCCTTGACCTGCATCGAGATTGTATCCTTGACATTCTGCATCGGCGTCGCCACTTCGATGGCACCGATCACAGAGCCATCAGAATTGATCAACGGCTGATAATATACATAATAATCTACTTCGGAAATGTTGCAGTCCGTCAGGAACAAAGCCTCCCCAGTCTGAATCTGTGCATAGACATCGTCTTCCAGCGCCGTACCGTTAATACGTCCTCCTTCCGGCTTGGTCAATGTCGTGATCAGACGCATATTTCCATACAAAAAAGACACCTGGAAGCCTGTCTTCTCCTGCAATCCATCGATCAACTGTGTCTCCCCGGAAATGGATGTGCCGCCCTTGCGCACCTTGCCTCCCTTATCTCTGGTGTAATCGCCTTCATACAGATTCGTGTAGGTTTCATCCACACTGACACCAACGATCTGCAGAGACTGCTCAATCTGTTTCTCAATTCCGGTCTCTAATGCTTTGGCCCCCACCGTAGCCACCAGTGCACATACAATGATCATCGGCAGAAGGCTCAACGCCAGTATCTTTTTCGAAATTGTGAAAAATGGCTTTTTGTTCCCTTTTACTTTCGTTTTCTTATTCTCTGTCTTCTTCATACTTACCACATCTGCCTTTCTGTAAAAGACTTTATCACATTCGGTCCATCTCGAAAACGTTTAAGTATTTTCTCGGTAAATTCATTGTAACATTTTCCATATAGTAATACAATTCGACAAAATTACAAGTATTTTATTGTTAAATTTGGTCATTTTTCCTTAACGTTAAGTGAAAATATCTCTTTTGTTTACGAAACAGTTAAGTTTTCTGCTTCCACAACGGCATACGCAGTATCTTTATCAATAGCGGAATGATCATGATAAACCACACAATAGGCTCCGCCGCGATGACACCCAGGTATCCGAACATGGGAACCAGCGTCGCCGCGATCACAATTTTCCCTATCATTTCCAGAGAGCTGGAGATCAGCGGTACGATCCGCTCTCCCAGTCCCTGCATGGAGTTTCTCACAATACAGATTACCGCTGTCACATAATAGAACAGTGTATCTACCTTCAGATATAATGTGGCATTGTAGATCACTTCTGGATTTTTGCTGCCGGTGACCAGCCATACCAGCCAGTCACCGATGGTATAAGCAGTCACAATATTAAGCGTACACCAGATGCAGGTATAACCGGTTGCCAACAGGATTCCTCTGCGGATCCGGTCGATTTTACCAGCTCCCAGATTTTGTCCGCAATAGGTCGCCATCGTCTGACCGAAGACGCTGAACATGATCATGAAGATCTCGGAGATCTTGCGGGCTGCCGTATGGGCAATGATAATATTCTGTCCCAGCTTGTTGATAGAAGTCTGCAATGTCAGTGTACCGATATTGACCAGAGAACTCATGAATCCCATAGAAAGACCGGAGCTTAACATATTGCGGAGCATTCCGGCATCCTGCAGCTTCAGATCATCCACACGTATCCGCAGAATTTCATACTTTTCCCACAGATAGACCGCACACACCACCACAGCGATCAGCTGCGACAGCACAGTAGCAACTGCGGCACCCAGCACTCCCATATGCAGCACCACGATCAGAAGCAGATCTCCTCCGATATTCAGCACCACCGACACCGCCAGCACGATCAGCGGGGTCACGGTATCTCCGATCGCTCTTAGGGTCGCCGCTAATACATCATATAGTAATGTAACAACAAGTCCCGCTATGATCACGGATACATACTGTGTTGCTGTGTTCAGCAGATTTTCCGGCACATTCAGAAATCTGAGGATCGGCTGCAAAAATACAAGCCCTCCTATCGTCAGTACCACAGCTGCCAATAGGCCAAGCACCAGAGAATTGCCCAAGGATCTGCGCAATCTGTCCATATCCTTCGCTCCGAAGCACTGTGCCGAAATAATAGCAAAGCCATTGCACATTCCCATCAGGAATTGTACGATCAGATTGCTCAGCGTCGTCGTGGCCCCCACTGCCGCCAGGGCATTATCTCCCAGAAAAGTACCTACGATGCGGGTATCTGCCAGACTGTAAGTAAGTTGCAATAAATTGGCCAAAAAAATAGGAAGGGCAAACGTCAGTATCAAAACTGACGGTCTGCCCTTTGTAAGATCTTTCATATAGTTCCTCACTTCTACACTTCCGAGAAAAATATAGATTTTCCCGCGTGATAGGGCTACAGAACTTTTTTAAAACTTTTTCTTGGCATTGTCAAGGTATTTCTTGGTCTCAGCCACCACAACACCATTTAATGCCAACAGTGCGATCAGGTTCGGGATCGCCATCAGACCGTTGAAGATATCTGCGATGGTCCATACTGCCTTAACAGTCATGTAGGGTCCGATGAATACGCAGGCAATGTAGATCCAACGGTATACTTTGATCGCCTTCGGCTTCTGACCGATCAGGTATTCCAGGCATCTCTCACTGTAGTAATCCCAACCGAGGATCGTGGTAAATGCAAAGAATACCAGGCATACCATCAGGATAAAGGATGCAATAGAGCTGTTAAAAGGCAGCCCCTGCTGGAAAGCTCTGGTGGTAACATCCACGCCGTCCAGACCTACGTTCCAGGAATCGGTAATTACGATCGTAAGACCGGTCATGGTACAAATGATCAGAGTATCAATGATGGTACCCATCATGGAGATCAGACCCTGTTTGGCAGGAGAGTCGTTCTGCGCTGCAGCCGCTGCGATCGGTGCACTACCGATACCGGCTTCGTTGGAGAAAATACCTCTCGCAATACCCTTCTGCATTGCCATGATAACCGCTCCCAAAGCACCGCCGGCTACGGCACGCATACCAAACGCACTCTGTACGATGGTCACGATAGCTGCCGGAATGGCAGTTACATTGAAGATCAGTACTAACAGACAGGCTACTACATAAGTCACTGCCATAAAAGGAACGATGACCTGTGCCACGGTGGAGATACGCTTTAATCCACCGATAACAACCAGTGCCACGCAGATGGTCAAAAGGATTCCGGAGATCACCACGCTCCAGGAATAGTCCATGCCGAAGAGCTGTACGGTATGTGCATTATTTGCATCGAAGAAATTATGTACCGCACTGGTGATACCGTTGATCTGGGTAAAGGTTCCGATACCGAACAATCCTACGCATACACCCATAAAAGCGAAGATCTTCGCCAGCCATTTCCAGCTCTTGCCCATACCGTTTTCGATATAGTAGAAGGGGCCGCCGATAATGTGTCCATCCTCTGCTACCACACGATATTTCACCGCCAGCAGGCACTCGGAATACTTTGTAGCCGTACCTACCAGCGCAGCGATCCACATCCAGAACAAAGCTCCGGGACCGCCTGCTACAATAGCCGTTGCCACACCAACGATATTACCGGTTCCGATGGTAGCGGACAATGCCGTACACAGTGCCGCGAAACTGGATACTTCGCCGTCTTCGCCCGACTTTTCATTGGCAATTAAGTGTTTGATTGCATGGGGAAGCTTCGTGATCTGCAAAAAACGAAGTCTGGCTGTGAGAAAAAGGCCCGTAGCCAGAATGAGGACGATCAGGGGGATGCCCCAGACGAAATCATCCACTGTGGTCAGAAAGTTACTAATCATGTCTAACATATTCCCTCTCCTTCCGTCACCTCTTGTGACGTCCTATCGTAGATTGATTTCTTCCGAAGAGAATGGGAATAAGCATATAGATGCTCTGTCCTTTTGCCTGAGAGATTGGCAGCTTTACTGCCGTACACCTTCGGCGCCTTCTATACGGAAATATGAAAATTGCTTTCCGTGGAAGGACTCTCCAGAGTAAATCTTTACCGCGCTAAAGCGGCAACAAAATCACAATAGCATACTTTTTCACCCATTGCAACGTTTTTTTATCTTTGACATTGATCTGCCCAACACAGACATTGACTTTTATGGTACCTGATTACTATAATATAATTCATATGAATACTAACACGAACAATCACAAAACTTCATATTCCATTACACGTGGACTGTTTTTCCTGATCATGTGTTCTGTGATTTTTACGGTACTGTACTACAGTCTGCCCAAACAGAACCATGAGCCGGCAATATCGGATTATATTGACTTTTCAGAAGGCTGGACCACCTCCGATGGAAGCCCCGTTGATTTTTCCCATATCAGCGGCACCTGCACAGTGACCAAGAAGCTTCCTGCGCTGACTCACGACATGGCACTTTTCTTTTTTTATAAAAGCTCCAATGTCACGATCCTGATAGACGACCGGCAGATCTATGAGACCATACGACCGGAGGGAGTTTTCTTCGGCAAGACGCCGGGAGCCTCTTATGTCTCTCTGCCGATCTACCGGGAAGATTCCGGGTGCACGCTCACCCTGGTGATCGATAATCCTTACGGAGACGGCAGTGGCAAGATCAATCATATGTACCTAGGACGTAGTGAAGATATCCTGATAAGCCGCATCCGCGACAAGGCACCCGGATTCGGCATCAGCTTCCTGATCGCCCATCTTGGTCTGGCATTTATCCTGTTTTATCTGCCATTACACAAGAAGCACATCATCGGCAGTGAGATGCTTTATCTGGGATTATTTGCTCTGAATACCGGTATCTTTATGTTGGCAGATAACCGTATGCTGCAGCTGATCCTGCGTAACAGCCATATTTATCATACAATTGCGGAACTTTTTATGATGCTGATCACCATTCCACTGTTTCTGTACCTTGGCAAAATGTATACAGAGTACTCCCCTGTGATGGTACAGACAGTATGCCTGATCAGTGTCATGGATTTCAGTATACGTTTCTGCCTGAATCTGACCGGTCTCAAGGACTTCCATGAAAGTCTTCGTCTGACCCATATTACTTTTGGCATTCTGATCGCACTTGTTATCTATGCCATCGGCAAGGGGTTTTATCAGAATCAAAGGCAGCATCTGAAGCACAATCTATATCATAACCTTGGAATTCTGTGTCTGTGCTTTGGCGTTCTACTGGATATCCTGCTGCTATGGTTCGGCAGTGCTCCCGAGACCAGCTTCTTCACACGGATCGGTGTGCTTATGTTCCTGATCATGGAAGCAGTCCAGGTTACCCTGCGCCTCATGACCAACTATCAGGAAGGTGTTCGCATGCAGCTGCTCAGCCGCCTGGCTTATCGCGACGGTCTGACCGACCTGCTGAACCGTACTTCCTATATGGAAGAATTGAAAAGACTGGACGCATCCCATAATTTTCATGTGTTGCTGGCACTGTACGATGTGAATAGCCTCAAATATGTGAACGACACCTACGGTCACCAAAGCGGTGATGAAATGATCCGCCGGGTAGCGGATACTCTGTCGGCACATCTCGGTTCCTTAGGAAAATGTTACCGGATCGGCGGAGATGAGTTCGTATTCCTGTCGACCGTATCCGATTCCGAAAAAGAATTTCTCAAGCTGCAAAGAGATTTCGAAGCGTCTCTGGGAACTCTGAAGCTTCCTGACGGTTCCGAGCATCCCATTACTGTAGCCATGGGATATTCCGTACTGACCCATACTATGCCTCGTTCCATGGACGATATGGTCCGGGAGGCCGATGCCAAAATGTATGAGGCGAAACGACGAATGAAAACAGAAAATTGATCATAGGATTTGCAGATCTTATTTCATTTTGTAATGTAACTTGAAAGTTAGTGAAATAATCCCGTAGCCCTTGGCAGGGTATAAGAAACGCGGCACGCTC